>Ga0209640_10001063_pt1 | contig 22740 bp, 24 predicted proteins | sample RifCSP10_1_FD_184018 | JGI IMG/M metagenome (GOLD analysis project Ga0209640, IMG submission 184018) | Soil microbial communities from Rifle, Colorado - Rifle CSP2_sed 10_1 (SPAdes) (version 2) | ecosystem: Environmental > Terrestrial > Deep subsurface > Rock core/Sediment | place: Rifle... | reverse complement strand
GCGGCCGCACTCATGGTCGACTCGGAGAGAACCGCTACCCCTGCGTCGGAGGCGAGTGCACCTGAGCTCTCACGGTTGACGAGGAATACGGCTAGGACCAGCAACGTCGTGAGCGTGGCGCCCACCAGGACGATGTAGATGAAGTCGGAGTTGGCCTTGCGCACTCATCAAGTCTTCGGCATTGCGGGGGTTCAGCTTTAAGCAGCCATCAAGGAAAAGGGCGTCCGTGACGATGTCTAAAGCAGTGAGATCTTGAGCAGGCGGCTGTTGTTCATCACAACTCTCGGTGTGGCTTTGTTCCTCGTCGCAGGTCCGGCCTTCGGCACGGACACGTCTGACCATGCCGCCGATCAAATCCGAGCCATCGTGACCGTGGCCGAGACGGACATGGACCGGGTCGTGGACACATTCGATGACGACATCTCCAGCCTCGAAACCCAAGCCGAGGTCTCTTCGGCAGAGAGCGAGGCGAAGAGTGCACTAGAGGCGATATGGACCACTGCAAGAGCCGCCATTGAGGACATCGTCAAGCTCTACCCGGGTGAATTGGGGCTTCTCGGCGGAGAGGCCAAACAGCAGATCCAGGATGCGCGCCTGGCGGCTCGATCCCAAATCACTGATCTGGCCGAAGCTTGGTCACCTCCCCCGCCGGCCACCACCACGACTACTCCTGCACCAACCACGACGACGACCACCACCACCCCGACGCCAACGACCACCACCACCACGCCGACGACCACCACCACGGCGTCAGAGGGCCAATCTGATCGCACCACCGCCAACCCACCCAACAACGGCAACGGATCAGGGCCCTCGGGAACGCCGGAGCGGGTGATCCCTTTCGCTTCGACGCCACCCAGTGAGGATCCGGCGAGTGACTCGATCGAGTTCTCGATCAGATGGACCCCTAACGAGCCCGTCGCCTTAGGGTTCGAGCCGAGTGGCGAAACGTCCGAGGCGCGTGGGTCGGGGGCTACCGACAGGATGGCGCGCTTACTCGATACGGTCCTACCACCGGCTGTCGTCGACCTGGTGCTCTCTCCCCTGCTGATATTGGAGATCCTGATCCGGACAGTCCTCGACGGCGGGGCAGCCATGATCGGCCCACTGTTGGTCCTCGCTGCTTGTGCTTACGCGATCTTCAAGTATGAACGATCGGCAAAGCGTCGTGCGGTGGCCGACTCGGTCTGACGGTTACTGATAGTTGTCCGAGACCACCGACCACGCGCTCCCGGTCACATGGTCCACCCACGTCACCAGGGTGCGAAGTGCGATCCCAAATACTGCCACGAGAGCAGGGATGGTCAGATCCCAGCCAAGCGCCGAGCCGAAGAATGCGGCCGTCGTCAACACGATCGCTGCCAACAAGTGAGTGAGCAACCGTTTCCGTCCCAGACGTCGACCTTCAACCACTCCGGCCTGATGCTTCAACTCCCTCAATGAACCGGCAGTGCTCACCACTTTCGCCGGCAAGGGTCTCCTGGTGGTGTCGTCGGTGGTCTTCGGGCGCCGGCTGAGCACCCAGAGCCTTGGGGCAGCGAGCTCGATCTGGTAGCGCCCGCTGATCCAGCCGTCCAGTGTCTCGGTCCAAGTAAGGCGACGCATGTTGCGCTCCTCTCACCTACGACTCTACTCGTAATAGTGGGTGGAGTCCCCCCAATCACTGGGCGCCCCGTCGTGCATGCACGGTCGGCTCAGTTGGGGCCGTTGAGGATCCGGCACACACTTGACGGATTGCACTCGGCCGGGTCGAAGGCCGCGGCGGTCTCTGCCAGACCGGCAAGGTCTTTTCGGAGCTCGCGCAGATCCCTGATGCGATCATCGATCTCTCGGATGCGATTGCCGATCAGGTCGGTCACATGTCGGCAGGGCGCCTCGCCCCGATCCCGGATCTGTAGCACCTCCGCCAGCTCGCCCAAGGTGAGACCCACCGCTTGGCCGGCCCGGATGAATGCCAGCCGGTCGATCACCGCCGAGTCGTAGACCCGGTAGCCGGACGGAGTTCGCTCCGGCTCCGGGATGAGGCCGGTTTCCTCGTAGAAACGGATTGCCGAGGTGGCAACCCCGACCTTTCGAGCAACTTCACCGATCTGCATGCTCAGACAATAGCACTTGACCTTCAAGTGTACTTGAAGGTGTACGTTGGCTGGAGGAACTTGCCTACACCAGAGACCATGACCGACACAACCACGCCCCCGGAACGAGCATCGGCACCAGATCGCAAATCCAACGGTTACCAGGTGGAGGTCACCCTGCAGTACTTCGATGGCTGTCCCAACTGGGAGAAGACCAGTCAGGATCTGTCAACGCTCGTGGCTGAGGGATTGAAAGCCACCGTTGCATACGAGCCTATCGACAGTCACGAAGCAGCCGTGGACCGTGGGTTCCGTGGGTCTCCAACCGTGCTGATAGATGGCGTCGACCCCTTCGCCGAGCGGAGACTCCTCGTCGGGTTGACCTGTCGGCTGTACCAAACGGAATCCGGGCTGGCAGGCTCACCTACCCTGGACCAGCTACGTGAAGCCATCGCCGGCGCACTAACGAAGCGATCAGCATCACCTGGGTAGTGACGGCGAGCCTCCACTCGTCGCTCGCTTACGGCGAGGCAGTCGGAACGGTGGGAAGGAGGAGCGAGCAATCACCGGCTATCGTCGCCACGTGACTGCTGATTTCACGGTCATCGATCAGGCCGGGGAGCCGTGGGCGCTCTCCGATCATCTCGATTCCGCCGCGCTACTTGTCTTCCTACGTGGCGATTGGTGACCATATTGCAACGGCCAGCTGGTCAGCTTGGCGATGCGACACCAGGAGTTCCTCGCCGCCGGGGTGAGGCTGTTCGGGATCTCAATCGACAGCCCCGAACGAAACGCCGCCATGGTCGACAAACTATCCCTGCCGTTCCCCATCCTCTCCGATCCTGACCGGTCGAAGGCGATCTCTCCCTTTGGAGTCGCCGACGCCAAGGATGAGCGTCAAATCTCCCGTCCCGCCATGGTCGTCCTTTTACCTGACCGGGATGAAGTCTTTCGATTCGAGTCGAAGGACTTCGCCGAGCGCATGCCCGAAGAAGACGTTGTTGCTGCCGTCCGGCTACTGAACCTCCCCCCGACGACCCAGGAACCTCCTGTTGTCGGACCGTCAGAGCCCGGTCCGCGGTCCTTGCCACCCGCCAGTCTCCGAATCTATTTCCGGGGAGCCCGCTTCGCCGCTCTGGCGATGGGTCTGCGTCACGGTCATCACGCCGAGGAGATCAAAGAGGATTCCAAGGCCTATGTCGCCGAACTGGATCGGTTCACCGAAGCACTCGACTGGCTTGGCCAACAGACCGGCTCACAGTGAGCCGAAGGTGATTTGCCGGGGACACCCCTGCAGGTTCAGCTCTTGACGACCTTGACTCCACGCCAGAAGGCGACATGGCCTTTGATGTGCTCGGCTGCGGGGGAAGGTGTCTTGTAGCTCCACGCCGCTCCGGGCAGACGCTGGCCATCGACGACCACGTCGTAGTAGCTGGCCACCCCTTTCCAGGGACAAACGGAGGTTCGATCCGACGCTTCGAGCAGATCCCAATCCACCGTCTCCGGGGGGAAGTAGTCATAGCCTTCGATTCGCTGAGTCTCGGCGGACTCGGCCACCACCTTTTCATCGACGACGGCTCGCCGTGGGCTGGGGAGACTGGGCTTCTTGAGAATGTTCAGGGGATTGGGCATGAAAGTCACAAGCTACAGACCCTGGCTCAAGACCGGACAAACAGTCGGACCTGTGACCATCTGACTATCGCCAGGGCGTGTAGGAAGGATCAGTCGCCCTAGGCCCGTCTCGACGGTGGCAACCCAGTCCCGATCTGTTGAGAATCAGAAGTGGGCGTTGACGGACTCGAACCGCCGACCCCTGCCTTGTAAGGGCAGTGCTCTAGCCAACTGAGCTAAACGCCCGCAGCAATCCGTTTTGGCGCGGCGATCACCGACCATAGGTCGTGATCGCCGCGCCAGAACGGGGGTGCTACATCAGAAGTCTAAGAGATATAGGTCGCACAGCCCATTCAACATCGAGCCGGGAACTGTCGATAGAGACATTGACAATCCCCAAATGTGGCCAGGCCTATTCCTACCCTGGCCGGAGGCTAGAGAACGGCATGGGCAGAAGTAGCTCCATCGAACGAGAAGTCAGTGATGAGGCGATTCGCCAGTATCTGGACGGAATTGGCTCGTTCAACCTCCTCACCGCCGAGGACGAGGTTCGTCTGGCCAAAGCCATCGAGAATGGCCGCAAAGCAGATATCGCCCTTGAATCCGAGACCGACCCTGCCAAGCGCCGTGAGCTGGGACAGATGGTCCGGGCCGGCGAGGAGGCCCGCCAGACCTTCATCCGCTCCAATCTTCGTCTCGTTGTCTCCATCGCCAAACGCTACGGGCATGCCCGACTCCCCTTCCTCGACCTGGTCCAGGAGGGCAACCTCGGCCTGATCCGCGCCGTCGAGAAGTTCGAGTATCGCAAGGGGTTCAAGTTCTCCACCTACGCAACGTGGTGGATCCGCCAGGCAATCACCCGTGCCATCGCCGACAAGAGCCGGACGATCAGGGTCCCGGTCCACATGATGGACACCATCACCCAGATGCAGACCGCTGAGAGCAACCTGAACCGGCGTCTCGGTCGCAAACCCACAGACGAAGAGGTAGCTGAGGAATCCGGTCTCACCGTGACCAAGGTCCTCGAAGCGAGAAAGGTGGCACCCGAGCCCGTGTCGATCTTCGAGCCAGTTGGTGACGACAACGCCACGCTTGGTGACTTCATCGAGGATCACGATGCCGCCGCCCCCTTCGAGCTGATCGCCTCCAAGCTGAATATCGAGAACCTCCACTTCGTCCTGGAGCGTCTCACCGACCGCGAGCGCACCATCATCGAGATGCGCTACGGATTGGGCAATCAAGAGCCGGCCACCCTCGACGAAGTCGGGCGTCACTTCAACGTGACCCGGGAACGCATCCGCCAGATAGAGGCAAAAGCTCTGGCCAAGATGCGTCATCCCTCCACTCCCGGAGGCTTCCGGGAGCTGGCGGTCTCCTGATCGCTCAGGCCGACTTCACCTGCTCCCAGAGCTCTCCGGTGTTTGCTTCGATGGGGAGATTCGCCTCGGACTGACGGGGACGACCCCGGCTACGACGCCGGTGATAGGGCTGTCCATCCCAGAAGATGACGCCACCCCATACGCCCCACTCGTGACGATCGCGCAGAGCGACCTCGAGGCACTGGACCTTGACGGCACAGCCCCCGCAGATGCGCTGGGCCTCAGCCATCTCGCTGGGCTTCTCCGAGAAGAACAGCTCATGGCTGCCCTCCTGGCTACATCGGCCGTGTTGTTGTAGTTGTTCTAAGTAGACGTTCACTTGTCGAAATCCTTCTGTCCTGTTGGGTGGAGGCGGAAAAAAAGCCGCCGGGATCCGGCGGCCTCACAACAGACAGTTGCTGGATGTCACATCATGTGACGAGAGGCCGCCTTTCGGTGTTTGGCGATGCGCCGGCAGGAGCGGACGCGGGCGCGCCAAAACGCGTTGCCATTCCGGTGGGAATCATGATCCGCGTCTTCACCATTGCTGCCTCGTTTCTTCGACGGCGACAGATTGGCGTGTCGACATCGATCCGTCAAGGCAATTAACAAGTGCCACCTAGATTTGAACGTGATGAGTGACAGCCTCGATCTCTGGGACTACCGCCGTCGGGTCCACGACCTCTATCACCGGGTCCGCACCGGCGGTTGGACGGAGGACACTTGGACCGGGTGGGCCCGGGACCGGGACTACCTCTTCGCCACCCACCCCCAATCACCCATCGAGGACCGCTCGACTTTCGCCGGCCTCGCCTACCTCCCCTACGACTCCAACTGGCATGTGAGAGCCCGGTTCAGCGCAGTCGAAGACGAGACCGCCATCCTCGCCCACTCCGGGGAGGGGGCCACCAGATTCCTCAAGATCGGAAGCGTCACCTTCGAAGTTGCCAGCAACACGGCCTCTCTCGATGTGCTCTGGCTCGACGCTTACGGTGGAGGATTGTTCCTCCCCTTCCGGGACGGAACCAATGGGCACCTCACCTACGGCGGTGGGCGCTATCTCTTGGACACGGTGAAAGGTGCCGACCTGGGCAGCGACGGCGACGAGATCGTCCTCGACTTCAATTACAGCTACCACCCATCCTGTGTCCACTCCTACCGGTGGTCGTGCCCGCTCGCACCGCCCTCCAACACCCTGACCTTTGCCGTTGAAGCCGGCGAGAGACTGTCTCCGCCGTGACCGAGTTTTGGCCACGTCGTAAGGTATCGGCGTGATCCGATTCGTCTTCCGGCTGATCCGCCTCGCCTTCTTCGCAGTGCTCGGAACCGCGGTGGTAGCCAAGCTGGTGCTCAGATCAACCGCCACCGAGGAGACTCAGGAAATCGACCTGGTGAACATCTTCGGCGGGGAACATCTGGTCTCGTCCGCCGACCCCTTCTTCGGCGGCAAGATCACCAACGTCTTCGGAGGGACGATCCTCGATCTCCGCAAGGCGACACCAGCTCCCACCGGGGTCTACCTGGACGTGTTGGTGGTCTTCGGTGGCCTCAACCTGGTGGTGCCCAACGGCTGGAGAGTCGTGTTCGACGGCTCGATGTTCGGCGGCGGGTTCGACGACGCCACCCAGCTGCCAACCGACCCCGATGCGCCGCTCGTCCGACTGGGCGGCCTGGTAGCCGCCGGAGGCATTCGGGCCACAACCCGGTCAGCGATCGAGCCTGTGCCCTGATGCCAACCACTCGAATTGAAGCCACCCGACTGATCCCCGGTCGTGGTGAGGTCATCTCCAATGCGACGGTGATCCTCGCCGATGGTCTCATCGCTTTCGCCGGCTCGAGCTCTGACGCCCCTCAGTCTGACGGGTCGGACGTCATCGTTACCGACACCGTGATGCCCGGGCTCTGGGAGTGCCACGGACATTTCATCGGCACCTACACCGCCAACATCGCCGAGATTCACACCCTTCGTCCCCAGCTGGCGGCGATGCGGGTCACTGCCGACGCCCATCGTGCCCTGATGGCCGGCTTCACCTCGGTAAGGGAGATGGGCGGGATGGGCACCTTTCTGGCGAGAGCCATCGACGAGGGCCAGGTCGTCGGACCCAACGTCTATGCCAGTGGATCGATGTTGTCGATGACGGCGGGCCATGGCGATGAGCATGGGATGGATCTCGACTTCGCACGAGCCTCGATCGCCCGCCAGTGGGGCGAGGACAATATCTGCGACGGCCCTGACGAATGCCGGGCCGGGGTGAGGCGGATGCTGAGGCTCGGCGCCAAGGTGATCAAGATCCATGCGTCCGGTGGCGTGATGAGCGAACTGGACGATCCTCAGCTACCCCAATTCTCCAAGGCCGAACTGGAGGCGATCGTCGACGAGGCCACACGCATGGAGCGTCTCGTCGGAGCCCACTGTCACGGCAAGCGAGGAATCATGTCGGCGCTCGAGGCCGGGGTGATGACCATCGAACATGGGACTTACCTCGACGACGAAGCGGCCGACGCCATGGTCGAGACCGGGGCAATCCTGGTCCCTACCCGCTGGATCCTCCGTTATCTGATGGCCGAAGGGTCGAAGAAGGGCATGCCAGAGTACGCCCGGGTCAAAGGCGAGATCGCGTCCCAACATCATGCAAACGCCATCTCTTTGGCCGTGGAGAAGGGGGTCAAGGTCGCCTTGGGAACCGACATCTGGGCCACCGGGCTCTGGGGTAAGAACGCCGAGGAGATCGAGCTGATGGTGGAGGTGGGGATGACCCCGCTCCAGGCAATCGAGGCGGCCACCGCCAACGGGCCAGACACACTCGGCCCCCAGGCCCCGAAGTCGGGTCAGCTCCTCGAGGGTTACGACGCCGACGTGATCTGCGTGACAGGCGACCCGAGTGCGGACGTCTCTGTCCTGGCCGACCCGGGGAATGTGACCTACGTGTTCAAGCGTGGAGTGCAGCACAAGGGTTGACCCGCCCTAGGTTGTCCCCCCTTTCCGAAGGGGGACCGCAAAAACGAAGTGAGGGCGAGGGGGGTTCAGGCGCCCCCCTCGATCGCACTCGCTGCGCTCGCTGGCGATCGGTCCCCCCGCTCCGCAGGGGGACAACAAATCAGCGGCGCAAAGGGGACAACGGGTCAGACGATCCTTCTCTTGGAGGCCCACCTTGCCAGCTCGTGGCGGTTGGACAACTGGAGCTTGCGTAGGACCGAGGAGACGTGCGTCTCCACCGTCTTGATGGAGATGTTCAGCTTGCGTGCCACCTGCTTGTAGGCGAAACCGCGTGCGATGAGCCGGAGGACGTCCTTCTCCCGGGCGGTGAGCTGGTCCAGTTCCGGGTCCACTTCCGCGGGCATCGCCCCGGCAAAAGCGTCGAGCACAAAGCCGGCCAATCGGGGCGAGAACACCGCGTCGCCGGCATGGATCCGGCGCACCGCGTTGGCGAGGTCGGCGGGCTCGATGGTCTTCGTCACGTACCCGCGTGCCCCGGCCCGGATCATTGCGATCACATCCTCGGCCTGGTCCGAGACCGACAGGGCGAGGAACTTCACATCGGGATTGGTGCCGAGGACACCTTCAACCACCGCGATGCCCCCTCCGTCGGGCATATGGACGTCGACCAAAACCACGTCGGGGTCGAATCCGCGGATCTCTTCGATGGCCGTGTCGACGTCGTACCCGGATCCGACGATGGTGAACTCCTCCGACAGCTCGGCCCTCACACCGGCGAGGAAGAGACGGTGATCGTCGACCAGGTAAACCCGGGCGCTCATGACGCCACCACCGGCAGCCTGAGTGTCACTTCGGTGCCCTCACCCAGTTGGCTGTCGACGGCGGCCACACCCCCGGCCCGCTGCACTCTCGCCTTGATCGATCTGCTGATTCCCTGTCGGTCGCCGGCAACCTCACCCGAATCGAATCCTTTTCCTTGATCCGTGACGTAGACGACGAGCTCATCGTCGTCGGCCTCGAAGTAAAGCGAAACCCGCTCTGCACCGGAGTGCTTGGCTGCGTTGACCATCGCCTCGCTGGCTGCTCCGAGCAGAGCACGGGTGGAGTCGTCGAGTGTGTGGTCACCGACAACGACAACGTCGATCGGAACCTGATGATCGGCCTCGATCCGTTTGGCTGCGTCCTTGAGAGCGGTCGAGAGCAGATCGACCCCGTCGAGCGGGAGGTTTCCGTAGAGCCAATCGCGCAACTCGGACTCCTGATGACGGGCGAGCATCGACATCCGGAGGGGGTCATCGCTCCGTTGGATCAAGGCCAGGGTCTGGAGGACAGAGTCGTGGAGGTGCGCTGCCATCTCGGCCCGCTCTTCCTGGCGGATCCGCTCGCGCCGTTCGGTGCCGAGATCACGGGCCAGTCTGGTGACCCAAGGCCCGAACGCTACGAGTATGCCCACCCCGGTGAGGGCGACCGCCAGAAGGACCGGGCCGATCTCGTAGATCGGCCCGACATTGGCCGAGAAGACTGCCAGGCCACCGATCAGCAGCCCCACGCCGATCAGCATCCTCAGTCTTCCCGGCCGGTCCACGCTGGGATCGACCAGTGCCGCCAGCGGGCCCGGCATATTGCGATCGGTCAGCGCAGCGGTCCCGAAAGCGAGAGCCCCGACAGTGAGCACCAGAGCGTTCGAAGGCCACCATCCGACGCTTCCCAAGAGGAGCATCAGCCCGGCAAAGCCGATCGCCAAGCCGTAGGCCTGGTGCGGGAGCACCGGCTCGACCACACGATCCTCGATCCGGTCCAATTCCATCAGCCACAGACCCAGGTAGACCAGTAGACCCAGCCCCCAGACCGTGCTCAATGTGATGAAGGCGGCGCGCACAAAAGCGTCGCTGACACCAAGGGTGTCGGCGAGGCCACCGGCCACCCCGGCCACGATCCGATCGCTGCTGCGTCGTCGAAAGTCGAGCTTTCGTCGCTGATTCACCCTGAAATCATCGCGGCGTGTGGGACCAACCTCAATCGGGGACATCCCTGACCACATCGGGGGAGGGTCAGGGTCGTCCCCGATTGATGGTTCCGAGGTTTCGTCGTTGAATTCTGAACATGGAACAGAGCAATACAACCACCGAGATCCCGGAGCCCCGGGTCGCAACCGGTGACTTCGTCCGACCCCGCGCGGGACGGATGATCGCTGGTGTCGCCCAGGGTCTGGCGAATCGGTTCAACCTCCCGGTCGTGCTGATCAGGGTGGTCTTCGCACTCCTCACGTTTGGGGGCGGGCTGGGGATCGCCTTGTACGCCGCCGTTTGGTTTCTGGTCAGGTCCGAGGACGAGGCGCAGGCACCTGCCGAGCGGTTCTTCTCGGGTAAGTCGTCCTCACGATCCTGGATCGGGATCGGCCTGGTCTTCCTGGCGATCCTGATACTTCTCGACAACTTCACCTTCTTGTCGGGCGGAATCGTATGGGCGGTTGGGCTGCTGGTAGTGGGAATTCTCCTCTACACGGGCGATCTCCCGCGCCTGGTGCAGCAACCCGAATCCGACAAGGAGGGAGTTCAACAAGTGACAACGACCAACACCTTGGTGCCCGACACCAACCAACCCCAGACCCCGGTCGGCGGCAGACCGTCGAGCGGCGGTGTCCCACCCACGCCCACCCCAACTCCCCCGATCCTTCCCCCGGCTGCCTCCAAACCGAGAGAGAGCTCATTACTCGGTCGGATCACCATAGGCGTGATGCTGATCAGCCTGGGAGTTCTCGCCATCCTGGACAACATCCCCGGTATCCCACTCGAGCCGGAGCCACGCCACTACATGGCGCTGGCCGTGACCGTGCTCGGTGTTGGCCTGCTGGTTGGAGGGTTCGTGGGCCGGGCCCGCTGGCTGATCCTCCTTGCGGTGGTCATGGTGCCAACCATGCTCTTCTCCCCCGTCTTCGAGTACAACTGGAACAGCGACGACTTTGATCGCCGGATCTCGCCTGCGGCCTTCGACGATCTCCAGACGACCTACCACTTCGACGTCGGCAGCCTCTACATCGACCTGACCGATCTCCCCTGGGAGGGGCAGACCATCGAGATCGATGCTTCGGTTGACGCCGGGAACATCGAGATCCGGATCCCGGACGATGTCGGGCTCATCGGTGAGGCGTCTGTCGACGTTGGCCGGGTCGCTTCCGATGGTCGGGAGTCGGCGGGTCTGGGAAACCCCACGCTCCGATTCGACGACGACACCGGAACCCTCGGAACCGTGAACCTCGACGCCACTGTCGACATCGGCAACATCGAAATCTACCGAGACTGACTGAAAGGCTCCCAACATGAAGACACATAGATTCGACGTCATCTCATTCGTATCCGGTCTGGTGATCACCCTCCTCGGGCTGGTCTTTCTCATCCCCCAGACTCCGGTGGACATCATCGACCTCGTCACCGGATTCGGGACCTGGTTCTGGCCGGTGGTGCTGCTTGTGATCGGCATCGCGGTCCTGGCGCCGGTCGTCGTTCCCAAGGACGCCGGCCGCGACCCCGAGGGGATCGACTCGCCCCAGGATGATGCCGCCCAACGGGCGGGCTAGAGGATCTCGGCTATCGACCGGGCCTTCATCTCGGCGAGAGGTCTGGTGATCGACACGTGGTAGACGTGTGGGTTGACCAGACGTTTCACCCCCGGATCGAGCCGCTCCAAATCGGCGACTCTGCGCTTCTTGGCTTCGGCCACGGCGGCAGGATCGTCATCGGGCGGCTCGAGCCGCGTCGGCTCCAAAAGCTCCTCTGAGCCGGACACCTGACTCGATTCGAGGACCCTCGCCACTCCCGAGTCTCGATGGTGGTGAACTTCGAGCGGGTAGGCGAGCTCCTCGCCGGTGAGTGACATCAGGTCGACGGTGGCCAAACCTCGCTCGTCGTAGATGCGATGCAACCGTTTCCGTCCGGGATTCACCGTCTTGGCGGGGTTGTCGGAGACCTTTATCGCCGGACGCCAACCCGACTGGTCGGCGACCGCTACCAGCTTGTAGACCCCGTCCAGATACGGCTGGCCGTCTGAGGTGGCCATCTTGGTGCCGACCCCGTACACCAACCGCCCGATCACGTGATCGGGATCGGCGCCGTATCTCTTTGCCTCGTCGGCAATCTGGTTGACGATCTGGAGAATGGTGATCTCGTCGAGACTGCTGGAAAGGACGATGCGAGCCTCATCGAATCCGGCGCGGCTCAACATCAGAGACGACCGGACCGCAAGATGGGCCAGGTCACCAGAGTCGAGACGAATGCCCGCCGGACGATGGCCTCTCCGCTTCAGCTCCTCGAAGACCGTGATCGCGTTGGGAATACCGGACTCCAATGTGTCGATCGTGTCCACTAGAAGAATGCACTCGTCGGGGTACAGCTCGGCGTAAGCCCGGAAGGCACCCAACTCGCCTTCACCCAACGCCATGAACACCTGGACCATCGAGTGGGCGTGGGTCCCGCGCGGCAGGATCCCCATCTCGTGCGAAACACCAACATTCGAAGATGCGGTGGCGCCACCGATCAGCGCGGCTCGGGTGGCCGCTATCCCGCCTTCGTCGGGAGCCCGTCGCAAACCGAACTCGATGACCTCGCCTCCCCGGGCCGCCTCCACGACCCTCGATGCCTTGGTGGCGATCAGGGTGTGAAAGTTGAGATGGTTGAGGAGCGGGGTCTCCAGGATCTGAGCCGCGGCAAGCGGCCCTTCGACGACGGTCAGAGGAGCGTTGGCATGAACCACACGTCCTTCGGGAGTCGTCTCGTAACGAAGGGCGTCCCAGGACATCTCGCCCAGCCAATCGACGAAGTCGTCTTCGAACAGCCGCCGACCGTCGGTCCGATGGTTCCGAAGTGCCTGCTTCTCCTCTTCCCCGAATCGTGCCCGGCGAGCCCAGCGTCCCAACCAGCCCCACCCCGCATTGACGGCGTACCCGGCTTCGTGCTCCCCGTAGTCCGGATAGCGGCGGAAGAAGTGCTCGAAGCGAGCGTCCCGCTCGTGGAGCCCATGCCGAAAGTAGAGCTGGGCCATGGTGAGCTGGTATTGATCTGTCAGCAAGGCGCCACGCGAGATTCCCATGCTTGAAGCCTATTGGCCGCGGTAGCCTGCGCTGGGTGATCAGCTACCACGACAACACTGCCTTGGTGGTGGTCGATGTCCAGAACGACTTCGCCGACCCGAATGGCAACCTGTACGTCGGCGGTGGGGACCAGGTCGTTCCCAGGGTCAACGTGGAAGTGATGAGAGCACGGTCTGCCGGGGCGTTGGTCGTCTACACCCAGGATTGGCACCCCGAGTCCACGCCGCACTTCGCCAAGGACGGCGGGGTGTGGCCGGTGCACTGCGTTATAGACACGTGGGGAGCCGAGTTTCATCCTCGTCTCGAAGTGAGTGGCCCCATCGTGCGCAAGGGGAGTAACGGTGAGGACGGCTACTCGGGCTTCACCATGCGTGACCCTTCGACCGGCGAAGAGACCGCCACCCCCCTCCGTGAGATCCTCGAAGAGCACGGCATCGAGAGGGTCGTGATCGTCGGGCTGGCGCTCGATGTCTGCGTCAAGGCAACCGCCCTCGACGCCGTCGAGACTTTCGAGACCACGGTGGTGGTCGATGCAACGGCTCCGGTCGAGCTCGAACCCGGCGATGGAGTTCGGGCGGTCGAGGAGATGCGAACCAGAGGGGTGGTCGTGGTCTAGACCACTAAGTCGTGCGGGTCGCGGTTCGACTGGCCCGGTAGAGGGTGCGAGTGGCGATGATCACCGCCAGCCCGCCGAACAGGGCTGAGAGGATTCGGCCATCGACGCCGAGCGCGATCTGAGAGGAAACAACCGAGCCAAAGGCTCCCGAACCTCCAACCACCACGGCATCGCGGAGACTGACCCGCCGGTTCTTTCGATTAACGACAGTGGCGGCGATCGACGTCAGGATTATGGCGAGCAGAGATGTGCCTTGTGCCTCGTGCTGGGCGAGTCCGAGCAGAAGCACCGTCGCGGGTACGATCACGATCCCGCCCCCGATCCCGGCCACACCGGCGAAGAAGCCGGAAAGCAGCCCGATGCCGAAGGCGATGAGCGCCAGGGCGAGATCACCGAAGTCGCCTGAGCCAGGCAGGGGGTCTGTGCTGAAGATCATCCGGAGTCCTGCTCCCAGGATCACCAATCCGAAGAAGATGGCGAGCGATCGCGTGCTGAGTCGGTTCATCACGGCGGCCCCGAACATCGAGCCCACCACCCCGCCCATGCCTACCGCGATGCCAAGGCCGATGTTGATCTCGCCGGACAACCCGAACGACACGGCGCCGGCAATGGCGATGGGGAAGATGCTGGCCAACGATGTGGCATGGGCACGGTGGCGATCCATGCCGACAACGAGGAGCAGCGGCACGAGGATGATCCCACCCCCTACCCCGAACCCACCAGACAGGAGACCGGCGACGAGGCCGATGAGGACGAGCTTCCAGTACTTGACTGCGACGGCCTGACTCACCGGTCCAGGTTATATGCCGTCAGGCCTGGGCCCGGGCAGCCCTCACCTTCAACTGGCGGCCACCGACACTCGATCCATTGAGACCCGAGATCGCGCTTCTCGCTATCGCCTCAGGCATGTCGACGAAGGCGAAACCACGGGATCGCTTGGTATCCCGATGGGTCACCAGGGTCGCGGAGTGGACCCGCCCGTACTTGCCGAACATGCGCTCTAGATCCTGCTCGGTGATGCTGAAGGGAAGATTCCCCACATAGATCGAACCTGTCGAATTGCTCCGATGGGCCGGCTTCGGTTGTGGCCTGGAGGAATCCCCTATCGGTCCAGAGTCCTCACCCGACCCCGGCGCCGGGCGGGTGATCACCGGCGAGTCGATACCGAGAGCTTTCTGAAGTCGTTGAGCCGTCCGCACCTGGCTTCCATCGACCAGGGAGACCACGATGCCACTGGCACCGGCTCTCGCCGTGCGCCCGGAGCGATGCACATAGGCTTTCTCGTCCTCCGGTGGGTCGTAGTGGACCACGCTGGCCACACCTTCGACGTGGATGCCTCTGGCTGCTACGTCGGTGGCGACCAAAGCTTGGGCTCGCCCGGTGGTGAAGTCCTTCAGTGCCCGATTGCGCTGCTGCTGGGAGCGTCCCCCATGCATGGCGACCGCCGTTACACCCGAGTGGCCGAGTTGCTTGGCGAGACGATCGGCACCGTGCCGGGTCCGGGTGAAGATGATCGACGGGCCGGCCCAGCTGACTACCCGCGCCGCGTGGGCCGGGCGATCGGTCCGGTCCACTTTCCAGAAGTGATGCTCCACGTCGCTGGCGGCATCCTCCTGGACCTCCGACTCGTGACGGATCGGGTTGCGCTGGTATCTCTTGGCGAGAACAGCCACGTCACCGTCGAGCGTGGCCGAGAACATGACGGTCTGACGATCGGCGGACGTCATGTCGAGCAGACGTTTGACCGCGGGGAGAAAGCCCATATCGGCCATGCGGTCCGCTTCGTCGACCACCACCAGATCGACCTCGCGGAGGTCGACCACCCCCTGATCGATCAGGTCTTCGAGACGACCCGGACAGGCGACGAGCAGGTCCACGCCCTGTTGGAGACGTGAACGTTGCGATCCGTACGAGACGCCTCCATAGACCGCCAGTAGCGATCGTCCGGCCGCCTTGGCCAGCGGCTGGAGCTCGGCCAGGATCTGCTCAGCGAGCTCGCGGGTGGGCGAGAGGACGAGACCGCGCGGCCGGCGGCTCTTGCCCCGTCCCAGGCGGGCCAGGAGTGGCAGACCGAAGGCAAGGGTCTTGCCCGAGCCGGTGGGGGCGCGTCCCGCCACGTCACGCCCGGCCAGTATGTCGGGAATGGTCATGGCCTGGATGGGGAAGGGACTGGTGATGGAGCGACGCTCCAGCGTCGCAATCAGGGTCTCGGGCAGGCCGAGTTCGGCGAAAGTGGACATGGTTGGATTCTCTCCGCCCCGTCTCGGGGGCTTTTTCGGTGTCATGGACATGCTCTCCCTCGATGTCGCCGCTGGGATGCGAGAGCACGAGATCGGTAGAAGAGGCAGGTCTAACCGGATGAGAAAGCCGTGATCACCGTGGAGCGTCTGAACGCTGGCCTCCCGGTCGGTGCGGCAGTGGACAGAATACCAGAACCCGACTCCAACCCAGGTTCAGCCCAGGCCGCCGAAGTACCTCGTCTTGGGCTCCACATACTCGAGCACACCTTCGGCTCCGGATTCGCGACCCAGACCTGATTGCTTCATCCCGCCAAAGGGCGCCTCAGGGGTGCTGGGATGCCAGTCGTTGATGCCGATCATCCCGAACTCCAGCTCTTCGCTCACTTTGAACGCAGTGGCCAGGTCACGGGTATATACATAGGCAGCCAACCCATAATCGGTGGCATTGGCGATGGCGATCGCCTCGTCGATGTCGTCGAACGGGATGACGGGCATCACCGGGCCAAAGATCTCCTCCTCGTGCACCGGTACCCCGGGCTTCACGTCGGTCAACACCGTGGGCTGGTAGAAGTATCCGGGCTGGTCGGGACGGCCGCCCCCGGTGAGGACCCTCGCTCCTTGCTCGACACTCGCCGACACCAGATCATCCACACGGTCACGCTGCCGGGCGTTGATCAGTGGTCCGACCGTGGTCTCAGGGTCGAGGCCGTTACCCACCACCTGCATCTCGGCGGTCGTCACCGCGCTCTCGCTGAACTCGTCGACGACCGACTCGTGGACATAGAACCTCTGCGGAGCGATACAGACCTGGCCGTTGTTCCGGACCTTGGTTCGCATCCCGCTCCGAGCCACCGCGGCGATGTCCCCGGCGTCGGGGAACACCAGAACCGGGGCGTTACCCCCCAATTCTAGGGAGAGCCGGGTAACGGTTCGTGAGGCGCCGTCCATCAGCAACCGGCCTACCCGGGTCGACCCGGTGAATTGGATCTTCCTCAGGCGCTTGTCGTCGAGCATGGCCTGACCCATCGCGTCCGGCTCGCCGCTGATGACATTGAGGACCCCGCGGGGTAGGCCTGCTTCGACCAGAGCGTGACCGAGCAGCATGGCCGACCGCGGTGTGTATTCGGAGGGGCGGCTGACCACGGTGCACCCGACGGCCAGGGCGGAGGAAATCGCCCGGCTCTGGTTGTAGATCGGGAAGTTCCAGGCCGTGATCACGCCCACCACGCCGATTGGTTGATAAGTGACATCGATTCTCCGACTCGCCACCCGGGACGGGATCCACCGCCCGTGCAGACGCTGGGCCTCCCCTGCCGCCCACCGGAACTGGGCGGGGGCGACGCTCCACTCGGCGCGTGCTTGAGCGAATGGTTTGCCCGACTCTTCCGTCGTGATCCGGGCGAAGTCATCGAGATTCTCTTCGATGTAAAGGGCAGCCCGGTCGAGGATCTCCCCTCGCTGATACGAAGTCATGTGCGACCACTCGGGGAACGCCGCGCTCGCCGCGTCGATGGCTGTCAGGGCGTCCTCCTCCCCCCCATAGGGGATCTGCTGGATCACATCCTCGGTAGCGGGGTTGACCAGATCCCAGGTTCCACCGCCGGCGGCGTCGGCCCAGGCTCCATCGATGAGCTGCTTGAAGTCGATCATGACGGCCAGGTTATCCACCCTCGTGCCGTCTGTGTCAGCCACCGATGTTTCGGGAACCTTCGCTCGGGGTATGCGCCCCCTCGGAAAGAGGCCGGGGCGCGTCAGGAAGTCCGGCCTGCCAACAAGGAGGAACTCCCATGTCCGAGAACTATTCAGGTCGTTTGCGGCGCCTGGCATGGACGATTGCCGGGTCGCTAGCCCTGGTGACCGCCATCCCACTAGCCGTGATCGCGGCACATTCGTTCAACGACGTGCCCGATTCGAACGAATTCCATGGATCCATCGAGTGGCTGAAGGACAATGGCGTCACCGTGGGTTGTAACCCGCCGGCCAACACCGAGTTCTGCCCTGACGACAACGTCCCGCGCGAGCAGATGGCCTCGTTCATGAGACGATTCGCCCAAACGTTCGGCACGGCCGGTGCGAATGTGACGGATCCGACCGACACCGTCGACACCACTGGAGTGATGTTCGTGGAGCTGTCGACGCTCGAAGCAACTCCCGTGGCAGAGGCCGAGGTCGTCCTAAACGCCCATGTCACCCTCAGCAAGGATGCCACGGTCGAGGGCACCTATGAGGTGATCATCGCACGTGACAGCTGCGAGGGAACCGTGCTGGGCTCGGCCGGCTGGTTGGGCGCGGTCAACAGCGAAGCGGTGACGGACACCGACACCATCTCGCTGACTGCTTCTGATGTGGTGAGTGCAACCACCACCTACGTGGTCTGCGCCGCCGAGAGCGACGACGCAGATCCAACCGCCACAGCTAGCACCCGCGGTCTGACCGCCAGTTGGGTGCCGACATCCTGAGCTGACCACGAGGTCATTTGTTCGAACGGCGGGTCGCCAGGACCGGCCGTTCGAACGTCAGCGTGAGTTTGGCGGCCCGGCGATCCAGATCGCCGTGTCGGCAGGGAGCAAGCCGTCGGGGACGTCGTCACTGAAGATGAGGGGCTCCCCTTCGAGTATCTCGACGGGCTCCCGCCCCAGATTGACCATCACCAGCATTCCGGATCCTCGTCGGAAACCGACGACATCGGGCCCGAGGTCGAGCCACTCCAGCGACTCGTCGTCAGATCTCAGTTCCCGACGGATGCGGAGCGCTGTCCGGTAGAGCTCGAGAGTCGTTCCCTCGATGCCCGCTTGGGCCTGGTGAGAGAAACTGCCCCAGCCTTCAGGTTGGGGAAGCCAGCTTCCATCCGCCCCAAAGCCGAACGAGTCACCGTCCCTGGTCCAAGGAATCGGTACCCGACTCCCGTCGCGACCCTTCAAAGTGTGCCCCGACTTCTCCCAGACCGGATCGTCGAGAACATCGAGGGGGAGGTCATGGACCTCGGGCAACCCCAACTCCTCACCCTGATACAGGTAGGCGGACCCCGGCAGCCCCAGCATCAGCAGGATGGCGGCCCGTGCCCTCTTCAAACCCAGATCAGAGTCGAGCAGATCCCGGTCGCCGTCGAGAAGCCAGGCGCGCGCATCGAGGTCCTGTGGCAACCCATATCGGGTCGGATGCCTGACCACATCGTGGTTGGAAAGGACCCATGTCGGAAGCGCACCCTGTGCGCGTGCCGCATTGAAACCAACCGAGATGCTCTCACGAATCCGAGTCGCCTCCCACGGCGATTGTAGGAAGTGGAAGTTGAACACCTGGTGGTACTCGTCGGGCTTCAGATAGGCGGCCAGTCGGTTCCAGTCGGCGACCCATGCTTCGGCAACCATCACCGAGCCCGGGTATTCGTCGAGGATCTCTCTCCATTCCCTAACCACGTCGTGCAACGCCGGACGATCCCAGAAGGGGTGGGCGGCCGTGTCCTCGACGATGGTCAGCGGCGTCTCGGCCCTCTCCAGGTCGGGATAGGTCGGGTCCTTGGCCAGCCCGTGGGCGACGTCCACCCGGAACCCGGCTGCTCCCAGGTCCAACCAGAAGCGGAGGATGTCACGAAACTCGGCTCTGACCTCAGCGTTGTCCCAGTTCAGGTCGGGCTGAGTGCGATCGAAGAGGTGCAGGTACCACTCACCGTCGGGAACCCGACTCCACGCCGATCCTCCAAACACACTCGTCCAGTTGGTGGGAGGCCCGCTCCCATCCACGCCTCTGCCCGGGCGGAAGTGGTACCGGGCTCGCGCCTCGCTGCCGGGCGATCCGGCAAGTGCCTCCTGGAACCAACGATGCTCGCTGGAGGTGTGATTGGGCACCAGGTCGGCCAGGACCCTGAGACCCATCTCGTTGGCTTCCGCCATGAGGGCCACGGCATCGTCGAGAGTCCCGAACTCGGGGTTGATTTGGCGATAGTCGGCGACGTCGTAGCCACCGTCGTTCAATGGCGAGACGTACCAAGGATTGACCCACAGGGCATCGACCCCGAGGTCGCGTAGGTATTCGAGACGCGAGCGGAGACCGGTGATATCACCGATCCCGTCGGCATTGCCGTCGGCGAACGAGCGGAGATACACCTGGTAGACAACCGCATTCCGCCACCACGAGAAGGCGGATGGTGTCGGACGGTCGTGACGCGACGTCATCTGAAGTGGCGCCTGGTCAACTGGTCAAGGCATCCTGTCCACGGCCGTCGCCACCAGGTCGAAGAACTCCTGGTAGCGCGGGGTGTCGGTCACGGTGTTCCAGGCGTAGACCGCGATGGTGTTGCCATTCTTGAGAGCCCAGATGCTGTTGACCGCTTCTTCACTCTCTTCGCCGCCCAAGGTGAAACCGGTGAGCAGCATCGCCCGCTCGCCGACTCCGTCGATCAATTCTGCGAACAAGCCGATGTCCTCGTCACTGTTGAATGCGTCCGGATTGACACTGTCGTTGGCGAAGGCCTGGATCACCACGGAGCTGAAGGTATCGGGATCCAGCCAGACACAGTCTTTCACGTCTCCGCTGTCGATCATCTGGCGTACCCCATCGTCCACATCGGTTCCGACGTATCCACCCGCTTCGGATGCTGTCAGCAAGTCGCATGGCTCGAAGCTCAGCCCGCTCGGGCTCGCAGTCGAGCTGGTGGTAGTGGTCGAACCGGTGGTAGTGCTCGAACCGGTGGTAGTGCTCGAACCGGTGGCAGAGGTCGAGTCGGTGGCCATGGTGGTGGTGGCGGCGTCTGGTTCCTCAGATTCGATAGTGGAGCTGGTGGAAGTACCTTCCGTCCTGTCACCGCCACAGGATGCAACGAGGGCGACGACCACCCCCAGCCAGACCGCCTTCGGCAAGCCCATCGAACTCCTCAGCTTCTTACGACGTCGAAGAGTAGCCCCACTCTCTCCACGCTCCCTTTCTCTCGTTCCGCGGTCTGCGACTGGTTGGCCTCGACCAGGCGGGTGTGCCACGAGGCCGCGCCCGGTCGTTGGTAGGCTCGCCGCATGAGGGACGTCGACCCGGTGATCGGTTGGCTTCTCGACCCGGAACAGTCCGACCCTTCGATCCGCTGGCAGGTCATGCGCGACCTTCTCGATGCCCCCCAGTCGAGCTGGGAGGTCGAGCGCGCCAAGGTGGAGACAGAAGGCTGGGGCGCGCGACTTCTGTCCTTCGAGGATGCGGACGGGCGGTGGGCGGGCGGAGCACATTTCCCCGCCGATTTCGTCTGGGGGGGTGACGAGCCCGGTCAGCCTTGGACTGCCACAACACACTCACTCTCCCTACTGCGCGAGTTCGGTTTCGATCCGGCCTCGGATCGGGCACAGCGCATGGTGGAGCTCATTGGAGCCAATGCCCGCTGGGAGCACGACGCCCAGCCTTACTGGGAGGGCGAAGTCGAGCCCTGCATCAACGGCATCACCGTCGCCAACGGCACCTACTTCGGCGTGGACCTATCCCCGATCGTCCAGCGGCTCGTGGGAGAGCGGCTGGAAGACGGTGGGTGGAATTGCGAGGCCGAGAATGGCTCGGTCCGCTCATCGTTTGCCACCACGATCAACGTTCTCGAAGGGCTGCTCGAGTACGAACGGGCTACCGGCGGGACCCCCGAATCACGGGCGAGTCGTCTCTCCGGTGAGGAGTATCTCCTGAAGCGCTCCCTGTTCCGTCGGCTGAACACCGGTGAGCCGGCCGACGAGCGATTCCTCAACCTGCTGAATCCAAGTCGATGGCATTACCACGTACTCCGGGCGCTGGACTATTTCCGCGCTTCCGCCGCCCTCAGCGGCGTCGATCCCGATCCCCGGCTGGGCGAGGCGATCGACCATCTTCGCTCCAGACGCTTGAAGGACGGCACCTGGCCCCTCGACTGGAATCCGAAGGGTCGGACCTGGTTCGATGTCGACGACGGCCAAGGCGAACCGTCACGATGGATCACCCTTCGGGTGCGGCGGGTGCTCAGATGGTGGGAGGATCAGACCGCCTGACCGATTGCAGGGGGCAGGACGGTGGGCCCGGAACGCTGTTCCGACGCCGTTTCCACCCCAACGCGATGAATTAGGCTGTTATGTCTGCGAACTCGTTTCGAAAGACATTTTACCTCCCGCCGTATTTCTCATGGCGACCCATACGGCGAGAGCGCCGAACGATACGAACAGCAAGCCAACCGCCAGAGCAGTAACTGGTTGTTCCGGGCTCCAACAGGTATGGACGCCTTCCACCTCCTCAAGGCACAGGGCTCCGTTCCATTTCAGGAGAAATCCGGTCATGAAACTGAGTACGACGGCGCCGATTGCCATGACCTTCCCCGACGTCGATAATCTGCACGGGCGCATCCATCGACCGAAGTCGTAAAGAGCAAGTGGACCCACTATTAGAGACACAAGCATTGCGACTAAAACGCCATAGGACGGCGCCAGTGCCTGTGAGCCACCAGCCAAGACCATCCCGACGCTTTGCTCGAACCAAGCCAGCGCCGCGTAGAAGACGAATACCACTCCAACGACCGCGTAGACCCATTTCCGCAAGGTCACGAGAGAGACAGTACGTGCGGCGGTGGCGCGCGCAAGGCGTTGATCAGGATCTTCCAGTACTCACTGCCCGAAATTTCAGGCTGGTTCATGCATGTAGTGCCGGGTACCAGACACGACGCTCAGCCCGACTGTCACATTCACCTCAGTAGAGCAAGGCGAAAACTGGTTCAAGAAATCGTTGAGTGGGCCCGGCAGGACTTGAACCTGCAACCGACGGATTATGAGTCCGCTGCTCTAACCGTTGAGCTACGGGCCCCGCGCTTGATTCCAGTGTAACGGATAC
>Ga0209640_10001062_pt1 | contig 22758 bp, 23 predicted proteins | sample RifCSP10_1_FD_184018 | JGI IMG/M metagenome (GOLD analysis project Ga0209640, IMG submission 184018) | Soil microbial communities from Rifle, Colorado - Rifle CSP2_sed 10_1 (SPAdes) (version 2) | ecosystem: Environmental > Terrestrial > Deep subsurface > Rock core/Sediment | place: Rifle... | reverse complement strand
GGGCGATCGCTGGGAGCTGATGGCCGACCTGCTGCCGCCGATCTATTCGGTGTCTACCGGGAGAGTGGCCTGAGCGGATGAGTGTCCGGGTTCATCTCCCGAGCACGCTGCAGGCCCTGTAACAGACCCAGCGGATCGAAGAGATCACAGCCGACTCGGTTTCCGCTATGGCCCGCGCTCTCAACCAGCGCTTCCCGGGCATCGGCGACCTGCTGTTAGAGCCCGATGGGTCGCTGCGGCGCTATGTAAATGTGTTCGTGGAGGGAGACGACGGCCGCTGGCAAGCCGCCGCCGACAGTCCGATCCAGGACGGGAAGCAGGTCTGGATCGTGGGCAATATTGCCGGCGGGCTCAGCCGCTGGCCTCGGCCAAGACCCGCTCGAACTCCAGCCGGTACACATCGGCGAGCTCGGGGCTAAAGACAAAAAGCACGTTCTCGTCGTTGCGCTCCTCCGCGCTGCGGCTGAAATTGTAGGAACCGGTGATCAAAAGCTCTCCGTCCACGATGATCACCTTGTGATGCATTAGCCCCGGGCTGCCGTCCAACCAGACATCCAGCCCAGCCTGTGCCAGGCGCTCGACGTCGCTCCCCTGATTCTTGGCCTGGCCTTCATCGAACACTCCCTGCACCACGACCCCGGACCGGGCCCGCTCCAAGATTGCCTCGCTGATCTCGTCCAGGGTCAGGTTGTAGGCCATGATCTGGATGTTATGCTGCGCGCCGCGGATCAGCTCGACGATCCGCTCCGCCACCCGATCGTCGGGCGAGAATCGCACTTCCACTTGCACACCCTCAACCAAGCTCGCCGTCATCGACAGCGTCGGCAGCGAGAGCGCCCCGAATCGATCCAGAACGTACATCTCTTCGAACTCCCGGCGATATTGCTCGGCGAGCCAGGTGGATCTCACCCGCAGCAGGTTGTTATTGCTTCGGTAGGCGCTCCCGGCGGTCAGATTCATCGAGCCGGTCCAGACCTCCGCGCCATCGATGACGGCGAACTTGTCGTGCATCAAAGGGTCTCGCGCGTCGCCCCGCATCTGAACCCCGGCGGCTGCCAGGGATTGGATTTCGGCCTGGCCGAGGTTGTCCGACTCGGTGACCAGCCTGACTGCGACTCCCCGGGAGTGAGCCCGAGCCAGCGCGTCCCCAACGCTCCACAAGTCGAGCTCGTAGACGGCCAGGTCGACCGACTGATCCGCCGCGTCGATCGCCGCCGCCAAGACCTCGTCGGGCCCGCCGCGTAGATCTGCCTCGGCACCGAATTGGGGGTTGGTGAAGTAGACGTCGTACCATCCGGTCGGCTCAGCCAGCACGGTCGGCGCCGATTGGGCCGGGAGATCAATCTGAAAGATCAGGGCTGCCGCGTAGAGCAGCAGCAAGAGCATCAGGACTCGGCTGATCTGCCTCCGGGGGACGCTCATTGCGGCTGCAGGGCCGGAGCGATCGCCGCACCGCGTGGATCGAGCGATTCGAGAATCTCGCGTACCAGTCCGGGGCCGCGATAGACCAGCCCGGTGTAGAGCTGAACCAACGACGCACCGGCCTGCAGCGCGTCACGGGCGTCGGCCGCCGCCAGTATGCCTCCCGAGGCGATCACCGGCAGCCGCCCGCCGCTGAGCTCACCGACTTTGCGAACCACTTGGAGCGCACGCTCGCTCAGCGGAGCGCCGCTCAGCCCGCCGCCCTGGTCTCGATGGGGTGAGCGAAGGGCGGGCCTGGCGGTGGTCGTGTTGCTAGCGATAATTCCATCCATGCCGGACTCCTCGATCACCTGAACCGCCTCCGCCAATTGCACGTCGCTCAGATCCGGAGCCAGCTTGACCAGGATCGGGATCCGCCGGCCACCCAGCTCGGCCCGAGCCGCATAGAGGGCCCGCAGCAGGTTGCCTAATTGGCTGCGGTCCTGCAGCTCACGGAGGCCCGGGGTGTTGGGCGACGATACGTTCACCGCCAAGTAATCGACGTACGGGTGAAGCGCCCGAAGTAACAGCAGATAGTCTTCCGCGGCAGTCCCCAACGGGGTCGCGGCGCCTTTCCCGATGTTGACGCCGATGACGATGTCCTTTGGGCGCCGTCTCAGCCGGCCGAGCAAGCGTTCGACTCCTTGATTGGGAAAGCCCATCCGGTTGATCAGCGCCTCATCGGCCGGCAGTCTGAAAATACGTGGCCGGGGACTGCCGGCCTGTGGCTGCGGAGTCACCGTTCCCAGCTCAACATGGCCAAATCCGAGGCAGGCCAGCCCGTGCATCGCCCGACCGTCTTTGTCGTAGCCGGCAGCCAGACCGACCGGATTGGCAAACGTCAGTCCGAAAGCCTGCACCGGTCGTGAAGAATGAGGGACGGAGAACGCCCGCTCCAGCACTGACCGAAGCGTGGGCAGACCTCCGGCAAGCGCCAGCAGGCTCAGGGTGAGCCGGTGGACACTCTCCGGATCGAGGCTGAACAGCAAAGGGCGGATTGAGCGGTAGGAGAGCAACTGACTGCGGTCGTGCCTCGATGATCCACGCGAGGCATCGCTCGGGTTCGGTCTAACTGTAACTCAAAGTCAGGGGGGAGGCAGCCGCGGGCACGCGGCCCGACCCTATCTCAGCTTATGGGGTAGGCGTCGCGGTCGGGGTGTGGGCAGGCCAGCGGACCAGCACCCACTGGGTGTAGCCATGCTTCTCGGCGGTGTACAGACGAGCGCCGGAGGCCTCGCTGCAGCCGGCCTCGTCGGTGACGACGACCTGAGTCTCGTCGCTGCGGAGCGGCGTGAACAGCAGCTGACCGTCCTGGCACAGCCAGGCCTCGATCAGATATCCGCGATAGTCATCTTCGGTCATCCACACCGGATCCCAGGCGATGGTGACCTGGTCGCCATTCCGGCTAGCCCGCACATTGGTGGGAGGCTGGTAGAGTTCACCAAACGGCAGGCGAGAGTAGTAAGGCGGCGCCTCAAAGAGTTCGCCACGGATATCCAGCAGCTCGGACCGCACCCAGCAGCGGTCGAAATAGGTCCAGGGATGGACGTAGGCCCAATCGCCAAGGTCGTTCCGTCCGATGATGTCGACCCGCACTCCCGGGTACAGCCCCCATTCGTAGAGATAGGCGGCCCCCGGACCGTAGCGGCAGTTGGCCTGCTCGCGCACGATCGCCGCGATGGGCTTGTAGGTGGCGGTGGCGGTAGGGGTCAGAGTGATGGTCGGGGTGAGGGTGATCGTGGGTGTCTGGGCCGGCGTGGGAGTACCGGACGAAGTAGAAGTTGGGCTGGGGGCGGGTGTGTCAGTTGGAATCGAGCTGGCCGTGCGGGTTGGCGAGGATTTCGCGGTAGGCGACGGAACGCGACTCGGGCTGGCAGTCGGACCGAGGTCGGCCGGCGCCCCGCCCGCCTCACCCACCAGGAACCCCAGCGTCCCACCTGCTGCAAAAGAGCCCAAGGCAATCCAAAGGGGAACCCAGCGCCGCATGGGGCTTATCTTCGCACGTCACCGGCAGCCTGGGAATAGTCACTTCGAGCGAGCCACCGGCACAACTTAAGCCAATCCAGACCCGCTCCGCTCGCCAAGAAGCAAGTGGGCCGGGCTTCACTCACCAGCCCGGCCCACTCGGGGTTGAAGGCGAGTCCCGCTACTCAACCTCCGATGGAGGCTTTGAACTCGGTCCAGATTCGGTCGTACAACTCAATAGAGTCCCCGACATCCTCGATCCACTGCAGGCCGGCAAAGGCCTCTTCGGTCGGATAGACCCCGGGGTCAGCCAGGATCTCGGGATCGATGAACTCGTAGGCGGCCTCATTGGGGCTTCCATAGCCCACGAACTCGGCGTTCTGGGCCGCGACCTCTGGATACGAGAGGTAGTTGATGAACACCATGGCCGTGTACTTATTCTGCGAACTGACCGGCACGGCAAGGTTGTCCTGCCAGATGGTGCATCCCTCTTGAGGGATCACATAGGCGATCCCCTCCCGACCCCCGACGTCCGGAAGGCCGGCCAGGATGGCGTCGCCCGTCCACATATGCCCGACGACCGTCTCACCCTGCACGATCAGATCGTCGTTGGTCTGGCTGTCATAGGCCTTCACGCATTCGGACTGCACGATGAGCAGGTCCTTGGCTTCTTCGAGATGGGCAGGATCCGTGTCATTGATCGAGTAGCCCAAGTACATCAAGGCCGCGCCGATCGTCTCCCGTTCGTCGTCCAGCATGCTGATCTTGCCACACACCTCGGGCGCCGGGTCGAAAACCATGGACCAGGTTGGTTGAGGATCGGCGATTACGTTTGTGTCCACCGCGAACCCGGAGGTTCCAAAGAAATAGGGCACGGTGTATTCCTGCCCGGGGTCAAAGTACTGGTTGGTGAACTTACCCCCGAAACCCGTGATGTTGCTGATCACTCCGAAATCTAGCGGTTCGATCATGCCCTCGTCGATCAAGATCTGGACCATGTAGTCCGAGGGGACGATCACGTCGTAGTTGGCGCCGCCCGCTTGCAGCTTGGCCAACAGCGTTTCGTTGGAGTCAAAGTTGTCTTCGATGACTTCGACTCCGCACTCGGTCTGAAAGGCCTCCTTGATCTCCGGATCGATATACTCGACCCAGGTATACAGGTACAGCTGCTCGGTGAGTCTGGAGCCGTCGCCGCAGCGCTCCCCAACCTCCGGGGGGCCAGCTCCAGGCTCGGGCGTGGTCGCACAGGCCGCCAGCGCCAGCCCACCGATCAGGATGACCTTACTAAACCTGTCTCTCATCTCTCTCCTCCTTGAGGGCGCGGGATCTCCCCTGGCCGAGGCCGCGCTAGCGTTTACGTTGTAGGATCAGAGACACCACGATCAAGCCCATCGAGGCTACCAGGAGCACGGTCGAAAGGGCATTGATTTCAGGGGTCACACCTCGGCGAACCAGGCTGTAGATGTAGAGCGGCATGGTGGGCGAGGCGGTGCCGGCCGTGAAGACCGTTACCAGGAAGTCGTCCAGCGAGAGGGTGAAGGCCATCAGCGCTCCGCCGAGGATCCCGGGCAGGAGCAGCGGGAATGTGATCCGCCAAAACGTCCGCCATTCGTTCGCCCCCAGGTCTTGGGCTGCCTGCTCGAGGGTCCGGTCAAACCCGACCAGCCGAGCCCGGACGATCACGTACACGAAGGGGATGTTGAAGGCGATATGCCCGATGGTAATGGTTGGCACTCCCAGGGTTGGCCGGACCTGCAGCAGGGCCTCCAGCAGCGGGAAGAAGGCCAGGTTGTAGAACAGGAGCAGCGAGATGCCCATGACGATTTCGGGGATGACGATCGGAAGGTACAGGATCACGTCGAAGCTGGACCGCAAGCGGAAGCGGTAGCGGTCCATCCCCAAGGCAGTGAGGGTGCCCATGGCGGTCGAGGCCAGGGTGGAGACGAGTGCAATGAGCAGGCTGTTGCGGGCCGCCCGGAGCAGCGGCTCGTTGTCAAACAATCTCAGGTACCACTCCATGGAGAATCCGGTCCAGCGGGCGACCGACCGGCTGTCATTAAATGAAAAGAGTATCAGCACCAGGATGGGGACATAAAGGAAGGCCAAGGCCAACCAGGCATTCGCCCCGAGGGCTGCTTTCCCCAGGCGCAGCGAGAGGGAGCCGTGCTTGAGACGGATGGCGGCGCCCGCGCTCACAGCGGCCGCTCCTTCTCCTGGCTCGACCGCAAATAGTAGATCACGCCCACGACGACCATCAGCATCAGCGCCAGCGACATGGCCGATCCGAATGGCCAGTTGCGAGCCACCCCGAATTGGCGGTTGATAAGGGTACCGATCATCTCCACCTTTCCCCCGCCCATGATGTCAGGGGTGATAAAGGCTCCCACCACCGGAACGAACACCAGAATCACCGAGGCAATGATCCCCGGGGCGGTCAGCGGCAGCATCACCCTTAGAAAGGCCCTGCGCAGGTCGGCCCCCAGGTCGGCGGCGGCCTCCACCAGGGTCAGGTCGAACTTTTCGATCGAAGCGTACATCGGCAGGACCGCAAAGGGGAAATAGCCGTACACCAGCCCCAGCACGACCGCGAAATTGTTGAACAGCAGATCCAGCGGCGCCTGCACCAACCCTGCGCCGAGCAACAGGTTGTTGACGACTCCTTCCGCCGACAGCAGCAGCTTTAAGGCATAGGTTCGCACCAGGAAGTTGGTCCAGAAGGGAATCATCACCAGCAGCAGCATCGCATTCCGCCGGCGCGGGGCAACCCGGCTGATGAAGAGTGCCATGGGGTAGCCGATCAGTACGCACGCCAGGGTGACGATCAGGGCGAGCCGTACCGAGCTCCAAAAGATCCCGAGGTAGAGCGGATCGACCAGCCGCTGATAATACTCGAGGGTCAAAACCAGCGGGAGTTTTACGCCCCCTGCTCGGCCGCGTTCCGCAAAGCTGATCGCCACGACGATGAGCAGCGGAAGGGTGAAGAACAGGAGCAGCCAGATCGCGGCCGGGACGACGATCAGCGGACCGCGTGAGCGGTGCTCGGCCCTGGCGCTAATACGGCCTCGTGGTGAGCAGTTCTGCCATAATCTCATTGCCGGTCACCTGCCGCCGGTCCACTATTTGGTCAATATCCGGGCGACGTCCGGATCCCAGGTCAGGTATACCTTCTCGGCCTGCTGGAATCCGGCCTGGTCCTCCGACCCCGCGTTTTGCAGCCGGGCCACCAGGCGGCTTCCCTCGCTGACCCGGACCAGATAGCGGGTGTCGGTCCCGATGTACACGACCTCCTCAATCTTTCCACTCACCGCTCGGTCCGTGGGACCCGAGTGCAGGCTGATCTTCTCCGGCCTCACGGTGAACGTGACCGTTTGGCCAATCTTGATGTCGGGTGCCCCCGAAGGCGCCGTGAGCCGCAGTGCGTCGTCCACCAGCACGGTAGCCTGCCCGTCGCGAATGGATTCAACCTCGCCGTCCAGAAAGTTGGTCTCGCCGATGAAATCGGCCACGAAGCGGCTCGCCGGCGATTCATAGATTTCGGCCGCGGTCCCCAGCTGCAGGACCTGCCCCTCACTCATCACCGCGATTCGATCGGACATGGTGAGCGCTTCTTCCTGATCGTGGGTGACGTAGATGAAGGTGATGCCTACCTCGTGCTGAATGTGTTTGAGCTCGATCTGCATGGCTTTCCTGAGCTTGAGGTCGAGCGCCCCGAGCGGCTCGTCCAGCAGCAGCACCGCTGGTCGCTTGACCAGCGCCCGGGCCAAGGCGACTCGCTGTTGTTGCCCGCCCGAGAGCTGCTTGGGGCGCCGATCTTCCATGCCCGGCAGCCGCACCAGGCCGAGCGCCTCGCTCACCCGCTCCCGGATCTCGGGCTTCGGCAGCCTATCCATCTCGAGCCCAAAGGCGACATTTCCGTACACCGTCATGTGGGGGAATAGGGCGTAGTTCTGGAAAACGGTATTTACCCGGCGATGGTAGGGTGGGGTTTCGCCCATCGATTCACCGTGGATCCGGATCTCGCCCCGGGTGGGCAGTTCGAACCCGGCAATCATGCGCAGGGTCGTCGTCTTGCCACAGCCGGACGGGCCGAGCAGGGAGAAGAATTCACCGGGTTTGATCGAGAGCGACACCCGATCGACGGCGGCGATCTCCTCCGCCTTGCCGGTCGGAAAGGTCTTGGTGACCTCGATCAGCTCGACGGCGTAGTCCGACAACTCAGTGGGCCTGCTTGGCCTCCTTAACCGCCTGCTCAAACGCGTTGAGGGTCTCAGCCACGTCGGCCTCGCTGTGAGCCGCCGAGATGAACCAAGGTTCCCGGCTGTCCGGATCTGGCATCACGCCGCGCCGAATCATGTTGGTCATGATCGATTCGTACAGCTTCTGATCGCTCTTGACCCAGTCGCGGTACTCCCGCGGGGTTGATCCGCTGAACATGATCCCGAACATGCTGGGGTGGCCGGCGATGACATAGGGCAGGTCGGCCGCCTCCAGGACATCGCCGATCCCTTTCTGCAGGGCTCGCCCGCGGGCAGCGACGACCTGCAGGGCGTCGGTTTTGTTCAGGATGTCCAGCACCGCATCGGCGGCAGCCATCCCGACCACATTGCCCGAGTAGGTCCCGGCGTGGGACACTCCCTTGCCGATCACATCCATAATCTCCCGCCGTCCTCCGAAGGCTGCGACCGGGTAGCCATTGCCCAGGGCTTTTGCGTAGGTGGCCAGATCGGCGGTCACCCCGAACAGTTCCTGGGCGCCGCCCTTCGCCACCCGAAACCCGGTTTTCACCTCATCCATGATCATCACGATCCCGTACTCGTCGCAGCGGGCCCGGATGAATTTCAGGAACTCATCCTGAGGTTCGATGGAGGCTGTGTTTCCCATGATCGGCTCGACGATGATCGCCGCCACGTCGAACCAGGTCTGCTTCAAGGTCCGCTCGAGCAAGTCGCGGTCGTTGAAGGGCAGCATGATGATCAGCTCCCGGATGGCGCGAGGGATCCCGGAGGAGGCAGCCACCGGGATGGGGTTGATCCGGGCCCCAAGATTCTCCGGCCCCACATAAGTGGACCACAGCACGTAATCGTGCATACCGTGGTAGTGGCCTTCGAACTTGAGCACCTTCTCCCGACCCGTGAAGGCCCGAGCCGTCCGCAGGGCGTGCATGGTGGCCTCGGTGCCGGAACTTGTGAAACGAAGCATCTCGATTCCCGGGCACAGCTTGGTGATTTTCTCAGCGACCTGCACTTCGTACGGGTTGGTCATGGCGAAGGAGACGCCGTTCTCCATGGCCAACCGCACACTGGCGTCTACTTGCTCGTGGGCATGTCCCAGGATGATCGGCCCGAAGGCCAGCCGGTAATCGATGTAGCGATTGCCGTCGAGATCCCAGAGGTAGGCGCCCTTGGCTCGGGCCGCGACCAGGGTTTCTTCGTCACCCCAATACCGAAAGTTCGACGAGACGCCGCGGGGCAGGACTCTGGCAGCCCGGGTGAACATTGCGCGGGATTGGGCGTCGTTGAGTTTCATGGCTGACCTGGTTCAGTTCCCCATGATAGTTTTCCCGCCAACGAGCGGTCAAGGTCCAGTTTCGTTCAGTAGAGAAAGGGGATGAGCCGTTTCGTACGCTGCATGTGAGCCGAGTACCCTTCCAGATTCAGGCTTAGCAAGCGTTCTTCGTAGTTCAGCTTGACCACCAGGTCAATGAGCAGGACCAGCCAAATCGCAAGCCGCAGAGGAGAGAACGCGTCCAGCACCAAGGCCAGGGCGCCGGCAAGCAGCGCCGTATACATGGGATGGCGGATGAGACGATACGGACCGCTGGTCACCAGGCGGGCCCGCGGTTTGACGTCAGGCGTGACATTGAAATTGCCGATCCCCATGGTCCCGATCGCCCAGAGGCCGAGCATCCCGGCCGCGCCTTCCAACAGGAGCAGCGCCGGATTGGCGGCGAAGAGCGGGCCGGTGAGGGCGATCGACCCCAGAGATAGCAGTTGGACCCCAACCAACCCATAGGAGAGCAGCGGGTTCGAGCGAGTCATCTGACGAGTTGCTGGGTCGACAGCCAGCGCAGGCGTTTGTCTCGCCTGATCTTTGGGCCTAGCCGAATGCGACCGGCGCCCAGGTAGCGCATGAAGTCTCTCATTGAAACCATCAGCGCTGCGCTCATCCGCTCGTCCGCCTGAATTCCAGCCTCCCACCACCAATTGGCTATCGTCAATTCGCCGGTGGTCCGATCGAACTTCGGGTCAAAGCGGGCCACAAAACGATCCCCGTAGAGCGCCGGTAAGACATAGTATCCGTACTTTCGCTGGTGCTCCGGCTTGTAGACCTCCCAGGTGTAGTCGAAATCAAAGACCCAGCGCAGCAGATTCCGGTGCCACATCAGATTGTCGAGCGGCGCGATGAAGCTCGCCTTTGGCCGAGGAGCCCGCCTGCTCCGGATCGTCTCCAGTGTCGGCAGGTCGGCCGGCCGCATGAAAAACGTCTGCTTCGGCAGACCTTCGACCGCAACTGCGATGAGTTCCCCGGCCTCAATCAGCCGCTTCAGGATCGGTCCCCGTTCGGTGCTCTTCATCCGATTCATCGCGAGCCAGTATTCGGGGCTGGTTGGGCTGGCAAGGCCCAGGCCTCCGATCCGGCGCAGGACCCGCCAGGCCCAGTAGTCGGCGTCTTGCTCAATCGGATCGGCCATCGACAGCAGCTCGGCGGGCAGCAGGCGCTCTGCCAGATCGAAGGCTCGCCGGCTCCCGACTCGATGATCCACCACCAGCTCCCCCATGGCATGCAGAGTCTCGAGGGCCGCCCGGGCCAGGCTGGTGGGGAAACCCCAGTCCGACGGGATGCGATCCTGATGCTTGAAATCGATCGAAGACAGCGGACCGCGCTCACGGATCGCCTCCACCACCTGGGGCGCGGCCTTCATCTGCGGATTGGACGGACTCCCGTATTCCTGGCGGATCCGGATCCGATGCCGGGCGAAACGCGGCCAGTCGCTGGTGAGGATGATCGAGGCAACTTTGTCCCAGCCGTCCACCAGCTGGCGGTCGCGATAGAGCAGCTCCTCGAGCAGACCGGGATGGTAGCGGTTCACCCTGGACTGCAGCACCAGATCCGGATTGCGCCCGACGACATTGACCGGATCGAATTGGATCGCCCCGACCCGCCGGATGAACTCGAGGATCCCCTCTTTACCTTGCAGCCGCCGCGGCGGCCAGAGCATCTGGTGAGCCAGGATGAATCGGCGCGCCTCACTTTTGCTCAGCTGCAGGCCGGGGGCCGGCCAGCGCGAACTATTCGACATTCAGCAGAGTGCCCCGACAGCGACGAGTACCGCAGTTGCAGGCAAACATCTTTTGCAGCCGGCGGGTCATCGGTTCTTCGGTCTCCAGCCGGTAGTCATAGGTCAGCTCTTCCCCGGGCCGGATATCACGGATCGCCTCGATGAAGATTCGCCCGCCGGAATTCAGCGACTCGCAATTCGGCGAACAGGAATGGTTGATGTAGCGGGCGGTGTTGCCGCCCATCTGACCATCGATGATCGTCTCTTCATCGACCTCGAAGAGGTAGGTGAAGGGGTACTCCATCGTCTCTTCATACCGCCGGGTCGCTTCCTCTTGCGAAATCCGCTCACCCCGATACTCGATTACCCGAGTGCCTTTGGGGATGCGCCGAATGGCGAAGACCCCTCGACCGTGGATCGGCGATCGACGAATGGAGTAGAGCCGCTTGCGGTGGGCCTTCGCACCTTTTGCGACCAGGCGCTTGAGGGCCCGAATGGCAGGGGCAATCCACTCGGCCTCTCGACCCGGCCGAACGGAGAGCCAGGCCCGTCGCCGATCGGGCCAGTAGGTCGCCTCCAAGGTCCCGCGACCATTGGCCTGCTTGAAGTGCCAGTGGATGGAGCCGGGAAACGTTGAGAGGGTCGTCACCTGGGCAGTCACCAGACCAAGGCTCTTGGCAGCCTGCTCAATGATGGATCGGACGTCCTGCCGCGAGTTTCGCTTAAGTTGGAGCTCGAAGCGTTCCAAGCTATTACTCAACCTTCCAGGCGTGGCGGATTTCTCACTCGGACCAGCGAACCTCAATGGGGCTCCCGTTCAGATGGTGGCTTGTTGAAATCTGGACGGCCTCAGATAAGCTGTATTCAGTGAAGCACATGCGATGGGCTTGGCGGATCAACCTGACAACCGCTTCTTCTGATTCGTCACTGTCGAGAAAGAGCTCGATGGAGAAGCCTTCGCACGTTCCGTGTTGGGTCCCCGCCAGCACGGACCCTTCTTCCCGGAACCGCGCCACCACCCTCACGCTTTCGTTCCGTAGGGCTAGTTTTCGCTTGGCCGCAACCTGCGACACTTGGGAGAGCAGTCAGAGGGCGACGCCCGAGACGAAGTAAGTCAAGGGCGTAGGCGCCGTGCCCTGGCCTTCGGGCATGTAGGAGCCTTCATCACTGAAGAACGTGAAGAGTTTCTCACCGCGTTGACCGGCGACTACCTGCTTGCGCCAACCTTGGACCGTCGTCGCCTCGGCAAGCACTTCTATTTGACGGGAGTGCCTGGGCTGCTGTGGAGCTTGTTCTTCACTCATGATGGCAGGATCTCCTCATTGAGCGGTGTCGGCGGGCCGCGCGGGCGTGTGTGGGCTGCGAGTCGCGGGTGTCGGCCGCTCCGTCGTGGGCGACTATGGCTAGTCGACCCAGCGGGGCACTCGATCGAGCAGGCGGCTGGCGCCCAGTTCTTTGCAGAGCTTTCTTAGCCGTTTGTGCGCCCCGCGCCATTGCAGGTCTTTCAGGTTTTGTTCGAGCGGGACGTCGGTCCGAAGGGTCGCCAGGCGGCGGAACAGCAGGGCGTCCTTCCACTGGTTCCTGAGGTTCTCGGCCAGACGGAGGGCGCGACCGGCGGACAGGCCCCACTTACGATGATCTTCCGGGATGGACTCGAGGTGCTTGTACTTGGAGAGCACCGCGGAGCTGGACTTCTCGCCCCAGGCGGGGATCCCCGGGTAGCCGTCCGCAGTGTCGCCCACCAAGGCGAGCCAGTCGGGGATAGAAGCCGGCGGTACACCATACTTCTCGATGACCGCGGCTTCGTCATAAACAATTTCTCGGCGGCGGTCCCAACTCACGACCCTCGTCCCCGAGACCATTTGGGCCAGATCTTTGTCGGGGGAGCACAGCACAACTTGGTCGACGGAGCGCCTGCGCTGGAAACGATGAGCCGCCGTGGCCAGTGCGTCATCGGCCTCGAACTCGACCATCGGCCAGACGACGATTCCCAAGGCCGCCACCGCCCTCTCGGCAAGCGGGAACTGGGCCAGCAGGTCCGGGTCGACTCCTTCCCCAGTCTTGTATCCCGAGTAGAGGTCATTGCGGAACGATTCGATGACGTGATCGAATGCGCAGCCGACATGGGTCGCTCCCTCCTTGGTCAGGAGCAGGAGCAGGCTGTTGAGCAGACCGACTGTGGCTCCAACCTCACGCCCATCGGGCGCCTTCTTCGAGGGCACGCCGTAGAAACTGCGGAACAGTTCGTAGGTGCCGTCAACGAGGTGGATTTTCATTGGTTACGTCTGCTCCGTACCATATCCATCAACGGAATCGGGGTACTGTTCCGCTTTAAGTTCGGACAGGATCGCGAGTGCGTCAGTGTTGCGTCCTAGGGACTGGAGGCATTGAGCCACGGCTCGCTTGGCAGCCAAGATCTGTTTGGGTTTGCCCCGTGCACGCCACTCGGCGAGTGCTTCCTCAAAGACCGGCAGGGCCTCAGCAAAGTGACCCATATCGTGCAGGTCCCAGGCGCGGTTGTTCAGCATTGCCGGTATGAGCGCAAGGGCCTTGGTATCCTCGGACCCGCGGGCCAGCTCCAGTCCGCGCCGATTCCAATCGAGAGCCTCTTGCCTTCCCGAGTAGGTAATCGCCACCATGTGTGCCGCGTCGACAGCCAAACCCTCCTGAGCCGCGATCTGCGCTCGTTCCCAGGCTTCCACGAAGAGTGCCCGCGCCTTTTCTCCCTCGCCGCTGGAATTGTGCGTTCGCCCGCGCTCGAGCAAATACCGAATCTGCGGTCGGGTACCTGCTTCGGCAAGTTGCGCTTCAACCTCGTTCAGGATTTGGTGAGCCTGCTCGAAGCGCTGGCGGAGCCCATAGGTCCGAGCGATCTGAGTGAGCAGCTCCAGCCGCTCATCGCCCTGGGCTGAGCTCAACGCGCTGCGAAATCGCTCTTCGCTGGAGGCGGGGTCTCCATATTCCCAGAACAATTCGATGTCGATTGAATTCCCTATGGCTGCTGGCGAGCCATCAATTCTCTCACATTGGCGAGGTCATCCACGCCGACCGCGCCGGTGAGCTCCCATTGGTCGAGCAGCTGGGAGAGGGTAAAGACCGCGTGTAATGTATAACCCGCCTGGCCGAGTGCGCTACGGGCGCCGCCCTCCCGATCGATCAAAACTACAACGTCCCGCACGATCAGGCCAGCGGCGGTGAGCCGCTCGATCGCCTCGAACTTGCTTCCGCCGGTGGTTGCCAGGTCGTCAATGAGCAGGGCGACCTCGCCGGGCTCGAACCCGCCCTCGACGACCGCACCCGTCCCATACTCCTTCAGCTCCTTGCGGGGGTACACCAGCGGGAAGCCGGACTGCAGCGACAGCGCTGTCGCGATCGGCAGGCCCGCAAAGGGGACGGCGGCAAGCCGATCGAAGGGCAGCCGGGCCAGCAGCGGAAGGTAGGCATCCGCCACCCGGCGGAGCAGCCCCGGATCCCCGGTCAGTCTTCGCAGATCGAAGTAGATCGGCGAGCGCCCGCCCGACTTCAGTTTGAAGTCGCCGAACTGAACGCAGCCCGCCTGCAGCAGCCTGTCGGCCAGGCTAGCCAGCCCGGGCGAGAGCTCAGGGATCTGGCTCGGACGCCCGCTGGTCCGCCCAGTCCGGGACACAGCGCTTTCACGAATCGCGTTCACCTGTGCCTTCATCCGCGCAGCCTCATGCGCAGGAACCTCGGCCTGGGCGATCGCCCGCGAGACTGCGACCAACAGTCCCGCCCCGTCCCACCGGAGTCCCGATCGCAGTGCCGCCTCCAAATCGCCTCCCTGCGGGCCGACCCCGGGGGCCAGGATCCACAGGCCCGGAGCAACCGCACGCACCGCGGCCAGCGCACCTGGGTCGGTCGCCCCGACGACCAATCCCAGATTGTCCAATGTGTTCCAGACGGTCGCCAAGCGGGCGACTCTCAGATAAAGAGTTTCGCCGTCCAGTGAATGGGACTGCAGGTCCTCGGCGCCCGGATTGGAGGTCTTGCAGAGCAGGAAGATGCCGTGGGCAGGATTCTCGATGAAGGGCTCGACCGAATCGCGGCCGAGGTAGGGACTCACCGTCACGGCATCCGCCCCGAGCCAACCAAAGATTGCCTTAGCGTAGGCTCGAGCGGTCGAGGCGATGTCGCCCCGCTTGGCGTCCAGGATCACCGGTATCCCCTCTGGCACCGCGGCGATGACCTCCCGCAGGGCCGCCCAGCCCGGCGCACCATAGGCCTCAAAGAAGGCACTGTTGGGCTTGAAGGCGCAGGCGAACCGGGCGGTCGAGTCGATCAGTCGCAGGCAGAAGTCACGCACCGCCGGGCCGGAGGCCTCTGAGAGCAGCTCGGGGTGAGGATCGAGCCCGATGCACAGCAGCGAATCGGCCTGCTCAACCCGATCGGTGAGGGCGCCAAAGAACGACTTCGAGCTGGTCATTACAGCTGGATGGATCCCACTCTCGGGGCTCAATCGATTCGGGCTGCCCGAGATTCCGGCCTCCTCGGCCCGCAACTCTCGGACTAGGCCTTCCCCAACACCATCCCCAGCAGCGCCATCCGGACGTAGAGACCGTATTCCATTTGTCGGAAGTAAGCTGCCCGCGGGTCGGCATCGACCTCAGTGCTGATCTCGCCGACTCGGGGGAAGGGGTGCATCACAATCATCTCCTCCTTCGCACGCTGCAGGGTATCGGAGGTGATCACATACTGGCCCTTGACCTGTTCGTACTGTTCGAGATCCTGGAAGCGTTCCTTCTGCACCCGGGTGACGTACAGCACATCGGTCTCGGGGAGAACCTCCTCCAGGCTGGTAGCCCGAGCTTGCGCAATTCCTCGGTGCTCCAGCTCGCCGACCACCTCCTCCGGCATCGGCAGGATCTCGGGCGAGACGTAGTTGATCCGGACCCCGAACGAAGCGAGCAGCCGGGCCAACGAATGCACGGTGCGGCCGTATTTGAGGTCGCCCAGCATCGTGACCGTCAGGCCGTCCACTCGACCGAGCTCTTCCTCAATCGTGAAGAGGTCGAGCAGGGCCTGAGTCGGATGCTCTCCCACTCCGTCACCGGCGTTGATGATCGGCTTGCTCGCGTACTGGGCGGCCAGCTTGGCCGACCCGACCTCCGGATGGCGCAGCACGATGACATCCGCATAGGCCTGCAAGGTCCGGATCGTGTCGGGAAGCGATTCGCCCTTGGCCACCGAGGAATAGGTGACCTCGTTGATCGGGATCACGCTCCCGCCCAGGCGCTCCATGGCTGCCAAGAACGAAGAGGAGGTCCTGGTGGACGGCTCGTAGAACAGATTGGCCAGGATCTTGCCTTTGAGCAGGTCGAAGGTCCCGACCCGCTCGACCATCGAACGCATTTCCTTGGCCACTCCGAAGATGTACTCCAGGTCCTCCCGCCGAAACTGCAACACCGACAGGATGTCCATGCCGTAGTAGGGCGTCTCGCGTCGGTCGCCGAACGGCAAGTGTGGACTGCGGACGCGTCGATCAGTTGCCGGAACAAAGCTTGCCATTGCTCTCTCCTTAAGCCGGAATGGATTGAACTGCCGGGACGAGATCCTGACCGTACCCCATCGGCGCCAGGAGCTCACCGTCTTGATAGGCGAGCCGGCCGCGCAGCGTCACCCGCCGCACTCGGCCGCTCAACTTCATGCCCTCGAACGGAGTCCAGCCGCAGCGGCTGTGCAGGTCGGCGGCGCGAACTTCCCAGGCTGCCTGTTCGTCGAAATCGATCCAGGTCTCCAGCTGGGCGGGCAGGCCGAAAATCTGACGCGGGTTGGTGTGCATGCGCCGGACCAGATCCTCGAGGCTGAGCCGTTTCTCCCGAACGGCTCCATACAGCAATCCCAGCGCCGTCTCCAGCCCCGGGTATCCCGGCGGCGGTTCGGTACCTTCCTTCTCCTGAAGGGTGTGCGGCGCGTGGTCAGTGGCAAAGCAGTCGACCCACTCCAGCCCCTCCCACAGCGCGGCAACGTCATCCGGCGGCGCCAGCCGCGGCCGCACTTCGGCTTGGCCAGGGCCGATGTCGGCCAGGTCTGCTTGGGATAGAAACAAGTGATGGGGTGTCACTTCGCAGGTCACCTGTGCGCCGCGCTGCTTGGCCAGCCGGATCAGCTCCAGTTCGACGCCCAGGCTGACGTGGCAGATATGGATTCGCTGCTCGAACAGTTGAGCCAGCGCCAACACGACCGCCAGGCTGCGCCCTTCCGCGTGGCAGGCGATCGGCCCCGGTCCTGGCCAGTGCTTAAAGTGTGCCAACAGCGCGGACAAGGATCCCATGCGCAGGGGTCCGTAAGTCTGGTCCATATAGACCTTGAGCCCGCACACCTGCGGGGCCAGCTCGCGTGCGGCCTCCAGGTTGCCCTCGCCTGCTCCCAGGAAGAGGCCGTAGTCGCAGCGGGCCTTGGCTCGGGCCGCGGCCCGAGCTAGTTCAAGACCAGCGGCCTCGGCCAACGGTGGCTTGGTATTGGGCATCGCCAGTACCGTCGTGAAACCGCCCGCCAGGGCGGCCGCCGTGCCGGTGTCAAAGTCCTCCTTGTGCGTGCCACCCGGCTCGCGCAGGTGGACGTGCGGGTCGATCAGTCCCGGCAGCTCAAGCATCGAGTTCAGTCAACAGGCAAAAAAAGAGAGCCAGACTGGCTCTCGTTTTGCACCGACAGTGAACGCCCGCCTCGAGGCCGCAGCCTCCCGGCGGGCCCCTGGGAGTCTCCTTCTGCGCGCATCAATTGACCCGTGTCATTTTAGGGCAAGTCCGGCGGCTGTCAAGAGTCCGCCCCATTCCGCTTGGCCTGAAACTGCCGTTCGAACAGGTCGCACAGCGCCGGCTAGGCGGAGGCGCTCATCGTTCTGGGATCGGCACGTACTCGTTCGTGCCGTCGAACCCGCGCAGCTCGCCGTCCACCGGCTTGTCGAAGCTGCAGATCAGGAGCCGATCGGCCGGACTCACCCGGTCGGCAGGGATCCGGAGGTGGACCTCCGCTCCGTCGTTGAGCGGCTGGATGAGGATCCGTTCATCGCGGATCTCCACCCCTTGCGGATCCTGGGCCTGGCTGGTGACCTGACCGGCATGATCCTCCCACAGCAGGACCATGGCCAGGGTCTCCTGCCCACTCGGTCCGCTGGCCAGGAATACCTGGACCGCTGAGCTGAAGCTGTGGCCGCTCTTGGATCGGAAGATCCAGATCTCCAGGAATTGCTCACCGTCTTCGGTCACCCACATCATGCGCACTTCGCGCAAGTCGGAGGGATGCCCAGGCAGCCCGACGCCTGTCAGATTGCCCTCGTCATCCATCTGCAAGGAATCGTCCGGCGGATCGCTGTAGATCACGCCGGTTGGTTCGGTGGGCGTGATCTCCGGGGTGGGGGTCGGCGTTCCGGTTTCGGTGCCGGTCGGCGTGGCAGCGGGCGGCTCCGGGGTGGGTGTCTCCGGGGGAGTGACCGACCCGGTGGGGGTCGGCGTTGAGGTCGGGGTGCCGGAGGGAGTCGGCGAGCTGTCGGGAAGTTCGTAGTCGGCGAACTCGATCCCCCCGGAGAGGACCAGGCCTTTCCGCCACATCGCCTGGCTCACGGCCAGCGAGAACGCCAGCAATCCGGCGATGAGCAGGAAGCTGGCCGGGGTCCAGCCGCGGCCGGCGTACCGCCTCGGCACCTTCCTCGGCGGCCCAAGCTCCAGGCCGCCAGCTTGGCGCCTCTGGGCCTGCCTCAACGAGCCCATTGCACGACCTGGCGCACCCCGATCGAGATCCAGCCTACCTTGCGGATGACGAAAACCACCTCCCCATCGATCCGCTCGGCAGGGAGAGGCGGATCAAGCTGGTTGTTGGCGTCGCCCTTGGTAACGAAGCGGAGTCCTTCCGGGGCATGTTGCACCTCCACCACCCGGTGAATGACGTGGACCCCTTCGTGCTGGAACTGGACGATGTCACCGACCTGGATCTCGTACGGCGGGACTGGACGCACGACGGCCACGTCACCGGTCTCCAGGGCAGGCTCCATGCTTGCCCCACTCACCAGGCTCGGTCGCACGCCGAATAGTCCCACGTTGAACCATAAGAGCGCGACGACCGCAGCCCCAATGAAGGGCCAGGCGCCGCCAGAGTCTCGACCGGGCTCGTCGGAGGAAGACCAACGGCCGGCCTGGAGCATCACCAGACCCAGGGCCGGGGCCAACGTCCCAACGAAGGCAGTCGCGGTCCAGGGCAAGTTGGGCAGAATGGGAAACAGCCAGTGGAATGCCTGCGCCGGCCCTCGGTAGAGCAACGCCGGCAGTGGGCCCCCAACCAGAGCCAGCGTCGAGGCCAGCAGGTCCTCCGCAATGTAGGGCAGGAGCATCTCGCCCAGGAAGGGCCCCATTGCACCCGTCTCAGAAGCGACAATCCAGCGGGTCTCGGGCACCCGTAGCCAGGTCAGGAAGAGCGAGGTCACGAGCACTGCCAGGATAGGGCGGTCGGTCAGTCCCGCCACCAGAACGGTCCGGCTGAGTTCGAGCGCCAGCAGAGCGCAGCCGATGTGAAGCAGGTTCCCGATTACTCCCACGAATGAGTGCGCAAACGGTGAGAGGCCGAACCCGAAGGCCAGACCAGCTAGAAGCAAGCTCGCAACTTGAAATAGGCCAAGCAGCAGCCCGGTGAAAAGGAGCTGAGGACTGGCATTCGGCCGATAGCGCAGCCCCAGGAACCATGCCCCAAATGCCACCATCGCCAGGGAGAGCCACAGCAGCGGCTGTACCGCGAAGTAACTCGTTTCTGCCGGCAGATCCAACGATCGGACCAGGCCGGATCCTCCGCGGACGACCAGGACCCATGTCGCGACAATTGCCACAGCCGCAAACCTAGCAAGCGGACGCGGTGTACTCGCCGCGGTTACTCCCGACCGGGGGTCGCTGGGCAGCATCTTGTCAATCAGCGGGGAGGGGCCGTCGGCCCCTCCCCGATACACAGCTATTTGATTGGCAGCTCGGCTAGGGCCCGACGGTCGGTTCGGGCGTCGGCTCAAGGGTCGGCTCCGGCGTCGGCTCGAGGGTTGGCTCCGCCGTCGGCTCGAGGGTTGGCTCGATAGTCGGTTCGATGGTCGGCTCCGGTGGGGGCTCGGCGGTCCACTGCTGCAACAGCAGGTGAACCACGTACGAGAAATTCATGCCCTGATTGCCTTCCACCTGAAGCAGATGGGTCGCCAGGCCCAGCTGGAAGGGGAGTGCGGCTCCCGGATCGATCCGAGCCTTCCCCTCGGCGGGCATGCCGATCGCACATACCTCGATGTCGGCCACTTTGTCGCCGTTGAGGTCGAGCGCGGTAAATCCAACGTCCTCGCAGCGCCCGACGGTAGCGGTCGACCCCAACAGCGGGACCTGCACCGCCTCGAGGGTCACCGGTACCGTGCCGGTATTCGACAGGTCGAACCAGGCCGTGCACCAGTAGCTGGGATAGCCCTGGGTGATGTTGAGGACCGCGGTCTGGATTCCAACCTCGGCATCCAGATCCTGCTCCTCGTTGGCCAGCATGGCCGTGCACGAGGCCAGGTTATCGGCGATGCGCGAGGGGTTCGGTCCAGGCGCAGAGGGATCCGGCCCGACGTCCTGTTGGTCCTTCACCACATTGTCGACCACCCCGTCATCGTCGGTAAAGGCATCGACGAAGACGGCGTTGAGATCGCCCGCGCTCACACTTCCCTGGATGAACAGGGTCTTGGACCACAGGCCGTAGCCCACGCCTACCGCGGCGAGAGCTACCACCAGCCCCATGAAAAGCGTTCCAACCGGGATCGGTTTTCTTGCTGACATTCGGTTTCCTCCTGAAAGGCTTGTGGACACTTCCTTAGCTTGCCCAATCGGCACTCGGGTCTGCGGCCTGATCGACACCTCCTTCCGCAGCCAGGGGCGCCCGACCTGGCGCGCAGACACGATACAGTTCGAATCGAGGACGAGGCGTGTACCCATGCTCACGATCGAGGTACCTCGGGAGATACAACTTGCTCGGCGGCTCGGTAGCCTAACCTGACATCGGCGCTTCCCGGCGCTGTATCCAGAGATGTATCTCGCCGTGGTACCAGGATCTATGGATACGCTTCGCACACCCGGCTAGGGTGAGGCGGCGTGGCTGCCCTCCAGGCCCCGGTGTTGCCTGGTGGGCCGGCCAAACTCCTGTAGGAAAAAGGATGACAAGCGGCGCTCCCTGCACCTACACCGGAAAGGGCACCCTGCCTGCAGACGAATCCTACGGCCGAGGATAGGCTTGCGGTCGGGATGGGGCATCTATACCGTCAACTATCGTTTCGCATCCGGGATACTTGTCCAGGCTGAGGAGGCGAGATTGATCAACCTGCTGCTGGTCGATCGTGACGTGCAGGTCTACCAAGGGCTGCTGACCGACCTGCACAACGACCCCGACATCGCAGCTATCCAGCCTTGCGAGACCGCCCAGGAGGCGCTGGAGCGATCGCTGGAGGGCACATTCGATGCGGTGCTGATCAACGCGGCTACATTGCTCGAGCCTCAGGCGCTCAGCCTGACGAGAGAGGTCAGCCGCCTCCACCCAGGGGTGCGGGTGCTGGTCTTTGGCCTACCCAGCGCGAAGGAGCAAGTGCTCGACTATATCGAAGCCGGAGCAGATGCCTACTTGCGGGGAACTCAGTCCGTCCAGGCGATCGGTCGGTGCCTGCGCCAGATGCTGCGCGGGGAGGTCAGCCTGTGTCCGGACGTGGCCGCCGGGCTGTTGAGCCGGATCGCCTGGCTGGCTGGCAATCGCGGAACAGCCACGACCAACAACGGCACCCCCGCCGCGCTGTCACCACGCCAGCGAGAGGTCCTGGCCCTGCTGCAGCGCGGCCTGAGCAATGCCCAGATCGCGGTTCAGCTTTCGATCGAGGTGGGGACGGTCAAGAACCACGTTCACAATGTGCTTACCAAACTGCAGACTGGCAGCCGTCAGGAAGCGGCCAAGCTGGCCGTCGGCGCGCTCGGTAATGGGGACCCTGTCGATTGACTCGATTCTCGGAGGAGAGGCATGGACGACCACCGTGATGGCGCCGGGCAGGATCAGCCCAAGCGGCTGCTGTTGTTCGAACCGACCCAACTGATCGGCACCCTCTGGCAGCACCTATTGGTCGAGGAGGCCGGCTTTGATCCGGTCCAGCTCTACACCGATCCGGAGCGCGCATTGCAGGAGGTCGGGAGCTACGACGTGGTAGTAACAGGTCCGTCCTTGACCCAGGACCAGGCGCTGGAGTTCACCCGGGCGGCAATCCTCAGCCGCCCTGAAGTGCGGGTGGTGGTGTCCGGAGTGCCGCGGTCGGAGACGGCGGTAGTGCAGGTAGCGGAAGCCGGTGCGGCCGGCCTGGTGTTGCGTGAGCAGACAGCCGAGCAGGCATTGAAAGCCATTCGGGCGGCCGGCGAGGGCGAAGCCCAGATTGCGCCGGAGGTGGCGCCCCTGCTGATGGATCGGCTGGCCGAATTGAAGGTGAGCGTGCCGGACGCCGATACGGTCGGCCGGAGGTTCTTGGAACTCACTCCCAGGGAACGCGAGGTGTTGGAACTGATCGGGCGCGGGCTAACCAACCAACAGATCGCCGAGCGGCTTGTGCTGGAGCTTGGGACGGTCAAGAATCACGTTCACCGGGTCCTGGAGAAACTGAACAAGCGCAGCCGCCTGGAGGCAGCTGGGTACTTGCGCAGCCTGCCGCCGGGAATCGCCTGACCGGATAGGCCGGCGGCGCAACCCGGCAACCTCGGGCGCCGGGAAGCCCCTCCGGTTCAGGATTCCTTCGGGACGATCACCCACATCACGATGTAGGGCACCAACCCGGGTAGCCCACCTGGCAGCAGCAGGATCACGAACAGCAGCCGGAACCAGGTGGCGTTGATTCCAAAGAACTCGCCCAGGCCGCCGCACACTCCGGCGATGACCCGGTTCGAGCGCGACCGCCTGAGAGCGCCGCGGCTTTCAGTCATGACGTGTTCTCCTCCGAGGCAGGAGCAGCCTCCATTCTCTCACGGGAAGATCCCTCTCCCCCGGTACACCGATTGCAAACGCGATAGCGCAATGATATA
>Ga0209640_10001061_pt1 | contig 22770 bp, 15 predicted proteins | sample RifCSP10_1_FD_184018 | JGI IMG/M metagenome (GOLD analysis project Ga0209640, IMG submission 184018) | Soil microbial communities from Rifle, Colorado - Rifle CSP2_sed 10_1 (SPAdes) (version 2) | ecosystem: Environmental > Terrestrial > Deep subsurface > Rock core/Sediment | place: Rifle... | reverse complement strand
GAGCCACTCGTCGCGAAGGTCGCGCAGCTGGCGGAACCAGGGGCGCGCCCCTTCGGGCGTGTCCGGTGCGGGCGGCAGCGTCATCAGCCCAACGATCCGGGCGGCGCGGCATGCGGCTGCGGCCTCGAAGAGCCGCGGCACCTCGGTGGGTCGGGCGCCGAACTTTGTCGCCTCTCCCGCCAGGTCCACCTGGATCAGCAACTCCGGGGTGTGCCCCGACTCCTCGGCCGCACGGTCGAGTTTTCGCAGGAGCTCGATGCCGTCGACCGACTGAATCATGGCAAACGCCGATGCTGCCTTTCGTGCCTTGTTCGTCTGCAGGTGGCCAAGCAAGTGCCACCTGATTGGAAGGTCGGCCGATCCGGCCATTTTCTGTAGGGCTTCCTGGACCTTGTTCTCCCCGAAATCGAGCTGACCGGCGGCAAAGGCTTCGCGAACGGCCTCGATCGGGAAGGTCTTGGAGACGGCGACGAGACGGACCGATGAGGGGTCCCGCCCGGACGAGGCTGCCGCGGAAGCGATGCGGCGTCGGACCTCGGCCAGGCGTTCGGAGATGGACATGGGGGGCGCGGCCACACGCCCGGCCGGGCTTACTTCACGAGTCCCTTCAGAGCAGGCAGGTCCCGTTTCACGTCGGCTGCCTTCTCGCCACTCGGCGCGACCTGCAGATACTTCTCGAGCGCGGCGACGGCGTCGGCGAACTGCCCCAGATTCACTGCGGCCATGCCGAGCTGGAAGTACGCCGGGGCATAGTTCGGGTCGGCCTTGACGGCGGCCTCGAACTGCGCCTTGGCTTCAGCGAACTTCTGGGTGTTGAAGAACACGACGCCCTGGTTGTAGCTGGTCTCCGCGCTGCCGCCACCAGCGGCGCCGCCCGAATACTGCGACGCCTTCGCGCTGGCGTCGGCCGCGAGGTCGAACTTCTTCTGCGCGTTGTACAGCCCCGCCAGGGCCGTGTAGGCATCCGCCGCATCGGGCTTGAGCTCGACGACCTTCTTGAACGCCACTTCGGCCTGCGCGAGGTCCTTCTTGTTCGAGTAGCTGATGCCGATGTTGTAGTAGCACTCCGCGCACGTGGGAATCTCGGCGATGAGAGCGTTGAACTTGGCGATCGCGTCGTCGTGTCGCCCCGCCTTCATGTCCTCGCTCGCCGCGGCTGCCGCGGCCTGAAGCTTGGCGGCGGCCTCTTTGTCCGCGACGCCCGGTGCGACCGGCCCCCCCGCCGGCGCCGCTTTACGGAGGGTGAAATCCACGGGGGGGCCCGGTGCCTGGGTGATCCTCGTCGTGGTCGTTTCAGTGCCCACGCCCTCTTTCGAAGCGGTTACCCGGTATACACCCGACTGCAGCCCAACCTGGAGGTATTCCCCGTTGCGGTTGGTCTTGGTCTCGATCCTGCGGGCGAACTCCTGCGCCTCGAAGACGATGGCGGCGTCAGGGACGGGTTGACCCTGACTGTCGACGACCTTGCCGCGCACGATGCTTTGCGCGAGCGCCGGCGCAGACGAGACCGTGAGCAACACCGTGAGGGCAACGACACCGCGGAGCACGTGTGTCCGCATGGGAGCCTCCTGATAAAGACGCCGGGTGTCATTTCCGGGAATCTCCTGGCGGAAATGACCCCGGCGTCATTTAGTCTACTTGAAGAAACGGTCCACTGCATCGAGGTCGTGGGTGACGGGCGCGGGCGGCAGCGACGCCAGAAACCGCCGGCCGTATCCCATTGTCCGCAGCCGCGGGTCGAGCACGGCCAGCACGCCCCGATCGCTGCGGTGCCTGATCAGGCGTCCCAGCCCCTGTTGCAGCGAGAGAATCGCGAGCGGGACCTGGTAGTCGGCGAAGGCGTCTCCGCCGCGGGCGGTGATCGCCTCGATGCGCGCGGCGGTCACCGGGTCGCCCGGCGACGCGAACGGCAGCTTGTCGATGACCACGCAGCTCAAGGAGTCTCCGACGACGTCCACGCCTTGCCAGAAGCTGGACGTGGCCAGCAGCACGGCGTGCGGCGTGGACCTGAACTCGTCGAGCAACGCCGATCGCGGTGCGCTCCCTTGCACCAGGGTCGGGTAGGGCAGGGCCATTTCGAGGAACGGTTGGACGCCGCGCAGGATTCTGTAGCTCGTGAAGAGCACGAACGCGCGCCCGCGCGAACGCTGGAGCAGGGCGATCGTTTCCCGGGCCACGGCCTCGGTAAACGACGGCGATTTCGGCGGAGGCATCCGTCGCGGCAGATAGACCAGGGCCTGCCGCCCGTAGTCGAATTCGGACGGGACGCGAAGATCGGTGGCGCTTCCGACGCCCAGCCGCCCTTTGATGTAGTCGAACGACGCGTCGACGGCCAGCGTGGCCGATGTGAGCACGACCGAGCGATGCCGGTCGAAGAGCGCGTCGCGGACGATCCGCGAGACGTCGACGGGTGACGCGCGAAGGAAGGTGCCTCTCCCGCGGCTCTCGAGGTAGTAGACGAAATCCGGATCGTCGGCGCGCAGCAGGAACCGGAGATCGCTCCGCAACTCGCCAGCTCGCCGCTGGACGGCCGCGACAGCCTCGTCGATGCCGGAATCGTCGCGCTCCGGATCCCGAGTCCCGGATCCCGAGTCCCGGATCCCGGATCCCGAGTCCCCAGTCCCGGATCCCGCGATTGCGAGCGCCAGCGTGGCTTCCAGCCCCTCGAGGGCTCCCGCCAGCATCAGGCCGTCTTCGGCGTACTCCGTGATGGCCTCGGCCGAGTACCGGACTCGGCCCTCGGCAGCGCCCGAGTTCACGCCCCTGGAGAGCGACAAGGCCGCGAAGAAGATCTGCGCCCTATCGGACACCCGTGTCAGGGCCCGCGCGATCTCCTCAGTCAGCTTCGCGCCAAACCCCACCGCGCCCAGCAGCCGCCCACCGTCGCGGACGAGATCGTCGACGCGGAAATTGCTGAAGGAGATGCCGAAGTACTGCGTCGCGACGTCCTCGAGTTGATGCGCCTCGTCCACGACGAGCGTCGGGCAGGACGGGATCACTTCGCCGAACGCGCTCTGGCGCACCGACGCGTCGGCGCACAGCAGATGATGATTGACAATGACCACGTCGGCGGACGCGGCCCGCTGGCGCATCAGCGTGAGGAAGCAGTCGCCGTGCCGCGGGCAATCCGTGCCGAGGCACGTGTCGGCCTCCGCGGAGATCTCATTCCAGAGCGGAAGGTCCTCCGGCAGGTCGCGCAGTTCGGCGCGATCGCCCGTCGCGGTCGCTTTCGCCCACTGCTGGATCATTGGGAGCACGATCAGACGTTCGGAACGTTCCGAACGTTCGGATCGTTCGGATCGTTCGGATCGTTCGAACGACTCGAACGTTCCGAACGTTCCGAACGTTCCGAATGTTTGAAGCTTGTGCAGGCAGAGATAGTTGGATCGTCCCTTCATCAGCGTGGCCGTGAAGGGCACGCCAAGGGCGTCACGGAGCGCCGGCAGGTCCTTGAAGAAGATCTGCTCCTGGAGGTTCTTGGTGCCGGTGGAGACCAGCGCGCGCTGGCCGCTGAGGATGGCTGGGATCAGGTACGCCAGCGTCTTGCCGGTGCCCGTGCCGGCCTCGGCCAGGAGCGTTCCGCCGGCTTCGATGACCGACGCCACGGCGGCGGCCATGCTGCGCTGTCCATCCCGCGGCTCGAAGCCCGGCAGCATGCGCGCGATCGGGCCGGAGTCGGAGAACGCGGAACCGACGAGGGTTCTCAGGGTTCTCGGGTGCTCAGGTGCTTGGGTGCTCGGGTTCACCTGCGTGCACACAGCATACCTCGCACGCCTCCGGGCCACAGAAGCAGATGGGATAGACTTCGCGCGATCCCTCGACGCTCTGGCTCGAAGAGCTCAAGGGTGCCAGCGCTGTAAGTCCATGCCCCTCATCCCAGGGACGATGCTCGGCCCGTACCAGATCCTTGGCCCGCTGGGCGCCGGAGGGATGGGCGAGGTGTACCGAGCGCTCGATCCGCGTCTCGGCCGAGTGGTCGCCGTCAAGACGCTGGCGGATTCACTTGCCCGGGACGACGTGTTCCGCGCGCGCTTCGAACGCGAAGCGCGCACGGCCGCCGCGCTCAGCCATCCGCACGTCTGCACGATCTTCGATGTCGGCCCCAGCTACCTGGTCATGGAGCTCGTCGAAGGCGAGACGCTGGCCACCGTGCTGAGCCGCGGGCCCCTGCCGATTGATCAGGCGCTCCGCTACGGGTCCGAGCTTGCCGACGGGCTGGCGGCAGCGCATGCGCGCGGCATCGTCCATCGGGACCTGAAGCCGGCCAACGTGATGGTCACCCCGACCGGCGTGAAGATCCTCGACTTCGGGCTTGCCAAGGAGATCGCGCCGATTGCCGACGACGTGGAAACCGTGACGCATGCCACGGTGGAGGCCAGGACCCAAGCAGGGCAGGTTCTGGGAACCGTGGCGTACATGTCGCCGGAGCAGGCCGAGGGCAAGCCGGTGAACGCGCGGTCGGACGTCTTTGCGCTGGGTGTGCTCCTGTACGAGATGCTCACCGGACGTCGGCCCTTCCAGGGTGAGACGACGCTCTCCATCGTCGCGTCCATCCTGAGGGCGGCGCCGGATCCGCTGCGACGGGCTCGGGCCGACATCCCGGAACACGTCGAGCGCCTCGTGTCGCGGTGCCTCGAAAAGGATCCTGACGCGCGGTATCCGTCGGCAGTCGACGTTCACCGCGAGCTGGCGTCCTATCGGGCCACGGACACGGAGCGACGCCGCCGACAGCGCACGACGGCGATCGTTCTGGCAGCAGTCGTTCTCGTCGTTGCCGGCGGTCTCGCCGTCCGGACGTTCCGCAATGTCTCAGGGGCGCGCTGGGTCGCGCAAACAGCGGCGCCGGAGATTGCTCGTCTGATCGCCACTGATCGACGTTTTGCAGCGCTGCAGCTGTACCGCGAAGCTCTACAGGCTGACCCGGCGTCGCGCGACCTGCTGGCATTCAGCGAGGCGCTCTACGCGCCGGCGCTGTCCATCCAGACGGACCCGCCAGGGGCGGAGGTCTACCTGTCCGACTACGTCGACGCCTCCGAGGGCGGTGAGGACCGTTGGGAGCCCCTCGGCGTCTCGCCCCTGGAGACAGAGCGGATTCCGTACGCGGGGTACTACCGCGTACGCGCAATGAAAGCTGGATTCGCACCGGTGGAGCAACCCTACGACCCGGTTGAACTGGGTCTGACTCCCAGTGCAGGCCGTCTGGCCCTCAAGCTCTGGCCCGAGCAGGACGCGCCCGCGGGCATGATATGGGTCGGCCCGGCCGCCGCCGCCGTCCGGTCAGGGTGGAATCTGGTGACCCCGGCGGCCGTGCCTGGCTTCTGGCTGGACAAGCATGAAGTGACCAACCGGCAGTTCCGCGCCTTCGTGGACGCAGGAGCGTACCAGGCGCGTGACTACTGGCAGGAGTCGTTCGTCCGGCAGACGCGGGTGCTGCCCTGGGAGCAGGCCCTGGCTGGATTCCGCGACGCGACGTCACGGCCAGGTCCCGCCACATGGCAGCTTGGCAGCTATCCCGAAGGCAGGGCCGATCTGCCCGTCGGCGGCGTGAGCTGGTACGAGGCGGCGGCGTACTGCGCGTTTGCAGAGAAGCGTTTGCCGACGGCGTTCCACTGGTTTCAGGCAGCGGGCGTTGGCTTCTTCTCTAACATCATCCAGTTGAGCAACTTCAACGGACGGGGGCCGGAGTCCGCCGGCAAGAACCCCGGGCTTTCCCGATACGGTGCGCTGGACATGGCCGGCAACCTCAAGGAATGGGTCGCCAACCCGGCGGGCACCAACCGCGCGATCCTGGGCGGCAGTTGGGAGGAGCCAAGCTACGTCTACGGCGGGGTCGATGCGCAGGATCCGTTCGAGCGACGTGAGACCTTCGGATTCCGGTGCGCCCGGTTCGTCGACCCTCCGCCGCAACCACTGTTCGGTCCGCTTCCCCTCGCGCGTGATCGAGCCGATCGGCGCGGGGAGCCAGTCGACGACGACGTCTTCGAGGTCTACGCCGCCCTTCACGCGTACGACAAGACCGATCTCAGAGCGCGGATCGAGTCGGTCGACGACTCCAGGCCGTACCTGCACAAGGAGACGGTCACGTTCGACGCCGCTTACGGCAACGAGCGGGTGGTGGCCCATCTCTATTTGCCAACGAACACTGCGCCGCCTTACCAGATTGTGGTGTTCGTGCCGAGCGGCAACATGCTGCGGTTCACGTCGATCGAGACCCTCCCGGACCCGTTCGAGTTCCTGGCGCGCGCCGGGCGTGCGGTTCTCGTTCCCGCCGTGAAAGGGGCCCTGGAACGAGGACCATCACCGCTGTTCGTGGGGCCCAACCAGACGAGGGATCGGCTGCTGCAGTGGTCCAAAGATCTGCGGAGGTCGATCGATTACCTCGAGACGCGCCCGGAGATCGACACGGGCAAACTGGCGTTCTACTCGATCAGCTATGCCGCCGCCATCAGCCCGACGCTGCTCGCCACGGAGCCGCGCGTCAGGACGGCGGTCCTGGTCTCGGCGGGTCTCGGCCCCCCGGCGGCGGCCGAAACGGACCCCTGGAACTACGCGCCGAGGGTGCGCGTACCGGTGCTGATGCTCAATGGCCGCGACGACTTCATCTCGCCCGTGCAGACGTCCCAGATCCCGTTCCTGCGGGCGCTTGGGGCGGAGGAACAGGACAAGCGGCATGTCCTCTATGACGGCGGGCACGTGAATTTGCAGGGGCGGATGGACTTGATCGGCGAGATTCTGAACTGGCTGGACCGCCAACTGGGGCCCGTGACCACCGCGCCCTAGCGGATGCTTGGGTTCTCAGGTTCTCAGGTTCTCAGGTTCTCAGGTTCTCAGGTTCTCAGGTGCCTAGGTGCTCAGGTTCTCATTCATGGTTCTTGAATCAGCACCCGAGCACCCGAGCACCCAAGAACCCTGAGCACCTAAGCACCCAAGCACCCGAGCACCCAAGAACCTTAGCGTTCAGTACAGTGCGAACCGTCGACAGAGCGCCTCGACCTCGGATCTGACCATGCCGATCACCCGGTCGTCGTCCGGGGCGGCGAGCACACGCGCCATGAGGCCGCCGATCTGCTCCATCTCCGCCTCCCGCATGCCGCGCGTGGTCAGCGCCGGAGTGCCGACGCGGATGCCGCTCGCCACCATCGGCGGGTTCTGGTCGAAGGGAATCGCGTTCTTGTTGACCGTGATGCCGGCCTTGCCGAGCGCCGCCTCCGCCGCCTTGCCGGTGACCCCCTTGGAGAAGACGTCGACCAGCATGAGGTGATTGTCGGTGCCGCCGCTGACCAGTCTGAAACCGTGACCCGTGAGCGAGCCGGCAAGCGCCTGCGCGTTGGCGACGATCTGTCGCTGGTACTCGGCGAACGACGGCTCCATCGCCTCCTTGAAGCAGACCGCCTTGGCGGCGATGATGTGCATGAGCGGTCCGCCCTGCACGCCGGGGAAGACTGCTTTGTCCACATCCTTCGCGTATTGCTCGCGACAGAGAATCAGTCCGGCGCGCGGGCCGCGCAGCGTCTTGTGCGTCGTGGAGGTGACGAAGTCGGCGTGCGGCACGGGGCTCGGATGGAGTCCGGTGGCCACGAGCCCGGCGATGTGCGCCATGTCGACGACCATGGTCGCGCCCACTTCTTTCGAGACAGCCGCAATCCTCGCGAAGTCGATCACGCGCGGGTAGGCGCTCGCGCCGACCATGATCATCTTTGGTGTGCGCTCGCGTGCGAGCCGCTCGAGCTCGTCGTAGTCGATCCGCTCGTCATCCCTGCGGACGCCGTACGGGACGATGTTGTACAGCTTGCCGGAGAAGTTGAGCGGATGGCCGTGTGTGAGATGTCCGCCGTGCGCGAGGTTCATGCCGAGCACCGTGTCGCCGGGCGTGACAACGGCGAAGTAGACCGACAGGTTGGCCTGCGCGCCGGAGTGTGGCTGGACATTGGCGTGATCGGCGCCGAAGAGCGCCTTCGCGCGGGCGATCGCGAGCGATTCGGCCACGTCCACGAACTCGCAGCCGCCGTAGTAGCGCCTGCCCGGGTACCCCTCCGCGTACTTGTTCGTCAGCACCGAGCCGGCGGCTTCGAGCACGGCGCCGCTGACGAAATTCTCCGACGCGATGAGCTCGAGCCCGTCCGACTGGCGGCGCTTCTCGTTGGCGATTGCAGCGGCAATCTCGGGATCGGTGTCAGCCAGCGAGCGATGCATCAGGGAAAGCGTGGCAGGGTCTGGCACGGGGCGAAATTGTACTATCAGTGAACAGAGATACGTGTGTTCACACTTCTCCCTTCTCGCTTCTCGGTTCGTGTTCAGGTTCGGCTGGCATCTCGCGGCATCCTTCCCATGAGCCCCAGTGCGAACGACGAACACTGAACCACGAACCCAGAAGCGAACATGAAATTGAACACGAACCGAGAAGTGAGAAGCGAGAAGGGTGAACGGCAGGTTCGCATATGTCCAGTGTCGTCGTGAGCGCCCGCGGTGAACAGCGCATCCGCGCCGGCCATCCCTGGATCTATCGCGCCGACATCGTCGACGTGCAGGCTGCGGGTGGAGACGTCGTGGAGGTCATCGGTCCGAGGCGTCGCACGGTGGGCCACGCGCTCTTCAGCGACCGATCGCAGATCTCGCTGAGGATGCTGACGCGCGGCGAGGCGATCTTCGACGACTCGATCCTCCGAGCCAGGTTGGAGCGGGCCATCCGGTTCCGCGAGACGCTCGCGCTCGAGGCGGACGCGTATCGGCTGGTCCACGCCTAAGCCGACCTGCTGCCGTCGCTGATCGTCGATCGGTACGGCTCGTGTCTGGTGGTGCAGGCGCTGTCGCAGGGCATGGACCGGCTGCTCCCGATCGTGATCGGCCAGCTTGCGGAGCTGGTCGAGCCGACGGGAATCCTCGCTCGCAACGACCCGAAGGTACGCGGGCTCGAAGGGCTCGATCAGAAGGTGGAGGTCCTGGCCGGCGTCGTGCCGGACACTCTGGTCGTGAGCGAGGGGCCGATCGAGTACGAAGTGGATCTCCGGCACGGGCAAAAGACCGGCTTGTTCCTCGACCAGCGCGAGAATCGTGAGGCCGCGGCGCGCTACGCGCGTGGCCGACTGCTCGACTGCTTCAGCTACCACGGCGGCTTCGCGGTCCGACTGGCGGGGCAGTGTGCCGACGCGGAGGCGATCGACATCTCAGCCGACGCGGTCGCCCGACTCGAGGCCAACGCCGCGCGCAACGGCGTGTCGAACCTCCGGGCGCGAGAGGCGAACGTGTTCGATGAGCTTCGAGCGCGCGAGAAGGCCGGCGAGCGCTACGACACGATCGTGCTCGATCCACCCGCCTTCGCCAAGAACAAGGCGTCGGTCCCGAATGCCCTGGCCGGATACAAGGAGATCAACCTCCGCGCCATGCGACTGCTCTCACCGGGTGGATACCTGGTCACCTGCAGTTGCTCGTACAACGTGGACGAGGCGCTGTTTGGGGCCATGCTGCACGAGGCGTCGATCGACAGCCGTGTGCCGGTGACGATCGTGGAAAAGCGGATGCAGGGACGCGATCACCCGGTGCTTGTCGGCGTGCCAGAGACGCATTACCTGAAGTGCTTCATCCTTCGCAGAGTGGAGTAAGGGGAGAGGTTCTCAGGTGCTCGGGTGCTTGGGTGCTCGGGTTCTGGTTCTTGGGTTCTGGGTTCTTCGGTTCACGGGTCGTTCAGGGTTCGTGGTTCAATGAGCACAGGCGCACCCTGAACCCAAGCACCCGAGAACCCAAGCACCCACGCACCTAAGCACCCACGCACCTGAGCACCCACGCACCCGAGGCCTGGGTCGTCAACACCAGCACCGAACGACTCGTGCTGCTGGTCGGGATCGCCCCGTGCCTCACCGTGGACGCCTGAACGCGTCGATGACGACGGTGATCGGGCCACCGGTTGGTTGATCGATCGTCCAACTGACGAGAAAGCGCTGCCCATCGCTGCTCACGAGGTACTCGTTCCGCCCGAATCCCCTGGTCGAAATACGAAACAGCTCGCGCGGCGGACTGTGCTCGAACGCAGTTGATGTGGTCAGAGCGACCGCGGTCAGCCTCCGGTCGGGGCTGAGGTAGAACAGTTCCCTACTGTCGCGACGCCAGCTTGGCTGCGATCCGCCGGTGGTCGAGACCTGCCATTTCGCTCCCGTAGGCGGGAAGGGTTGTACGTAGATCTGACGTGCGCCCGATTCGTCGGACGTGTACGCGAACCAGCGTCCATCGGGTGAGAAGCGCGCCTGCCCCTCCTGTGCTGGCGTCTGAACGAGCGACTTCGGTGTACGGTCGCCGTCCATCGGAAGCAGCCACAGGTCCACGGCCGTCTGTGGATCCTCGGCGTTGTAGAGCAAGAATCGACCGTCCGGCGACCAATCTTCCGGCGTTTTGTTAGTCGACGAGTGCAACATCACTTCGTCCGGGGCCGCGCCGGTCGCCGGCTTCATGTAGATGTCGGCGGCCCCACTCCGCTCCGAGCTGAAGACGATTCGCGTGCCGTCCGGGGACCAGATGGGGCTGTCATCCTCAGCTGGATCGAATGTGAGTCGCTGGTTCGCCCCACGTGCCGCGTCGATTACCCAGATGTCCGAGGTGCGCGAGCGCTGGTCGTACAGAGCAGCTCCAAGCCGCGTGCCGTCGCCGGAGAGCTCGAAGTCCTCGTACTGACCCGGCTGCCCGATCGTCCCGAGCCTGGTGCCCTGCCGATCGAACCACGTGAACTGCGTCACCGGGATGCCGCCCACGCCTCCCGCTCGATACACGACGACGCCGTTTGCCGATGCCGTGAAGGTGGCGCGCCCGAGGCCGGGCGACGGGTTGCTCGCCACGCCGCGAGCGATCGGCTCGGGATCTCCCGACAACATGCCGTTCTCGTCCATCGACTGCGCCATCAGCGTGCCGTCACGAATGAACAGCAGGTGATCTGGCGGCGCGAGCATTGCCCGAACTTCACTGTCGAGGATCTTGGTCTTGACGCTCGAGTCGAGCGAACCGAGGTAGATCCCGCGGGCCTTCACGTCGCGCGCGTGGATCAAGTACACGAAATGCCGGCCGTCCGGCAGGAACGAGGGCCACAGGTGGGCGAATTCGCCGCGGCCTCGGTCGAGCGCCGTGAGCGCGACCGGCGTGCCGCCGGTGAACGGGACACGGTAGAGCGGTCCGTCGGTTCCGGAAGAGAAGACGATCACGCCGTCCGGGTTCCATGCGCCGCCGCCCCACGTGTCAGTCGGGAGCTCCGACACGATGTCGACGCCGCCGGTGAGAGAGACTCGCTTCAGCTTCCGGTCGCGCGTGAAGAATGCGATCGCGCGTCCGTCCGGCGACCAGAACGGAAGCTCGCCTTCCTCGGTGCCCGCGAGGGGCTGCGCGTCGAGCGAGTCGAGCGGCCTCAGGAACAGCCACCGAGTGCCGCCGGCGTCGGTCGCGGCGAACACAACTCGCGTGCCGTCCGGGGAAATGGCCGCCTGGGGGGCGGCGGGTCCGCCGGCCATCTCGACCTTGTCCGGTGGAGTCACGATGAAACGAAGCGCGCCGCGCGACTCGGCGGCGGGTCTCGTCAACAGCAGGCCGGCCACGATCGCCAGCATGGCACCCGCCGTGGCCCATGGCAGCGTCCGTCGCCAACGGGCGGAATCCGTGCGGGTGCCGGCCACCGTCGCGCTCCCCTCGGCCACCCACGCGAGCTCCCGGTGGAGGTCACGTGCGCTCTGCCAGCGATCGTCCGGATTCTTTGCGAGGCAGGTCGCGACGATCCGGTCGAGGGGTGGCGGAGCCAGCGGCTGAATCTGGGAGATGCGCGCCGGCTCGTCTTTCAGGATCGCGCCGATGAGGCTGGCGCGGGTCCGTCCGTCGAACGCCTTGTGGCCGGTGAGCATCTCGTGGAGCACGGCGCCGAAGGCGAAGAGATCGGTGCGCGCATCGGCCTCGAGCCCCTCGATCTGTTCGGGCGCCATGTACTGGAACGTGCCGAGAATGGACCCCTGCGCGGTCATGGCCGCGGGCGGCGTCGTGGGCAGCATCGAAAGACCACCGGTCGCGACGACTGGCGCGGCCGTTTTCGCCAGGCCGAAATCGAGCAGCTTGGCCCCACCGCGCACGGTGAGGAAAATGTTGCCCGGCTTCAGATCGCGATGGACGATGCCGGCGCGGTGCGCTCTGTCGAGCGCGTCCGCCATCTGAACCGCGACGGCCAGCGCTTCATGCAGCGGGAGCGGGCGGTCCCTGGTCCTGTCCAGCCGCTCGGCCAGCGTTTCGCCTTCCAGGTACTCCAAGACCAGGTACGCGCAGCCGGCCTGCTCGCCAACGTCGTGCAGCGTGCAGATGTTGGGATGATTCAGATGAGAAATCGCGCGCGCTTCGCGATCGAAACGCTGTCGGAACTCGCCGTCGGCTGCCAGCGATTCCGGAAGAACCTTGATCGCGACGATCCGATCCAGACGCGTATCGCGCGCCTTGTAGACCTCGCCCATGCCGCCGGCGCCGATGGGCGACTGGATTTCGTAAGGGCCGAGACGGACACCGGCTCCGAGGGTCACAGATGTTGCGGCATTCTACCTCGTGTCCTTGGGCCGGGTTCTCAGGTGCTTGGGTGCTTGGGTGCTCAGGTTCTGGTTCTCGGGTTCTGGGTTCTTCGGTTCACGGGTCGTTCAGGGTTCGTGGTTCAATGAGCACAGGCGCACCTGGAACCCCAAGCACCCGAGCACCGAAGCACCTGAGCACCTGAGCACCTGAGCACCTGAGCACCTGAGCACCTGAGCACCCGAGCACCCGAGCACCCGAGCACCCGGAATGCCGTCACGCTTTGTCTTCTATCGCGACCACGTCGGCGCGAATCCTTCGAAGCAGTTCAAATCGACGCTGTTTCGCAGCCGGCATCTGTTGCTCGGTCTCAACTGCCTCGAGCCCGGCCAGGCCCAGCATCCCCACGTGCACGGCGATCAGGACAAGTTCTACTTCGTCGTCGAAGGCACGGGCGAGTTCGTCGTCGGGGAGGAGCGGCAGTCAGCGGGCGAGGGGATGGTGGTATGGGCGCCGGCCGCGATGAGCCACGGGGTCGTCAACAACGGCGACCGGCGTCTCGTGCTGCTCGTCGGCATTTCACCGCCGGGCGAACAGTGAACATTATTGATTTGAGGATTCTTGATTGTTGATTCCTTGTTGATTGCTGATTGGTGATTGCTGATTGGCGCAAATCGACAATGAATCACAAATCAACAATCCCCAATCACCAACGAATCAACAATCAAAGATCAGGAAATCAACAATGATCAGTCGAGCGGGGGAGAATCGCGCCGCTTCGTGGCCTGTTCGAAGGCGTAGGCCAGCTCGATGAGCCGCGCCTCACTGCACGCGCCCCCGGTGAAGCTCACGCCGAACGGCGCGGGCCTGGCATCGAAGCCTGGCGGCATCGGCGCATTCGGAATCGTGCCGAACGGGACGATGACGGTGGGATAGCCCGGCCGGGCGGCGATGGAGGCGCCCACGCCGCCGGGGAAGAGCAGCGCGTCGAGACGGTGGGCCGTGAGCGCGGCGTCGATGCCGTCTTGCCCCGCGAGGGCGAGGTCTCGGGCGCGGTCGGCTTCGTAGCGCGCGCGGTCGGCCTCCACGTCCATCTCGTCGGAGTTGTCCAACTGGGCCTGGCCGTACTTCAACGTGCCGGCGGCTTCGTGCGCCCGATTCCAGGTCCGCAGCTCCCGGAGCGACGGGACCGGGGCCCTGTCCCCGAGCGACGCGAGCCAGGCGTTGAAGTCGCGTTTCATGCCGTACTTGAACACGACCGAGCAGCCGTCGTCGCGTCCCTTCGCGCCCGCGGGTCCGCTGCAGATCGGCCAGAGCAGCAGACTGCGCGCGGCGTCCTTCGTCACGATCGACGGGATGTCGACCGGGTCGATCACGGCGGCGCCCAGCGCGCGCAGGACCTCGATGGCCTCCACCATCACGGCCTTTTGCGCGGCATTCAGGCCTCCGGTCGAGCCGCGCTCGCCCGGCGTGGCGGCCGGCTCGTAGTAGAACGCGCGCGGAATGCCGATGCGCGCGCGCAGCAGCGAGTCGGTGCGCAGGAATCTCGTGTAGTCACGACCGGGCGGAGGCATGCACGCTCGCGTGGCGCCGTCGTTCGGGTCCGGCGCGGCGCCCTCGAGCGCGCCCAGCATGATCGCGGCGTCGGCCACCGACCTGGCCATCGGTCCCGGCGTGTCCTGATCGGCTGCGATCGGGATCACCCCGTAGCGGCTGATGCGGCCGACGGTCGGCTTGATGCCGACCAGCATGGTCTGGTTCGACGGACTGAGAATCGACCCCGACGTCTCGGTGCCGACGTTCGCCGCCCAGAAGCTGGCGGCCGTGCCGATCCCCGAGCTGGAGCCGCCGGTGGCAAGGACGGGGCGTCCATCCGCCGTGGACTCGCGCGGATCGCGACGCGGGTCGTACGGGTTGAACCCGAATCCGGCGAGCGAGCTGTAGTTGGTGGGCATACGCTCGGAGACCCAGTTGGCCAGCTCCGTCATCACCGTCTTGGCGATGATGATCGCGCCCGCGTCGCGGAGGTTCCTCGTGAGCGTGGCCTCGTACGGGGGCACGAGACCAGCAAAGGCGAGCGCGCCTCCCGTGGTCGGCATGTCGGTCGTGTGGATGTTGTCCTTGAGCGCGACGGGGATGCCGTGCAGCGGGCCTCGCACGCGGCCCGCCGTCCGCTCGCGGTCGCGTTCGTCCGCCTCGGCCAGCGCGCGGGGGTTGATCGCGATGGCCGCGTTCAGCCGGTCCTCGTAGGTCGCGATGCGCGCAAGCGATTGGGTCACAATGTCGCGTGAGCTGGCGCGCCCCTGCTCCATCGCCAGGCGCATGTCGTCGATCGAGGCCTCGACGATCGAGAACGGCGCCGGCCGCTCTCGCGGCGCCGGCCCCTGCGCGTGCGCAACGAGAACAACGAGCGCGAGAACGACACCGGGCGCCAGCAGTCGAGTCGTCACGCTCGAATTCTACGCGTGAACCGTTGAACCCCTGAACCCTGAACCCATGAACCAGAACCCGAGCACCCAAGCACCCGAGCACCCGAGAACCCACGCCCCCACGCACCCGAGCACCCAAGCACCCAAGCACCCGAGAACCGCGTTAATCACCGGCGCCTCCTCCGGCATCGGCGAAGCCTTCGCCCGCGTGTTCGCGGCTCACGGCTTCGATCTCGTGATCGCGGCACGCCGCGAAGAGCGGCTTGGCGCCGTGGCTGCCAGCCTCGAGCGGGACCACGGCCGGCGCGTCCACGTGATCGTCTGCGACCTCTCGCGACGGGAGGCGCCCGCCGAGCTGTGTGCGGAGATCGCCCGGCGGGAGCTGACGATCGACGCGCTGGTCAACAACGCCGGCTACGGTGTGCCCGGGACATACCTCGCCTCGCCATGGGAGCGGCACGAGGCGATGCTCCAGGTGATGGTGATGGGGCTCGCCGAGCTGACCTACCGGCTGCTGCCCGGCATGATCGATCGTGGATACGGCCGGATCGTGAACGTCGCGTCGCTCGCCGGGCTCGTGCCGGCGCCGGCGGGCCACACGCTCTATGCCGCGTCCAAGGCGTTTGTGATCAAGTTCACCGAAGCCCTCGCGCACGAAGGACGCCGACACGGCGTTCACGCAACCGCCGTCTGCCCTGGTTTCACGCTCAGCGAGTTCCATGACGTGACCGGAACACGCGAGCAGGTGAGCAAGCTCCCCCGATGGCTATGGATGGACTCGCCGACGGTGGCGCGTCAGGGATATGCCGCCGTGATGGAAGGGGTGCCGATCTACGTGAACGGCCGGGTCAACCGCACGATCGCCTGGCTCGTGCGGTGCCTTCCTCAGGCCATCGTCATGTGGGCTGGCCGCCAATTGGGGCGAGCGTACCGGAAGACATAAATAACTGCTGTTCACACTTCTCACTTCTCGCTTCTCGGTTCGTGTTCAGATTCAGGTTCGGTTCTGGGTTCTGGGTTCTGGGTTCTGGGTTCTGGGTTCGCGGTTCCGCGGCGGCTGAAGCCGCCGCTCTACGATCTGCGTCGTGGTGACCGTAGGCGCGCGCTTCAGGGTGCGCGGCGAACTCTACGATGTGTGCGGCGGAGACACGTAGAGCGCACACTTCAGCGTGCGCGCCGAACCTGAACGTGAACACGAACCGAGAAGCAAGAAGTGAGAAGTGCGAACGACAGGTCCTCTCTCCAGATTCAAGAAATCAACCGCAAGTGCTGCTCGGCGAGCCGCTCGACCAGCGCGGCCAGCGACTCGCCGTCCAACTGGAACACGGACGACTCCGGGTTCCAGGCGAGCTTGTAGCTGCGCGACATCGCGGACACCCAGATCTGCCGGACCGGCGCGTTGGGGCTGACCACGAACTTCTCCGGCGCCGGCTCCTCGAAGACGACCTGCAGTACGCCGTTCTGCAGCTCCACCTCGAAGCCTTCCCGGTCGGCGACGGGCAGCAGCGTCCGCTGCACGCCCTCGAGCGCCCGATCCGCCTCGAGACGGAACTCTTGTTCAGTCATCCACTCACTTCAATGCCCAATGCTCAATGCCCAATGCTCAACGCTCGCTCCTGTCCTGGGACGCGATGTAGCCCTTACGCGTGCGGGCGGTCATGCCTGCCTGCTTTACTTTCACCTCGACCCTGTGCTCCTTGCCGTCGAGCACCGGCGCGACGAAGCCGATCGTGTAGAGGCTGTGGAGTTCCTGCGCCACACGCGTGAAGGTCGGAGCGAGCTCATCCGCCTTCCTCAGCTCGAAGTAGCCGCCGCCGGTCTCTTCGGCGAGCTTCCGCAGGCCCCGATCGGGCCGTGTCGACCGCTTGCGAATACCGTCGAAAAACTCCGACTGCAGGCCGATGGCGTAGATCATCACGTCGTTGTCCCGTGCGCTGTCGAGCACATCTCCGCCCCCGAGCCGGCTGGCAGTGTCGTCGCCGTCCGTGAAGACGAGCACCACCTTGCGCCCCGGGACCTTCTTGAGCATGTCGATGCTCTCGTAGACGGCGTCATACAGCCGGGTCGGGTTGCCGAACTGGAGCTCGTCGAGCGCCCCGATCAGATCGTCCCTGTCGCTCGTGAAGGTGCCGCTGAACTGGATCTTGTCGCTGAAGGCGCCGACCTGCGCCTTGTCCTGCGGAAGCAGGCGGAGAATGAACTGTTCTGTCGCCGCCTTGAGGCGATCGAGGTTGCCGGTCATGCTCGCGCTGAAATCGAGCATCGCCACCGCGGTGAACGGTTCCGCGGTGTTCTGAAAGACGGTGATCTCCTGCGGCTTGCCGTTGTCGAGGACGATGAACTGATCCTTCTCGAGGTCGGGCGCGAGCCGGCCTTCCTTGTCCAGGACCGTGGTGGGGAGCGACACCGTGACCTGGCCCCCGGCCCTGAATACAGGCTGCTGGGCCGAAGGCGCCGAGGCGGCAAGAGCGACAAGGACGATCCCGAGGAAGGGGCGCATTCAGCCAGCTTAGCAACCGGCGTGCAGCGAGTAAACCCCACCCGAGGGAACATCGGGCCGGCCGCGCTAAGATCACTGCCATCATGCGCAAAGCCCGTGTCCTGGTCCTTTCCTTCTGCTCTTTCTACCTGTTCTCTCTGGCCGTCCTGTCCGCCGATGCGGGCCAGGCCGGCGTGACCGGCGTGGTGAAAGACGAGTTCGGCGGCGTCGTCTCGGGGGCATCGATTATCGTGCGCGGCGGAAACGGGGTCGAACGGCAGACGGTGACAGGGCCGGACGGCCGGTTCTCCGTGGACGGCCCGGCCGCAGGCGGGACGATCGTCGTCCGCGCGGTCGGGTTCGCCGAAAGGTCGGTGCCGGCATCGGGCGGCGACGTCGAGGTGATCCTGCAGGTGGCCCGGGTGTTCGAATCGATTACCGTGACGCCCACCAGAACCGAGCAGCGGCTCGGCGACGTGCCCGCCAGCGTCAGCATCGTCGATAAGGAGACGATCCGGCGATCGCCGGCCGTCGTCGTTGACGATGTGCTGCGGCACGTGCCGGCATTCAGCCTGTTCCGGCGATCCAGCAGCGTGGCGTCGCACCCGACGACACAGGGGGTGTCCCTGCGCGGCATCGGCCCGAGCGGGGTCAGCCGATCGCTCGTTCTCATCGACGGCGTGCCGTTCAACGATCCGTTCGGAGGCTGGGTGTACTGGACGCGCGTGCCGCTCGAGAGCGTCGATCGGATTGAAGTGGTCGAAGGCAATACGTCGAGCGTGTACGGCAACTTCGCCATGGGCGGCGTGATCAACGTGGTGTCAGCGCGCCCGAGACCCAGGACGTTCGAGTTCCGGACGCAGTACGGGAACCGCAACAGCCCGAAGGCCGACTTCTTCGCCAGCGACGTGTGGGGCAGGCTCGGCGCGTCTCTCGAAGGGAGCGTCTTTTCAACCGACGGCTTCCCGAACGTAATCGCGAACGAGCGCGGGTTGGTCGATCGAGCACCGGACGGCGACTGGGCCGTGACCAACGTCGACTACCGGACACTCAACCTCAAGGTCGATTACAGCCCGAGCGAGCGAGTGAGTGGTTTTCTCCGCGCCGGCTACTTCGACGAAGATCGCTTGAACGCCAAGTACAGCACGTTCGACGGCGCTCCCGAGGAGAACGACACCAGGTGGACATCGGTGAGCGGCGGCGTTCGCGTGGCGCTGCCCGACCAGAGTGATCTCCAGGCACGTCTGTTCACAGACTTCGAGACATTCAGGAGCAGCTTCCTGGCCGTGCCGAATCTCGTCACCCGGGCCATAGGCCGAACCTCGCTGCGCCAGCGGGTGCCCACGACGGCCGTGGGCGGCACGGTGCTGTGGACGAAGGCGGTCTCGACGCGGCAGCTCTACACGGCGGGCGCAGACTGGCGACACGTCGACGGCGCGAGCAACGAGACCGCCTACGACACAGTGGCAGGGCTGACCCCGGTGACGCTCCGCGAGTCTGGCGGCACGCAGTTGAGCAGCGGCGCCTTCGTGCAGGGCCAGTTCTGGCCGGTGACGAAGGCGACGGTCACGCTCAGCGGCCGCGTGGATCACTGGCGCAACTACAATGCGCGCAACCTGGAGACCTCCGTTTCGACCGGGATTCCCACGAGCAACAACCGCGACACGCTTCCCGACAAGGACGACACGGTCTTCAGCCCGCGCGCCGCGATTCGCGTCCACCTCAGCGACAAGGTCAGCACGTGGGGCAGTCTGGGGTGGGGCTTCAGAGCGCCCACACTGAACGAGCTGTACCGCCAGTTCCGCGTCGGCCCATTGCTCACGCTGGCCAACGATCGACTGGGACCGGAGCGCCTGATCGGCGGGGAGCTGGGCATCAACGTCGAGCCGATGAGCAACCTGAGCCTGCGGGGAACCTGGTACGACAACCGCGTGAAGAACCCGGTGTCCAACGTCACGAGGACCGATCTGACCAACACCCAGCAGCGGCAGAACCTCGGGCGCACGCGCGTCTGGGGCCTGCAGACCGACGTCGATTACCGGATTCGACGCGAGTGGCGTCTGGGTGCCGGCTACATCTTCAATCAGGCGAAGGTCACGGAGTTCGATGCCACCCCCGAGCTGGTCGGAAAGTACCTGCCGCAGGTGCCGAAGCACCGCGGATCGGTGAGCGTGTCGTACACGAACCCGCGCTATGCCACGATTTCAATGAGCGCGATGTTCTTTGGCAGGCAATTCGATGACGACCGCAACGAGCGGACCAAGCCGGGGGAGTCGGAGCCCGGCCTGCCCGCCTACGGCGTGGTGGAGCTGAGCGCGCTGCGCTCCATCGGTCGCAACCTCGATGTGTTCTTCGGCGTGCAGAATGTGTTCGACCGCGAGTACTACGTCCTGCTTCAGCCGACGACGACCGGATCGCCACGCATTTTTCACGGCGGCATTCGCGTGCGCTTTTCGGGGCAATGACGCAATCAATGCCCAATGCTCAATGCTCAATGCTCAATGCCCAATGCTCAAGGCTCAATGCCCAAGGCTCGAGGCTGTATGATTCTGGGCATGACGAGAGCGCTTTTCATTGCCACGGCCGTGTCGCTCTTCGCCTGCTCGGCTGCCCCGGCGCAGCAGGCCTCGTCGGGCACCGACGCGGCCGCACGGGTGGGCGATCGGGTCATCACCAACAAGGAAGTTGACGACCGGTGGCGCTCGCAGGATCCGGCCGGTCACACCGAGGCTGCCCAGAAGCTGTACGACGGGCGCCGCGGCGCCCTCGACGCCATCGTCGGGGAGATGCTGATCCTGGAGGCGGCCAAGGCGAAGGGGATGGACCCGAAGGCCTTCGAAGAAGCCGAGCTGAAACCGCGCATCAAGACGGTCGGCGAATCCGAGGTGGTGACCTTCTACCAGTCCAACATCATCCAGATGCAAGGCCGGTCGCTCGAGACGATGGCGCCCGCCATCCGGAGGTATCTGCAGGAAGAGCAGAACGGCAGCGCCCGCGCCTCGCTCATCGCGGACCTGCGGAAATCGGGCCCTCCCGTGCGCGTCCTGATCGACCCGCCGCGGCACGAGGTGGAGTTGTCTGCCGACGATCCCTCCGTCGGGAGCGCGTCGGCGCCGGTGACGATCGTCGAGTTCTCCGATTTCCAGTGCCCCTACTGCCAGCGCGTCGCGCCGACGATCAAGCAGGTGCGCCAGACCTACGGCGACAAGGTCCGCGTGGTGTGGAAGGACTTCCCGCTGACCCAGATTCATCCGCAGGCGTTCAAGGCGGGTGAGGCCGCGCACTGCGCCGGCGACCAGGGCAAGTTCTGGGAGTATCACGACCGGTTGTTCGCCAACCAGCAGTCGCTGCAGCCGACCGATCTGAAGCAGCACGCCTCCGAACTGGGCCTGAACGCGCCGGCGTTCGCCACCTGTCTGGATTCGTCCAAGCACGGCGAGCGCGTGCGCGACGGCGTCGCCGAAGGGACGCGCCTCGGCGTCGACTCGACGCCCACGGTCTACATCAACGGACGGATGCTCGCGGGCGCCCAGCCGTACGAGACGTTCGTGACGGTGATCGACGAGGAACTGGCGCGATCGCCGAAGTAGAACCGATCGACCTACCGCCCTTGTCGATAGTTGTGAGCGGCCACCGCTGTCGTTCCGATCACCAGCCCCAACGTCGTCCAGAATGCGACCCGTGGGTGCTTCTTGCGGACGAACTCCATGTAGGTCATCACGCCAGCCGTCATCGCGCCCTTGACGCCCAGCAGGCAAGGATCCGAGTGCGCGCACGATTTCAGGAGCCCGTTCATTTCCTGCGTCCCTGGTCGGGCGAGCGCCGTGCGCGTCGAATGCCAGTCAAGGACTTGCCCGGCGGCCAGAGGCACGTAGAGGTACCTCACCTCCTGCGCTCGTGCGAGGCCTGGAGTTGCCACGCTGCAACAGAGGGCCAGGCTGATCGTTCGCAAGGTCGTGACGAGGGGTCGACGAGTTGCCGGCATCGCCACGCGATGGGGCAACACGCGCGCCATCGTGCCGTCGGACCGAATCCTCCGAATCTTTCAGAGAACTCGTGATCTCTCACAGCTGCGCCTCATGGAAGCCCCCCGCGTTGCAGACTTTAGTCGTGCGCACCGGGGCAGCAGGCGCCTTTCCGTCTACGGTATCCCCAAGCACCACTACGCGGTGGACGGTGTCACGGCCTAGGGAATCAGCACGATCTTCCCGAGGGCCCCCGGCTCCATCACGGTGACGTGCGCCTTGGGCGCATCGGCGAGCGGCAGTTCCCGGGCGACGACCGGGGTGAGCGTGCCGCTCTCGAAGCCGGCGACGAGGCCGGCGTGGATCTCTTCCAGGTCCTCGCGCGTGGCGTTGAAGAGCGTCATTCCGAGAATGGCCGCATCCCGCGCCATCGCCTTGCGCGGGTCGATCTCCACACGGCCCCGATTGCCGATCACGACGATCCGGCCGCGCGGCGCGAGCACGTCGAGATCGCGATCCAGGTTCACGTTGGCCAGCATCTCGAGCACGACGTTCACGCCTCGATCGCCGGTGAGCGGCATGACCTGCGACAGGTAGTCCGCCTCGCGATGGTTGAGCACGTGGTGGGCTCCCTGGCTGCGAACCAGCTCGACGCCTTCCACGGTTCCGGCCGTGCCGATGACCGTCATGCCGTGGGCGCGGGAGATCTGCACCGCGGCGAGTCCGACGCCGCCGCTGGCGCCATGTACCAGAACGGCCTCTCCGGCGCGCGCCTGCGCGCGCATCAGCAGTGCGCGCCAGGCCGTGCCGTAGGGCACGCCGATCGCGGCGCCCTGCTGAGACGTCAGCCGGTCCGGCAACGGAGAGACCCGCCACTCGTCGCAGATGGCGAACTCCGCGTAGCCACCTATGGCGCCGTGGGCGTAGACGCGATCGCCTTCCTGCACCCGCCGGACTCCGGCGCCGATCGCATGCACCTGCCCGCCGATGTCCGTGCCAGGCGTGTAGGGGAGGCTGGGCTTGCGCGCGTAGGCGCCCGCGCGAATGTAGGTGTCCACCGGGTTCACGCCCGCGGCGTGCACGCGAATCACCACCTGACCTGGTCCTGGCCTGGGAGGCGGCGCCTCTTCGAGCGCCATCACGCCGGGCGGTCCGAACTCGCGGACCACGACCGCTTTCATGAGAACGGATCTTACTTCACGCGCTCGGGGCTCGGGACTGGGGAACCGGGACTGGGGATCCGGGACTGGGGATCCCGGATCCCGGATCCCGAGTCCCAGATCCCGGATCCCGAGTCCCGAGTCCCGAGTCCCGGATCCCGGATCCCGAGTCCCCACAGCCTCACACAAAGAGTCGATCGAAGTTGCCCCCGAAGACGAGCGCC
>Ga0209640_10001060_pt1 | contig 22770 bp, 15 predicted proteins | sample RifCSP10_1_FD_184018 | JGI IMG/M metagenome (GOLD analysis project Ga0209640, IMG submission 184018) | Soil microbial communities from Rifle, Colorado - Rifle CSP2_sed 10_1 (SPAdes) (version 2) | ecosystem: Environmental > Terrestrial > Deep subsurface > Rock core/Sediment | place: Rifle... | reverse complement strand
GACGTCGCGGCCCGCGAAGGTGTGACGGGGTGGGTACGCAACCGGGCGGATGGGAGCGTCGAGGTGTACCTCGAAGGCGAGAGCGATTCGGTCACGCGCGTGGAGCGCGCGATCCGGCGGGGGCCGCCCGGCGCGCGCGTCGAGGCCGTGCAGGCCGACGCGGAGGAGCCGAGCGCCGCCTACTCAGACTTTGCAGTCAGATGAACCACGAAGGCCACGACGATCTCGAAGGACCTTTTTCCTGTTCGTGTTCTTCGCGACCTTCGTGGTTAAGGACACAATGGATCTCAAACAGCACATCCGGCACGTTCCCGACTTTCCGAAGCCGGGCATCCTCTTCTACGACATCACGACGCTTCTCCGCGATCCTGTCGGCCTGAAGACGACGATCGACCGGCTGTCCGCCCCGTACGCCGGGAACGGCATCGACGTCGTCGTGGGCATCGAGAGCCGCGGCTTCATTCTGGGTGCGGCGGTGGCCGAGCGCATTGGCGCCGGCTTCATTCCGATCCGCAAGCCGGGGAAGCTCCCGGCCAGGGCGATCAAGGAAACCTACGACCTCGAGTACGGCAAGGACGCCCTCGAGATTCACGCCGACGCGGTGGACAAGGGGCAGCGCGTGCTCATCGTGGACGACGTCCTGGCGACGGGCGGCACGGCCGCGGCGGCCGCGGCGCTCGTCAAGCAGCTCGGAGGCGAGCTGCACGGGCTGGCGTTCCTCATCGAGCTGCTCTTCCTCGAGGGGAAGACGAAGCTGCCCGGGGAGCAGGTGTATTCGGTCCTGCAGTATTAAGATAGTTCGATACGTCCCCGTAGCTCAGATGGATAGAGCGCGCGCCTCCTAAGCGCGAGGCCGACAGTTCGAATCTGTCCGGGGACGCCATCCGGAACTTGGAACTCAGAACTGGAACTCAGAACTTAGAATAGACGTAAGTCGGAAGTAGACAGTAAATGAAACGCAAAGAACGCCGTCATCTGAAAGAGAACGATCTTGCGGCGACCCTTGTCGCCGCGCGTGACGCGATCGAGCAGCGGAAAGGCCTCCTCACGGGCACGCTGCTCGCCGTGCTGCTTGGTGCGGTGGTCATCGGCGGCATCGTCGTGTGGCAGCAGGAAGACGATGCGCGGGCCGAGCAGCTGCTGGCGGACGCGATGGTCACCTTCAACGCGCGCGTCATCCCGGCAAGCTCGACGCCGGCGGCACCGGGCGAGGTGCCCGCGGCCGCGACGCTCGGCGCGACCGGATCGTACGGCACGGAGGCGGCCAAGCTGAACGCCGCCCTGCCGAAGCTGAAGGCGGCCGCCGATGCGTATCCCGGTACCGATGCCGGCATCACCGCGCGGTACCACTACGCCTCCTCCCTCGCGGCGCTCGGGAAGCATGCCGAGGCGATCCAGGCGTTTGACGAAGTCGTGACCCGCGCCGGCAGCGACAGCATCTACGGCCGCATGGCCCAGATGGGGAAGGCCGACACGCAGGTGCGCGCGGGACAGGTGAACGACGCGATCGCCACCTGGAAGGCGCTGGCGTCGAGCACGGACGAGGATCTGCCGAAGGACGCGATCCTGATGGAGCTCGGGAAAGCCTACCAGGCGAGCGGCAACCAGGAAGAGGCCAGGAAGGCGTTTACGGAGATCGTGGACCAGCACCCGACGTCGCCGTATGTAGCCGAAGCGCGAACCGCACTGGGTAGCTGACTACGACCCTTTTCGAACGTCCTTGAGCGCCAGAAAATCGGCCTGGCCCGACAGGCGCATGCCGCTGATGTTCGGCCGGGTCACGGCCATATTCGTCTTCCACCAGAGGCTGACGTACGGGACGTCCTCGGCGACCAGCTTCTGGACCTCGCTGTAGTACTTCCGCCGATCCTCATCCGTCAGCGCTGTGGTCGCCAGATCGATCAGGCGATCGACCTCCGGGTTGCTGTAGTAGTTACGATTGAAGCCGACCGGCGGCGCCTGCTTGGAGTGATAGAGCCGCCGCAGCATGTCGGGGTCGGTGACGCCCACCCACTGCAGCGTGTACATCTGCACGTTGCCTGACAGCACATCCGCATAGAACGTCGCGAACTCGTAGGAGCGCACGTCCGCGTCGATACCCGCCAGCCGCAGGTTCTGTTGGATGACGGTCGCCTGCAGCCGGTAGAACTCGTCGGTTGACGTCTTCAACGACAGGCGCACGCGCGGCAACGGACCGTCGCCGTCAGGATCCGGGTAGCCCGCCTCGTCGAGCAATTGCTTCGCACGCGGCACGTCATGCGGGAACTGCGGAACCGCCGGCTCAAACGCCCACGCCACCGGCGACAGCACGCCGACAGCCGGTTGGGCGAGGTCCCTCCGCAGATACTTCACGATCGCTTCGCGGTCGACAGCATACGCGATCGCCTGCCGCACGCGCTTGTCCCTCAGGACCGGGTCGCGCATGTTGAGACCGATGTACATGTAGTCCACGCCCTGCGCCTGGGCGATCTTCAGGTTGTCCTTCTGCAGCTGGTAGGCGATATCCGGCGACACGTCGTTGACGGTGAGGTCAGCCGTCCCCTTCCGGAGCTCGAGCCCGCGCATCGTCTCATCCGGGATGATCCGCAGCACCACGCCGGCGTTCTGGGGCAGGCCGTCCCAGTAGCCTTCGTACGCCGTCAGTTCGACCTGCTCGTCGAGGACATAACGCACGAACCGGTATGGTCCGGTGCCGATCGGGAACGTCCGGAGCGAATCGCCCGCGCCGTCGGGGACGACCTGCATCACGAGGTTGATCGGGAACGAGCCGAACGGCTCCTTCAGCTTGAACTCGACGGTGTAGTCGTCCAGTGCCCTGACCGACTTGACCGTCGCGTACCCGCCCTTGCGCGCGGAAACAAAGTCCGGATCGAGGAAGCTGCCGAACGTGTACACGACGTCGCGGGCGGTGAGATCGTGGCCGTCATGAAACTTCACGCCGCTGCGAAGGTGCGCGATATAGGTGAGCGGGTCGGGATTGTCGAGCCGCGCAGCCAGTCCGGGCGCGACCCGGAGCTCGTCGTCGATTGTCATCAGCTGGCTGTACACGAGCTGGTGCACGCGCTGGGAATTCTCGTCGGTGCCGATTCGCGGATCGAAGGTGACCGGCGACGCGCGGATGATCACCTTGACGAGGTCGGCGTCGCTCGCCGCGTCGCGGCTCGTGCAGCCTGCGGTCAGCGCCGCAGCAACTCCCAACGCCCACATCCCAACTCCCAATCGGCGCATCATTCGTTCTCGGCGATCTTCTTCAGTTCCGCGAGCAGCTCCAGCGCGCGACGGGGGGTCGTCTCGTCGACGTCGAGCTCCTTCAGGCGCCGCACGACGTCATTATCCGCCTCAACGCCGGATGAGGGACTGGCGAAGAGCCCGAGCTGGTCGGTCTTCGCGTCGCCCGGTGAGCCCGAGAGCGTCGGCCGGCCTCCCCGCGACAGCTCGTCGCGCTCGAGGCCGCCCAGGATTTCCCTGGCGCGCGTGATGACCGTGTTCGGCAGGCCGGCGAGCCGCGCCACCTGGATCCCGTAGCTGCGATCGGAACGGCCCGCCATGATCTTCCGCAGGAAGATGATGTCGTCCTTCCACTCGCGCGCCGCGACGTGCGCGTTGACGACGCCCGGCAGCGCGTCGGCCAGGTCGGTGAGCTCGTGGTAGTGCGTGGCGAAGAGCGTCTTGGGGCGCGCCTTGTCGTTGGTGGCAAGGTATTCCGCCACGGCCCACGCGATGCTCAGCCCGTCGAAGGTGGATGTGCCGCGGCCGATCTCGTCGAGCACCACCAGGCTGCGCGACGAGGCGGTGTGCAGGATGTTGGCGGTTTCCTGCATCTCGACCATGAACGTCGACTGGCCGCGCGCGATGTTGTCGGACGCGCCCACGCGCGCAAAGATCCGGTCCACGATCGGCAGCTTGGCGTCCTTCGCCGGCACGAAGGACCCGATCTGCGCCAGCAGCGGCAGCAGCGCCGTCTGCCGAAGGTAGGTGGACTTGCCGCCCATGTTCGGCCCGGTGAGGATCACGAGCTGCCGCGTCGATCCGTTCAGGTCGATATCGTTCGGCACGAAGGCGCCCGACGCGTAGCGCTCGACGACCGGGTGGCGGCTGTCCGACGCCAGAAACTCGTCGCCGTCGTGCACGTGGGGCTTCGTGAAGTTCGAGATGGCGGCGGTCTCGGCCAGCGCCGCCAGCACGTCCAGCGTGGCGAGGGCCCGGGCCGTGTCCTGGATGCGTGGCGCTTCGCCCGCCACCTGGCTGCGCAGCGCCTCGAAGATCTCGAGCTCGCGCTCGAGGATCCGCTCGTCGGCGCCCAGCACCTTGGCTTCGTATTCCTTGAGCGCGGGCGTCGTGAACCGCTCGCCGCCCGCGATGGTCTGCTTGCGCTGGTAGTCGGCCGGCGCGGCGTGGAGGTTGGCCTTCGAGATCTCGATGTAGTAGCCGAAGACGCGGTTGAACCGGACCTTGAGCGAGTTGATGCCCGTCCGGGCGCGCTCGCGGTCCTCCATCTCGGCAATCAGCTGCCGGCCGGAGCGGCTGATCGTCTTCAGCTCGTCGAGCTCGGGGTCGATGCCGTCGCGCGTGAAGCCGCCGTCGCGCGCAAACGCGCCCGGCTCGTCGATGAGCGTGCGCTCGATGAGATCGCGCACGTCCGCGAGGTCGTCCAGCTCGGCGACGAGGCTTCGCAGCAGCGGCGCCTGCACCTCGCTGAGCACCATCCTGATGCGGGGGACCGCCGCCAGCGATTGCCGCAGCGCGACGAGATCGCGGGGCCCCGCCGTGCCGAGCGCCGCGCGCGCCACCAGCCGCTCGAGGTCGTGGACCGACTTCAGCGTCTCGCGGAACTTGCCGCGGTCGGTCGATCGGAACGCCAGCTCCTCGACGGCATCGAGCCGATCGCGGATGCGCTCCAGCGCGCACAGCGGACGCAGCAGCCACGCCCGCAGCAGGCGGCCGGCCATCACCGTGACCGTCCGGTCGATTTCGTGGAGCAGGGAGCCTTTCAGGGCGCCTTCGCTGCCGGTGATCACTTCGAGATGCTTCAGCGTGATCGGATCGACGATGAGGCAGTCGGCGGCCGTCTTGAACGTGACGCTGCGCACGTGCGCGAGGTCGGCCTTCTGCGTGCCGCGCAGATGGGCGACGAGGCCCCCGGCGGCCTGGATCGCGGCGGTCCGCCCGTCGAGACCGAAGCCCTCGAGGCCATGCGCCTTGAGCTGGTCCAGCAGCGTGCGCCGCGCCGCCTCCGGCTCGAATCCCCAGGGCTCGGCGCTCGTGACCGGCAGCTGGAGGCGAGCGATTTCGGGGATTCTCTCGGAGACGCAGGGCGGGTTCCGGTCAGCGTCCGTCCCGGACCCGCCGGGTACGACGATCTCGCGCGGCCGGAGCACGGCAATCTCGTCGGCGAGGGCCTGCAGACCGTCGGCACCGTGGTACTCGGCGGTGGTGAATTCGCCGGTGGAGAGATCGATAAGGGCAACGCCCAGTACGTCGTCGCTCTGGCGGGTCCGCTCCGCGGAACCCGCCCTACGTACGTCCACAATGGACATGAGATAGGCCGGTTCCCGCGCCTCGAGGTAGCTCGCATCGGTGAGCGTGCCTGGCGAGACCACGCGCACGACTTCACGCTTGACGAGCCCCTTGGCCTTCCTCGGGTCCTCGACCTGCTCGCAGATGGCGACGCGGAACCCCTTGCCGACGAGTTTCGCGAGGTAGCCGTCCACGGCGTGGAACGGCACGCCGCACATGGGAATCCCGGCCCCACCCGCATCCTTCGACCGCGACGTCAGCGTCAGGTCGAGCGCGCGCGCCGCCACGAGCGCGTCCTCGTAGAACATCTCGTAGAAGTCGCCCATCCGGAAGAAGACGATCGCGTCGCGGTGCTGGCGCTTCGCGTCGAGGTACTGACGCATCGCGGGAGTCACACTGGAGGCGGGACTCGACATGAGCGTTGCTATTATCTGTCAGCACCATGCTGATTCTGTCACTCGACACAACCACGCGAGCCGGGAGCTGTGCGCTTCTCCGGGACGGTCGCGTGCTGCGCGAGCAGGCGGGCAACGCGTCGCGCGATCAGGCGGAGCGGCTGCCGGGCGATCTTGCGGCGCTGCTCGAACGCGAAGGGACGAGGCTCGAGGCGATCGACGCGTTTGCGGTGGCCACGGGGCCGGGATCGTTTACCGGTCTGCGCGTCGGCATTGCCACGATGCAGGGTCTCGCGATGGCGACGGGGAAGCCGCTCATCGGCGTGTCGGCGTTCGACGCGCTGGCGAGGCTTGCCGGTGACGCGGACCGTGACCGCCTTCGCTCTCCGAGCTTCGGCGGTCAAGAAGGTCCGCGCCGCACACCGGAAGGTCCGCGCCGCACCGCCACCTGGATCGACGCCTGGCGCGGCGAGGTCTTTGCCGCGCTCTACGAGGAGGGCGGTGAGGCCGGAGCGCCGGTTGTCGCGCCGCCAGGTGCGCTGATCGAGCAGCTGAAGGGCGGACCGACGCGGTTCACCGGCGACGGCGCAGCGTTGTACGAGACGCAGATTCGCGCGGGCCTGGGGGATGCCGCGCGCTTCACGTCGCCGGTCGCACCGCCGCTCGCGGGCGCGGTGGCGGTGCTGGCCGGCGAGGCCTTTCGCGCCGGGCAACGGCCCCTCCCGCACGCGATCCGTCCAATTTACGTGCGCCGCTCCGATGCAGAGCTGGCAGCAGACCGGAAAAGTACTCGGTGAGGCCTCATTACTGGATCGAGGCACTGGCCGGCGACGCGGATCTCGAGGGCGTGCTCGAGGTCGAGGCGGAGTCCTTCACAAACCCCTGGACGCGCGACATGTACGCCTGGGAGCTCCAGAACCGCTCCGTCTGCCACATCCTCATCGTCCGGACCGAGGAGTGTCCGGTCGCCGGCTTCTGTGCGTTCTGGCTCGTGTTCGACGAGATCCACATCAACAACCTTGCGATGCGGCCGCGGTTCCGCGCCCAGGGGATCGGCACGGCGCTGCTGCACCACGTGCTGGCCGAGGCCAGGGATCTGGGCGCCCGCCGCGCAACCCTCGAGGTACGGGCGTCCAACGCCCAGGCGCGCAGGCTCTACGAACGGCTGGGGTTTTACGTGGCGGGCACCCGCCGCAATTACTACACGAACCCCGTCGAGGACGCCCTGATCCTGTGGCGGGACGACGAGAGCTCAACCTCCCCTCCTGTCGACACCCGGTAGCCACACAGATAACGTCTATGTTAAGGTTCGCCTAGCTACTAAAGGAGGGGCGGCCTATGAACGCAGCGGAAGCGCAGGAAGTAAAAAACCTGCTGCTGCAGCACGACGATCAGTTTCGCCTGCTTGTAGAACAGCACCACCAGCTGGACCACCGCCTGCACGAACTCACCGACAAGCACTACCTTTCAGCCTCCGAACAAGTCGAAGAAGTCACACTCAAGAAGCGGAAGCTTGCGTTGAAGGATCGAATGGAAGAGATGGCGCGCGAGTACGCCAGCGCGCACAGCCGCGCCTCATAGCGTCCTCCCACACGACTTTAGAAGCCGGGTTTAATCTTCCCCGCGAGACGAGGGAACATTGAACCCGGTTTCGCTTTTCTATGCGCATCGATCCCGCGGGCTGGCCCTTCATCGGCGGCGCCTTCGTGCTCGCCGTCATCGCGGCGTTTGCCGTGCACGCGCTGGCCGGCGCCGCGCTGCTCGTCCTCGCCGGTTTCTTTCTGTTCTTCTTCCGCGACCCGGATCGGACCGTCACCCGGGCCGATAAGGCCGTGCTCTCACCGGCCGACGGGCGCGTGATGGTGGCCGGGAACCCGACGGGGCAGGAGTTTCCGGCGGCCATCTGGCAGCAAATCAGCATCTTTCTCTCGCCGATGGACGTGCACGTGAATCGGATGCCGGTCGGCGGCCGCGTCACGCGGGTGAGGTATCATCCGGGCCGTTTCCTTCCCGCCTACCGCGCGGACGCCGGCGACCTCAATGAATACACGGAGGTCACCGTTGACCATGGCGGGCAGACCATCGTGGTCCGGCAGATCGTGGGGATCCTCGCGCGCCGCATTGTCTGCCGCGCGAAGGAGGGCGACCAGGTGCAGGCGGGCGATCGGTTCGGCGTCATGAAGTTCGGCTCCCGGATGGACATCTTCGTGCCGAAAGGTACGGAGATCGCGGTCAAGGTGGGTGACCGCGTGGTCGGCGCGGTCACGGTGATCGCAGTGCTGCAGTGATGGACAACGACAAAGAAGGCGCCCGGGCCCGGATCCGGATGCTGACGCCGCTCCGGCGGCGCACGGACGGCGACCGCGGGCGGCTGCGGCGCGGCGTCTACCTGCTGCCCAGCATGTTCACGATGGGGAGCATGTTCTGCGGCTACGCCTGCATCGTCTACTCGATGCGCGGCGAGTTCGTCACCGCCGCCCCCTTCATCGGGCTGGCCATCATCGTCGACATGCTCGACGGCCGGATTGCGAGGATGACCGGGACGACGAGCGCGTTCGGCACCGAGTTCGACTCGCTCGCCGACATCATCTCGTTCGGCGTCGCGCCCGCGATCCTGGTGTTTTCCTGGGGCCTGCAGCCGCTCGGCCGGCTCGGGTGGGCCGCCGGATTCCTGTTCGTGGCGGCCGCGGCCGTGCGCCTCGCCCGCTTCAACATCCAGGCGGGATCCCAGGACAAGCGCTTTTTCGCCGGCATGCCGAGCCCCGCGGCGGCGGGCATTCCCGCGGCCACCGTGTTCGCGTATCCGTGGGGCATGCAGAGCTACGCTGAAGCGCTGCCGGTGCTCGCCATCGTCATCGTGCCGGCAATTCTGATGGTGAGCACGATCCGCTTCCGCTCGTTCAAGAACATCGATCTGGCGGCACGGCGAAAATATCCGGTACTCCTGCTGGTGGCGTTAGGCCTGGCGGCCATTGCCTCCCACCCGGAGCTGATGCTGGTGGTGATCGCCTACACCTACCTGGTCTCGGCGTTTATCGAGATGGCGTGGCACCGGCTCCATCGGCGCCACGGCCACGAAGAGCACAAAGACGAATCCGTCACAAAAGGCACAAAGGACACGAAGGCACTGTAGTACTCGCGATCAGAACGCAGAACTGCGGTCAGCGTCGACCACCGGCAGCGTCAGCTCCACAGTCGTTCCGCGACTGGGCTCACTGGTGACGGCGATGGTTCCGCCATTGAGCTCGATATTCCGCTTCGCGATCGGCAATCCGAGGCCCGTGCCGGTCGACTTGGTGGAGAAGTAGGGCTCGAAGGCGCGCTCGAGCGCCGCGGCATCCATCCCGACGCCGGTATCCGACACCCGAATCTGCACGGTCGAATCCACGGCGCGCGCCACGATCGTGAGCGCGCCGGCCGCAGGCATGGCATGGAGCGCGTTCTCCACGATGTTGGTGAGCGAGCGCGCCACGAGCGTGCGATCCACGTACACCTCCGGCAGGGTGGTGGGCACATCGACGGTGAACTGGATGCGGTCACGCAGGCCGATTTCGTAGGGGTCCACGGCCTGGTGGACGAGGTCGGGCACGGCGACCGCCGTGGGGCGAACCGCCGGCGACGAGGCAAAGCTCGAGAACTCCGAGGCGATCTGCCGGAGAAGCTTCACCTGGGTGAGGATGGTGCCGACGCACTCCTCGAGCACGGGGCTGAGCGGATGGCCGCGGTCGGCGTGCACGCGGCGAAGGTGCTCGGCATTGAGCTGGATGGGCGTCAGGGGGTTCTTGATCTCGTGTGCCACCTGGCTCGCCATTTCCGCCCACGCCTGCAGCCGGTGCGTCTGCTCCAGCTCCTTCTGCTGCCGCTGCAGCTCGCTCGCCATGCGATTGAAGTCCTGGACCAGGCGGCGCAGTTCATCGGATGACGTCGCCGCAATCCGGACGTCGAGGTCGCCGCGCGCGAGCCGCCGGGTGGCGCGCGTCAATCGGTTCACCGGATCCGCAATTCGCTCGGCCAGCCAGTAGCCGATGCCGGCGCCGCAGAACACGAAGAACAAGGCGCCGAGCAGCACGCGCCGGTCGAGTGTGTCGATCTGATCTTCGATCTGCAGCTCGCGCGACGTCAGTGGCACCGTCAGCATGGCATCGAGCCCGCGAATCCCCATGGACGTGCCCGCCACGAGGTAGTTCATGCCGCCGACCTGCTCTCGCACGACCGCCGTGGCCGCGTTTTCCAGCTCGAGGCCGCGATAGACGTCGGCGGGTGTACGCGTGGGCAGCACGCCCGACGCAAAGAGATTGCGCTCGCTGGTGGCCAGCAGGCGCGCGCCGCTGAAGATGTTGACGTCCTGGTCGATGAGCCGGCTCACCCATACCACGAGGTTGTCGTCGACGCCGGCGCCCTGCTGCGCCGCCCGCGATGCGACGAGGTCTTCGACGACCCGGCGCGCGGCCGACGCGGTGCGCACGGCCTCCTGCTCGACGTTGGCGCGCATCTGGTCGGCCACGTACGTCCGTGTGGCAATCGCCAGCGCGGCGACCGGGATGACGACGGCGAGGATGAAGGCGAGGAGGAGCTTGCGATAGAAGCTTGCGCGGATCTCGCGGAGCAGCGCACGGGCGGTTGTGCCGCGCCGGCTGAAGGCGCCGTGCAGGGCGGTGACGGCCAGCAGCAGTAGGTAGGTGCCCCACGCGACCACTGTGAGCTCGGCCAGGTTGACCAGGTGGTCGAATGGCGACGCGATGGGGAAGCCGAGGGCGTAGATGCCGCCCCGGTCGTTGAGGATGTACACGTCGTAGCCCGTATCCCCGCGGCGCAGCTCGGCCCAGACGGGTGTCCGCGACTGCTCGATGCGGGCGAAGACGGCATCCGCAAGCGGCCACGCCGTCACGTTCGACGCGTAGAGCGGCGTCCGGCTCCAGCCATAGAACGCAAATTCGACGTCGCGCCCGGAGATGCCCTCGCCGCGAAGCGGATCCGCCGGACGCATCAGCTCCACGTACGGGTTCTGCGACTGGATGAAAGGCAGGTTCGCGTAATCGAGGATCGCGTGGACGACGATCGATCCTGCCGGGCGGCCCTGGGCATCACAGAGCGCGCGGCCCGCATGGAGGATGATGCGCTCCTCGGCAAAGAAGGGCGACACGCCTTCGTAGATGGCCCAGTCGCACGTCTCTTCGTCCGACCGGGGCACCGCGGTCAGATCCTCCGGCAGGTTGAACGCGAAGCGGCTGGTCAACAGCCCGTCGCCGCCGTACAGCTCCACCGATGACGTGACGGGATACATCGCGAGCCCGGTGACCCTCCAGACCTGGAAGGCGCGGTCGGTTGGCGCCTCGCCAGGCGCCAACGGCGCGGTGACGAGCTCCGCGAGCCCGGGAAACTGATCGATCTGCGCCAGGCTCTCCTGCATCAGCCGCTGCACCGTCTGACGCTGGTTGATGGCCTGCGGCGCGTACCGGGTTTCGACGAGCTGTGACTTGGCCTGCCACCCGAGCTGGAACATCGACGGGTAGAAGGCAAACGCGGGGACGAGGAGCCCGAGCGTCATCAGCGTCAGGCGGAACGCCTGCGACCCGTGGAGGTAGCGGGCTTTCAGCCTCGTCGCGAAGATCACGAGCGCAATCGTCACGGCCGCGGCGACGAGCGGCGGCAGCTGCTGCGGCGCGGGGAGCCCGGACGCGAGCTGCCAGATGACGAGCGGCAGCGCCCAGAGGCCGATCGTGGCCGCGCGAAGGCCCGTGTCGGGCCGCGGCACGGCCCAACCGGAGACTGCCGCCCGCAGGAGCAGCACGCCGCAGCCGAGCGTCGACGCATGCCACACGATCAGGCCGACCTGCAGCGCGAAGCGCGGCATGCTCCAGGGGTGCAGCGAAAAGTGGAGGAGGTCGAGCGAGGTGTTGGCAACGGTATCGCGCAGCAGGGCCTGGTGCAGCGCCAGGAGCGCCGCCAGCGCCGCACCGGCGCCAAGCTGTACCGCGACGAACACCGCCGTGGCCGCAGCGCCGGCGACACGCCGCCGCCGGTGCCAGCGCGTCAGCCGCCAGGCCTCCACGGCGTAGAGCAGCAGCGCGACGAGGCTGCCGGCCGCCACGCCCGTCATCAGAAAGTCGAAGGGTGACGAGAGGAAAGGACGCAGCAGCGGTGAGGCGTATTCCGTGCCTGAGAAGAGTGAATAGTCCAGCCAGTCCGCCGGCGACGCGAGCCGCAGGAGCGCGCGGCTCGCAATGATGATTCCCGCCACGACCGCCACGGCCAGCGCGTACGACGTTGCGCTCGTCAGCCGGTTGCGCCAGTCCAGCAACGGGCCACCGAGCAGCGCGAGCGCCAACGCCAGCGCCATGAGCGCGAGGGAACGGGAGGCGCGCCGCCAGCGATCCCGCGTGCGCGCGAGATCCGCCGCATCCAGCGTGGCGGTGAAGAGGCGCGCGCCGGAGGGCGCCGGCACATCAAACGTGCCCTCCGCCGGCGTCGTCCGGGCCCCCTCGAACCTGAGCTCAATCGAGACCGGCGCAAGGCGGCTTTCGAAGCGGAACGCGTCGGCGTCCGGGCGCGACGCCGCCGGCGAGCTCAACGACCGCTCGGCGGCGACAGTCCCGACGCGCTGTCCCGCGGCGGTCATCACCGGCGCGACATACACCAGCCGCAGGCCGAGGGCGCCCTGCGCGAAGAACCAGGCCTCCTCTCCCTGCAGCCGATCGGCCGGCAGCTCCGACGGCCGGCCGTCCCACGCCAGCGGGCGCCCGTTCAGGCCGTACGCCGTCAGCGCCACCTCGGCTTCGCTCTCGTCCGCCACCGCCGCTTCGGCGGCGGCGAAGAGGCGGCGCGCCGCCGTCACGTCATCCCCGGCGGCGGCGACGACCGACTCGGCGTCGGCCACGCCAACGGCCATCAGCCGGAGCTCGCGCGCCATGCGGCTGAAGGAAGCACGGACCTCCTCTTCCGTTCGCGCGCGTGCGGCCGCTTCATCCGATCCAAGAAAGAGGCGCCCGGAGAGCCAGCCGGCCGCCAGCACCAGCAGGGCGGAGGCGGCACCCGCCACCGCGATGCGGATGAGCCGTCGCCAGGGGGGCGGCGGCGCGGACGCGGAGCGGTCGGGAAGCCGCACGGAATGATTGTAGGATTGAATACCGCCTGTGCCTCGTCATTCACTCAAGCCCGCCATCAAGCGCGGCGCGCTGCTCGCGGCTGCCAACTGGCCGGTCACCCTCATCCAGGCGTCGGCCGACTCGCTCTTCAAGCTGCTGCTGGCGGCGCCCGTCATCGGCGGCGTGTTCCTGGTCGCGCTGGCGATCGGGAGCGAGCCGTCGGCGCTCATCTCGCTCGACTGGCGGCAGATGGCGGCGACGATCGTCGCCTCGCTCGTGTCGCGTCCTGTCGTGCTCACCTCGGTGTTCCTGGCCGTGGCGGTCGTGGCCGTCGGCGGATCGCTGTTCGTCTTCCTCGTGAAGGCCGGAACGGTCGCGACGCTCGTCCGCAGCGACCGGGATGCCGGGCCGATCGAGGAGGCGCCGCTGAGGGTCAGCGAGGTCGTGCGCGCGTCCCGCTTCTCGGTGGATAGCTACATCGAATCCGCCCGGTCGCTGTTTCCCCGCTACGCCCGGCTCGGCTTCATGCTGATGGGCGTGTATGTCGTGTCGGGCGTCGCCTTCCTCCTCCTCGTCGTGCGGCGTGAGCCGGGTGAAGGATGGAGCCTGACGGCGCTGATGACGGTCGCCTTCGTCCTCTGGATCACCGTGGTCAACCTCCTGTACCTGCTCGTGCAGATCGTCGTGGCGGCAGACGACTGCAGCGTGGCGGCGGCCGCCCGGCGCGTGGCGGCGTTCGTGCGGCGGGAGCGGGGAGATGTCGGTCGTGTGTTCCTGCTGGTGCTGGCGCTCATCCTGGGCGCCACGGGCGCGTCGGTGCTGGCGACCGCGGCCCTTGGCCTGGTGGCGTTCGTGCCGTTCTTCGGCCTGGCGGCGCTGCCGCTGCAGCTGCTCGCGTGGCTGCTGCGCGGCCTCGTCTTCCAATACCTCGGCCTGACCTCGGTCGGCGCCTACCTGAAGTTGTACGGAGCCTCTGCCGCGCGGCCGCAGAGCCGGCTGAAGCCCGCCCCCACCTGCGATCAGGCCTGGGGCCGTACGTGATCGATTACAGCCAATTTCTTTCCCCAACCGGGCGCCAGCTCCACGAATCCGCGATCCGGCGGATGGGCACCGTCATCGCGCGCGAGCCCGGCATGGTCTCGTTCGCCGCTGGGTATCCGGACCCGGCGTCGTTTCCGTGGGAGGAGCTGCGCGAGATCGCGCGCGAGCTGCTCTCCGGATCCGATCCGCACGTCCTGCAATACGGCCCGACGCGCGGCTACGCGCCGCTGCTCGAGGCGATCGTCCCCGTCCTGGCGAAGCGGCATATCACGGCGACGCCCGAGGAGCTGCTGATTACGTCGGGCTCGCAACAGGGGATCGATCTCATCGCGCGCGTGCTCATCACGCCGGGCGATGTCGTCCTCGTCGAGTTGCCCGCATATACAGGTGCGATTTCCGCGTTCAGGAATGCGCAGGCGCAGCTCGTGGGCGTCAGGCAGGACGAGGACGGGATCAACCTCGAGGATCTCGACGAGGTCTGCCTGCGCGAGCGCCGCGCCGGGCGCCGCGTCAACCTGCTGTATCTCGTCCCGAATTTTCAGAATCCTGCCGGACTTCTCCTTGCCCTCGGCAAGCGCCGGCGGCTGGTCGAATGGGCGGAGCGGCGGAACGTGCTGATCGTCGAGGACGATCCGTACGGGTCGCTCTATTTTGACGAGGTGGCGAGCGAGGCGGATACGCGGGCGATTCGGGCGATGGATCCGAACGGGCGGGTGCTCTACCTGAGCACGTTCTCCAAGACGCTGGCGCCCGGATTTCGCGTGGGCTGGATGGTCGCGCCCGCCCCGCTCGCGGATCGGTTCGAGACCGCGAAGCAGACGGTGGACCTGATGACCGGGAGCCTCGATCAGCGCGTCGTGCACGAAGCCGTGCGGCGCGGCGTCCTCGAGCGACTGGCGCGTCCGCTTCGCGCGCTGTATCGCGGCAAACGCGACGTCATGGAGCACGCGCTTCGCGCGGAACTGGGCGATCAACTCCGGTGGCCCGCGCCGAAGGGCGGCTTCTTCCTGTGGGCCACGCTGCCGCCCGGCATCGACGACGTCACGCTGCTCTCGCGCGCGCTCGAGCAGAAGCTGGTGTTTGTGATCGGGAGCGCGTTCTACGTGGATGGCACCGGCCACGACAAGATCCGGCTCTCGTTTTCGGCGCCCACGGCAGAGAACATCCAGGAAGGCGCGCGGCGCCTCGCGGTCGCGCTGAAAGCAGGACTACTGGAGCCGCTCCCGGACCAGACTGCGGCCCGGTAGCGCGGTCATCGGGATCAGGGCCGCTTCGCGGAACATCAGTCCCGCGGGGCGCAGGGCTTCAACGACGCCCTCGCGCGTAATCGACACAAGAGAGACCTGGAACGGCTTCGGCGCAGGGTCGATCAATGGCGGCCCGACGAGGTCGCCCGCGGCAGCCTGGGTGCCCATGACCGCGCCCGTCTGGCCCACGAACACGGTGATTGCCGGCATCAGCCCCGGCACCACGACGACGCCGCCAAACGCGCGGGGCGGCCCGACCGGCCGCGTGCCGGTGGGCTTCTTCCAGCGCTGGTTGCCGTTGCCGCGGTTCACGGCGCGGACGATGTTGTCGAGCGAGACGAAGTACACGAGGTCGCCGTCGGCCGCCGCGCCGATCACGTCGCCGCCGTTGCGCCACTTCCATTCCGGACGGCCCGTATCCGCGTCAAAGGCGTAGAAGAAGTTGTCGGTGGAGCCGACGAAGACACGATCGCGCGCGACCGCCGGCTCGCTGATCGTGCCGGCCACCCGCTGCTCCCACACAGGTTGACCGGTTGCGGACGCGAGGGCGAGCAGCCGGCCGTCGGCGAGTGAGAAATACAGCGTGCCGCCTCCCGGTACGGCTCGATGAGAAGACGCCGCACCCAGCGGCCGGCGCCAGGCGAGCTGTCCATCGGATCCGCCGAAGGCGAACGCTTCGCCTGGTGTGGCAATCGCGATCACCGATCCGCTGTCCCAGGCAAGCGGCGCAGCGATCGCGCCCTCGACCGGCACGGCCCATCGATCGCTGCCGTTCTGAACATCGAGCGCATGGATGCGCCCCGCCTGGACGACGTAGAGCGATCCGTCCGCGGCGAGCAGCGGTGACGTGGTGTCGATGGGGCGGCTCCACTCGAGCACGCCCGTCTCGCGATTGAGCGCCACGAGAAGATTCGAGCGAAGGGGAACATAGACGCGGCGATCGTCCAGCGCACCAGGCGCCGATGGCGCCGCCGGCAGCGTCACCGTCCAGGCCGCCTCGGTGCCGACCAGTGGGACGGGGGCGGGCTTCGCGTCGCGCCAGGCGCGCGCAATGGCCTCGCGCCGCTTCGCTGCGCTAACCTCGGTACTGATCTCGGCGGACTGCTGCGCTTCAGGGCAGGCGCCCCAAGCGATCACTACGGTACAGACGATCAGCGCACCGAAAGCGCAACATCTCGTGGTTCGTCCGGCGGACACCACGATATAATAGCGCGCGACTCGGACGCGAGGTTGCTCCGTCGCACCCCGCACGTCGCACCATCGCACATCGGCTCGGGTACCTCGTCAGTGTCCCATCAAACCATTCTCGTCCTGGACTTCGGCTCACAGTACACACAGCTCATCGCTCGTCGTCTGCGCGAGCTGTCGGTGTACTCCGAGGTCGTGCCGTTCAACACACCGCTCGAGACGCTGCGCGCCAAGGATCCCGCCGGCATCATCCTCTCGGGCGGACCCAGGAGCGTGTCGGAGGAAGGGGCGCCCAGGTGCGCCCCCGGGATCTTCGAGCTCGGCACGCCGGTGCTGGGGATTTGCTACGGCATGCAGCTCATGACGGACGTCCTCGGCGGCGAGGTCCGGCGCTCGGGGCACCGCGAGTTCGGTCATGCGCTGGTCCACGTCAAAGCCAACGGGGGGCCGGCGCCCAGACTGTTCTCGTCGATCCCTGCCGACTTGCGCGTCTGGGCGAGCCACGGCGACGACGTGGCGGCGGTGCCGCCGGGGTTTTCGGTGGCCGCGACGAGCAACACCGCGCCCATTGCCGCGATGGAAGCGCCGGATCGATCGCTGTATGCCCTGCTGTTCCATCCTGAAGTGGCGCATACGGACCATGGCGCCGAGATCCTCAAGAACTTTGCCTACAACGTCTGTGGCTGCGCAGGCGACTGGACGACCGCGGCCTTCATCGAGGAGGCCACCGAACGGATCCGCACGCAGGTCGGCACGGGCAAGGTGGTCTGCGGTCTCTCCGGCGGCGTCGATTCCACCGTGGCGGCACTGCTCATTCATCGCGCCATCGGCGATCGCCTGACGTGCATCTTCGTCGACAACGGGCTGCTGCGCTACGAGGAGGCGACCCAGATCCGCACGCGGTTTGCCGAGAAGATGCAGCTCCCGCTCGACTTCGTGGACGCCTCGACCCTCTTTCTCGAGCGTCTCGCAGGGGTGACCGATCCGGAACAGAAGCGGAAGATCATTGGCGCCACCTTCATCGACGTCTTCGAGCAGCGCGCGAAGGAACTGGGCGGCTTCGACTTCCTCGGGCAGGGGACGCTCTATCCGGACGTCATCGAGTCGGCGTCGGTGCTCGGCCCGGCCGCGGTGATCAAGAGCCACCACAACGTGGGCGGCTTGCCGGAGCGGATGCATTTCACGCTGGTGGAGCCCCTTCGCGATCTCTTCAAGGACGAAGTGCGGCGCGTCGGCCGCGATCTCGGGCTCGACCGGGAGTTCGTGGTCCGCCAGCCGTTTCCCGGCCCTGGCCTGGCTGTCCGCGTACTGGGCGAGATCACCCGCGAGCGGCTGGATCTCCTGCGCCTGGCCGACAAGATCGTGGCGGAAGAGATCCGCAAGGCGGCCTGGTATGAGCGGCTGTGGCAGAGCTTTGCGGTGCTGCTGCCCGTCCAGAGCGTCGGTGTGATGGGCGACGCGCGCACCTACGAATACACGGTGGCCATTCGCGCAGTCGAGAGCCTCGACGGCATGACCGCAGACTGGGCCCGGCTCCCGCACGAACTGCTCGCCGCGATTTCCTCGCGCGTCGTGAACGAGGTACGCGGCATCAATCGGGTTGTCTACGACATTTCGTCAAAACCGCCGTCAACGATTGAATGGGAATAGCTGGTAGCCGGTAGTCGGTAGCTGGTAGCACATGGCCGAATTTGTTCATCTCCACCTGCACACCGAGTTCTCGCTGCTGGACGGCGCGTGCCGGATCGACGAGCTGCTGGACGAAGCCGTCAAGCTGAAGATGCCGGCGCTCGCGGTGACCGAGCACGGGAATCTCTTTTCGTCGGTCGTGTTTCACGACCATGCGCGCGAGCGGGGCCTGAAGCCGATCCTGGGCTGCGAGGTCTACGTGGCGTCGGGCAGCCGGTTCGACAAGACAGGCCCGCAGAGCGAGACGAACCACCTCGTGCTGCTTGCGGAGACGGAGCAGGGCTACAAGAACCTGATCAAGCTGGTCTCGGCCGGATATACCGAGGGCTTCTATTACCGTCCCCGCATCGACAAGGACCTGCTGGCGCAGCACGCGCAGGGACTGATCGGTCTGAGCAGCTGTCTCAAGGGGGAGGTGGCGAGCGCGCTCAAGGTGGAGCAGGCGCGCCCGGCGCTCGACGCGGCGGCGCGGCTGCGCGACATCCTTGGTGCCGGGAATTTCTTCCTCGAGATGCAGTACCAGGGGCTCGAGGAACAGTTGACCGTGAACCGCGGGATCCTGCCGCTGGCGCGCGAACTCAACCTGCCGCTCGTCGCCACCAATGACGTGCATTACCTGCGGCAGGGCGACGCCTCTCCGCACGATGTGCTGCTGTGCATCGGGACCGGCAAGACGGTCAACGACGCCCAGCGTCTGCGCTACCACGGCGACCAGTTCTTTCTGAAGACACCGGAGCAGATGGCCGCGGTGTTCGGCGACCATCCTGAAGCGCTCCGGAACACGCTGCTCATCGCCGAGCGGTGCAACGTCACGATCCCCACGGGGCAGAACCATCTGCCGTCCTTCGGCGTGCCCGAGGGCTTCACGCTCGATCAGTACTTCGAGCACGTGGTCCGCGAGGGCTTTGCGCAGCGCCTGACGCGGCTTCGCCAGATCGCGGATGCAGGACGGCTGCGCCACACGATCGACGAGTACGCGGCGCGGCTCGAGTACGAGCTCGCGATGATCAAGGAGATGGGGTTCGTCGGCTACTTCCTCATCGTCTGGGACTTCATCCGGTACGCGCGCGAAGAAGGCATTCCGGTGGGGCCGGGGCGGGGGTCGGCTGCCGGCTCGCTCGTCGCGTGGGCGATGCGGATCACGGACGTCGACCCGCTGGACTTCGACCTCATTTTCGAGCGCTTCCTCAACCCCGAACGCGTGTCGCTGCCTGATATCGACGTCGACTTCTGCGAGCGGCGCCGCGGCGAGGTGATCGACTACGTCACGCGGAAGTACGGGCGCGAGAACGTCGCCCAGATCATCACCTTCGGGACCATGAAGGCGAAGGCGGTGGTGCGCGACGTCGGCCGGGCGCTCGACATGCCCTACGCCGACGTCGATCGCATCGCCAAGCAGATTCCAGCGGCGCTCGACATGACGCTCGACAAGGCGCTCATCGAGAGCCCGCTGCTCAAGGACATGGCGGCGAAAGAGCCGAAGGTCAAGGAGGTGCTCGACATCGGGCGCCGGCTGGAGGGGATGTCCCGCCATGCGTCGGTGCACGCCGCCGGGGTCGTCATCGCTCCCGGGCCGATCACCGACTACGCGCCGCTCTACAAGGGGGCGCGGGACGAAATCACCACGCAATGGAACATGAAGGAGGTCGATCGCGTCGGCCTCCTGAAGATGGATTTCCTCGGCCTCAGCACGCTGACGCTGATCCGCGACGCGCTGACCGAGATCAAGCGGACCGAGGACGTCGACATCGATATCGACGCGATCCCGCTGGACGACCCGAAGACCTACAAGCTGTTTGCGGACGGCCAGACGTTCGGGATCTTCCAGTTCGAGAGTTCGGGGATGCGCGAGCTGCTGCGGAAGGCGCGCCCCGAGCGGCTCGACGACCTGATCGCCCTCAACGCGCTCTACCGGCCCGGCCCGCTCAAGTCGGGCATGGTGGACGACTACATCGCGCGGAAGCAGGGCAAGACGGAGATCAAGTACGAGCTGCCGCAGCTCGAGCCGATCCTCTCCGACACCTACGGCGTCATCGCCTACCAGGAACAGGTCATGCGCATCGCCCAGGCGCTGGCCGGCTTCACGATGGGACAGGCCGATGTACTGCGGAAGGCCATGGGGAAGAAAGACCCCAAGGTCATGGCGACGCAGCGCGATCGGTTCATGTCGGGCGCGAAGGCGCAGGGCATCAGCGAGAAGAAGGCCGGCAAGATCTTCGAGCTGATGGAATACTTCGCGGGATACGGGTTCAACAAGTCGCATTCCACCGCGTACGCGCTCCTGGCCTACCAGACGGCCTACCTCAAGGCGAATTACCCGTGGCACTTCGCGGCGGCGCTCCTCACGATCGAGGCGCAGAACACCGACAAGCTCGCGGTGTATCTCAACGAGGCGAAGGAGCGCGGCATCCCGATGCTGCCGCCCAGCATCAACGAGAGTGCGTTGAGCTTCACGGTGGAGCCGGGGAAGGGCGTCCGGTTCGGACTGACGGCGATCAAGGGGCTCGGCGAGGGCGCGGTGAACACGATTATCGGCGCGCGGGCGCAGTTCGGCGGGCGGATACCGTCGCTGCCCGCGCTCTGCGAGACGATCGACCTTCGCATCGCCAACAAGCGGGTGTTCGAAGCGCTGGTGAAGGCGGGCGCTTGCGATTCGCTGTACTCCAGTGCATCGGCTCGTGAAGGGCGCGCGCGCCTCTTTGCCGCCATCGACGCGGCCTGCGAGCATGGAACGCGGACCCAGCGGGACAACGACCTGGGGCAGACGCAGTTGTTCGGCGGCGACGAACCGGGTGCAACCGCCGGCGGGACGACGGCGCTTCCGGCCGCGCCCGCCTGGACCGAGATTGAGCAACTGCAGCACGAGAAGGACGCCCTCGGCCTGTACTGGTCCGGGCATCCGGTCGATCGCTACGCGGAGGCCCTGCGAGAGTCCGGTGCGAAGTCGACGGCCGACCTCAACCTGCGAAAGCCGATTGGCGAAGACGACATGAGCGGCGCGAGCCTTAATGGGCCGCGGGACAGTGCCAGCCACGACCGCGGGTCCGGCACCGGCAATGGCAGCGGCCCCCGGACGGCGGAGGATGTCTCGATTGGGGGCATCGTGTCGGCCGTGCGACCCCTCAAGACCCGCAAGGGCGACCGCATGTGCGTCATCACCCTGGACGACGCGCAGGGCAGTGTCGAGGTGGTGGTATTTCCCGAAGCGTTCAAGCAGTACGGGCACCTGGCGGAGGAAGGCCAGATGGTGCTCGTCAAGGGGAAGCTCGAACGGGATGACGAGTCGGCGCGGCTGCTGGCGTCGGAGATCGCCCCGATCGGGATCGTCACCGAACGGCTGGCCTCGTCTGTCGCCATTACGCTGTCGGCGCCGCAGCACGACCGCGAGACGTTCGTCCAGCTCTGGGACGTGCTGATGCGCCACAAGGGCGATCGGCGTGTGGCCATCGAGCTGCGCGACCCGGACCGCCACTTGCGCGTCAAGCTCGACGTCAACGCCCAGATTCGCGTGCGCCCGTCGGAGCGGCTCGTGTCCGACGTGGAAAAGATCTGTGGAACCGGCTCGGTCAGCCTCAGGTAATTTGCGATTTGCGATTTGCGATTTGTGATTTTGGGAGTTGGGAGTTAGCGTGACCTACCCTGTCCATGCCGCCTGACATACTCGAATTCGAAGAACCGGTCGGCGTCCTGCTGAAGGAGATCGAGGCGCTCTCGATGCTGCCGCAGACGGCGGAGCGCCAGCAGTCGATCGACCGCCTGCACCGGCGGATCGAGTCGGTCCGGGGCCAGATCTACGCGACACTCACCCCGTGGCAGCGCGTGCTGGTGGCCCGCCACCCCAACCGTCCAACGGTGCTCGACTACGTCGATCGGCTGTTTACCGAGTTCACCGAGATCAGCGGAGACCGCCGCTTTGCGGACGACCACGCCATCGTGGCGGGGTTCGCGCGCTACAAGGGGGCGCCGGTGCTGGTCGTGGGGCATCACAAGGGGAGCGGCGGCGACACGAAGCAGAAGGTCTATCGCAACTTCGGGTACGCAAAGCCGGAGGGGTATCGCAAGGCACTGCGGGCGATGAAGCTGGCGGAGAAGTTCAAGCGGCCGGTTGTGGCCTTCATCGATACGCCGGCCGCCTATCCCGGCGTCGAGTCGGAGGAGCGCGGCATCTCGGAGGCGATCGCCTACAACCTGCGCGAGATGGCGGCGCTCGACGCGCCCATCGTGGTGGCGGTGCACGGGGAAGGGGGAAGCGGCGGCGCCCTCGGCCTGGCGATTGGCGACCGTATCCTGATGCACGAGTTTGCGATTTACAGCGTGATTCCGCCGGAAGGGTGCGCCGCGATCCTGTGGCGCGATTCCAACCGGAAGGTCGAGGCCGCCGAAGCCCTGAAGCTGACGGCGCCCGACTTGCTGCGGTTCGGCGTCATCGACGAAATCGTCCCCGAGCCGGTCGGCGGCGCCCACACGAACCACGACCAGGCGTCGGCGCTCTTCGACGCGGCGCTCGGGCGCGCCCTGGCGGCGGTGTCGGCGATGGATTCGGCGACGCGGCTCGAGGCGCGCTACCGGAAGTTCCGCGCCATGGGCAACATCGGGATTAGCGAGCCA
>Ga0209640_10001059_pt1 | contig 22783 bp, 23 predicted proteins | sample RifCSP10_1_FD_184018 | JGI IMG/M metagenome (GOLD analysis project Ga0209640, IMG submission 184018) | Soil microbial communities from Rifle, Colorado - Rifle CSP2_sed 10_1 (SPAdes) (version 2) | ecosystem: Environmental > Terrestrial > Deep subsurface > Rock core/Sediment | place: Rifle... | reverse complement strand
GTGACTCTTCCGAATCGGATCAATCCTCGATCTTGGAGCTCGAAACGATCCACCAAGCGAAGATCGCATCGGCAGTTGCTTGAAATAATCCCATTTGCTACAATATATCCAAGAGGAGATTGCAAGTCGTAAACATGACCATCATAAGAAAACATTTCGATGTCGACTATCTGGTCAATCAGTATGTCTTCGGGAAATCCCTCTACGAGCTTTCCAAAGAATTCGGAATCTCCAGAGTATGTTTGGCCGATAGACTCTCCTCGAGAAATATTAAGATTCGATCCTACTCCGAAGCGCACAAATGCAGCTCGAGAAAGTATGCAATCGGAATGAGAAATAGAAAAAGAGGTATCAGATCCTACCACGAACGTGCCTTGTGCGGAATCTTGAGGAATAGGGGAATCAAAGTCATCTGGCAAGAGGCCATCGGCTCCCACAATGTGGACATCGCTCTTGTAAAAAGTCGCGTCGCCGTGGAAATCCAAAGGGAAAGACCTCGTAAAACGCTCTCCAATGGAAGATCGTGCTCTTTGTCTCCACGACGCATTAAAAATATTCTCGATGAAGGATGGAGCGTATTGATCGTGTACTGCCCGCCTAGATTCAAATATAGAGGGAAAATCCCCATTCTTGGAACTCGATACGAAAGATTCAAAGCTAGGTTTGTAGCAAACAAGATAATCGAATTTTCTAAGAAATGCCGCTTTGACAAATCCTTGCGGAGTCAATACGGGGTGATTGACGGTTACGGAAATCCTACTTCCTTTTCTCGTCTTAAAAGTTATAGCGGGACCAGAGTAGAGGGCTTTTGAAGCCGTCTCTATCCTTCCTTCCATCAAATTTCCAGGAAGATAAGAATTAAATCCGTTTGGGGGCGCATACAAATCCCAAAGCGGATCGTCCTGGGCAGCGGTAAGGCCGTGCAAGGCCGCATGATTGCCCCGCGTGTCCGCATCCATGACGGCATCGTATTCGAATGCTCCGATCACTTCTCGGATGTCGGGATCGAACGCCTGTCTCAATCTTCCCGCCGTATAAGCCGTCGCCAGATTCGTCCGATACACCGTCTGGGCATAAGCTTGAGTCCAATCCATCATCTCTTGCAATTCTTCGGCAGCTTTCGGAATCGGCTTTCCCTCCTGGATGAGAAACGAAATCGCCTGCTGAATCCTGCGAGTGACGTTGAATCTCGCGTCTTGAGCTAGAAAATCCGGCAACTTCAGAACGGCGAAGCCTGAACGGGTGGAATAGATTTGACGTATCTCTTCAGCAGTCTTTGCAAGCCTTGGCTCGAGATCCAAAAGCTCGTCTATGGCTTCCGTAAACGTCGTGCGCGGGAATATCGGAGTGGCTCCGAAACTGATCCTTGCGAATTCAAGATCCTTGATAGCTGAGAATCTTGAAGGTTGCTCGCGCGTCGCCATGGCGTCGAATTCGACGTAAGCCCTCCGGCGCCCGACGAGATCGGCAAGCATCATCGTCTCGCCGATAAGTTGCGCCAAGGATTCCGTCTTCTGGCGCTCTTCCTCCGAATCCCTTCGCAGAATCGATCCGGCAAGCTCGGCAAGTTTTCGAGCGAAGAGAAAGGGAGACTTTCCCAAAAGCGCAAGCTGAACGTCGATAGACGGCTTAATGGGCATCAGGGAACCCCCATAGATTCAGGCCTTTGAACGGTTCGGGCCCGTTCTCCTTCCACAATTTCACGCATTCATCTTCATACCACGATTTATGACTCAATCGAACGAGATTCTTTTCGTAGTCTCCCCACCATTTCCTCGGGCAAAGGGAAGTCTTGATGTCCGTTTCATCAAGAGCTTGTGAATATTTCCGATCCACTTGCTCGACGGTTTCACGATCCGGCCAGCGAAGACGCTCCATCATCTTGTAATGTCGATGTTTCGCTTTCAATCGCTCCCACGCCGCGAATTGAAGATGGAACACTCCACCTTCCCCATGATGGATCGGTTTCAAACGATTCGGTAACGTTCCCTGAGGAGGCCGATTATGATGATGGTAATTCTGGTCCTTGGGTTTCCAGCATAGATCCGGTGCATCCTTGAATCCTGCGGTAATCCACCCGCGGGACCATACCGAAAAATCATCACGGTATTGATCCAGCGATCTCCATGCCGGGATCATCGGAAGGTCAATCAGCTGCCGCGTTTCGAGTTGCTCAAACCATGGGCGAACGTGATCCAGCAAGTTATGGCTCAGGATCTCGTCCGCATCGACGATTGCAAAATGGGTTCCCCCCATCACGCGCCGGCCTATCTCGAGCTGCCGCTGACGGACATGCATTTCATCCCATTGGCCCGAATCCTTGATGCTATAGAAAGCTACCCTTCTGTTCGACTCTTTCGAAATTTGCGACACGATCCTTTGCGTTTCGTCGATGCACGCATGAAGCGCAACGAGAACGGAATCGCACCAGCGAAGAGCCGCTCTCAAGGAGCAGCCGATCACCCACGATTCGTTACGCGCGAGCATCAAGCCGACTATTCTCATGCCTCTCCCTGAACCATTCAACCGTTCGTTTCATACCTTCATCGAGAGAAACAGACGGCGCGTAGTCGAACAGATTCTTCGCAAGGGAAACATCCGCAGCCATGCGCCAGATTTCGGTAGGTCGATACCCAATAGCTCCGATTTTCAATTGATCCGCCGCACCGGTCAATTCGGCTATTTTCTCGACAAGAGAACGGATCGGAGTTTCAACGCCGCAACCGATGTTGACGGGGCCGTCAAACGGTTTCGCCATCAAAGCAAGAACGAGCCCATCAACGATATCGTCCACGAAGTTGAATTCCCTCGTCTGCTTCCCTTCGGTGCATCTGATTTCTTCCCCTCTCAGGCATTTCCCGATGATGTCCGGGATGATCGCTTTTTCGGATTGCCAAGGTCCGTAAGTGTTGAAGCATCGGACGATCCTGACATCCGCCGTTTCCATCAATTGCTTCATGCGACAATAAAGCTCTCCCGCATACTTCGTAATGGCATATGGAGAGATGGGCTCGGGAGCGAACCGTTCATGAAACGGGCACTCTTCCTGATAGCCGTAAACTTCCGAAGTGCTCATGTATACGAAAACGGGATGGCTGGATTTGGATGCGTGAAGAAGATTCGCCGTACCTTTCGCGTTCACGTCGAAACATTCCTGATAGTGCGTGAAACTCTGACCCACGTGATTATAGGCGGCAAGATGGAAAATCGCCTCCGGCTTCGCATCCGCCATCACGGAACAAAGAGACTCCAGATTCCTCAGATCCGCTTCGACAACCTGAATGTCTCCCCATACATCCGCAAGGCGTTCGTTCTTTACGACTGCGTTGTATCGCGTCATGACGGAAACTTCATCTCCATCCGAAAGAAGACGGTGAACCAGATGGGAACCGATGAAGCCGCTGCCGCCCGTGACAAGTATCCTCATCCGTTATCCTCCGGCTTCCACTGACGGTCATTCAATCCCAACTTTCTGAAATTCGAGACGACAGTCGTATAAGGTCGGTAGCGCCGGTAATCCGTCCTGAACTTGAATCTGGAGAACACGGGCTCATATCCGTAATTCGCACCCGTGGCGTAATCCGTTTCCGTGTCATGAACGACGATGAACGTAGCGAGATCGGCAAGCCTCCTGATCTCCTCTATTCTCCGCTCGCCTGGTGCGTGGTCGATCAACGCGACGCTCCATTCCTTGTCAATGATCCTTTCGTCAGTCCAATTCTTCACAAGAATGATCTTATGAAGGTCGCCGCTCAAATCCTGAAATTTTGAAAGCCATTTCGCATCCGTTTCGAGTGTGACAAGAAACCTACCCGACTGATTCGCAATCTCATGAAGAATCGGAGTCGAATAATCTCCCGCTCCGCATTCCAAAATCGGGCCCTCTGTAGATGCAACAGCGGCCATAAGGGCCGGAAGATGCGTCCCATAGATGTCGAAGCCCATTTCAGAATCCCATCGCTTTCTTGAAATCCAATCTGTATTGATCCGCCCAATCAAGAATGCTCGGCATCGTTTGTTCGAAAATAGGTCGAATCCTCGCCCAGTTTTCATCGCTCCACATCGGACGGAGACTATGACAATCCGAGTAGTTGAGCACGTTGTAGGATGCCGGCCAACATGAACGATCAATCCTGTCCCGAGGCGGCTGACCTTCGCGCCTGATGAGTTGAAGCCCATCGGGATGAAACTTAGAAGCCCTCACGCGCGCACTCAGATTGAATTCATCCTCGAACCAAACGTGACCCCAATTCGCCTGAGGATTCTCCTCTTTCGCCTTGATCTTCGCCTTGAGATTTCTTTCCTCGAATCCTTTGAGCATGGATTCTCTAGGCGACGATCCATTCAGATTCATGAATTCTCTCCACGTTTCCACGTGCGCGCTTACATGACAAGAGGGAAGATGAGTCATGCTTTCGTCGTAACCGTTTGCGTAATAGCTGGCGATCGGATAACGTTCCACGTTATGCTGATAGTAGAATTCACGATTGAGCGGCAACAAATCGGCATCGGAAGGAATAAGGAGATCGTTTGAATCAAGATAAGGCGCCGCCGCCGCATAGAGCCTGATTGACTGCGACATCGTGGCATCCTCGATTCCTTTTTCTTGCTCGACGAATCCCATCAGGAAAGAAAACTTCCCAAGCGCGTCGAAGACTACTTTAGGATGCCCTGTCCCCCATATCTTGTTATCGCCGATCAAGTAGAAGATCGGTTCGTATCCGATTCGGTTGCGCCAAAGAAGCCCCGCCAAGGGCAGAAAAGCAGCGTAATCATGTACCGTGCTGCATCCTATCGCCACCCATCGACGCATCTCAAAGCCCCTTCAGGACGAAAAGAGAATCCCAGTAGTTCTCTCCAGCACAATAGCGCGAGTCTTTTACGTGGCGTGCCACATCGTACCACTGACCAAGACGATTCAGGATGCGTCCGTATCTTGCTTCGCCTTCAGGATTCGCACCCGTATGGTCATGGAACGAAACGGCGATCTGCTTCGCAATCGGTCCAGGCCAATTTTCTAGAATCTCGTATTCCGCTCCCTCGATGTTGAGTTTGACGCACGCGAAACTTTCGACGAAAAGCGTTTCCATAAGATCGCCGATGGACCACGCATGGACTTTGACGTTCTCTTTTACCGAGCTTCCGGGAACTTTCACGCAAACAAGATGATTCGCCTCCGCATCTTTGTATCTTGCGAGCATCTGGAATGACGTTTCTTTAGAAAGCGCGTAAGGCCTGAACGTGACGAATCCGATCATGGGAGCTTTCACGTCCGGATCGGGATCGAGTGCAAGCACATTGACATTCTTGTCCGCAAACCATGAAGCGAACCTGAATCCTCTGGCGCCGGCATCGAGCACCCAATCGCCGGAAGAGATCAAATCCGTCCTTACCGAATGCTGATCTACGATTTCGATCACAAATCGTACCCTGAACGAATGCATCCGTTAACCGTTTTCGCCAATCCGCCCTCGAATAAATCCCCTATCGGTGTCGGCTTCATGCCGAAACATTTCATCATGAGGCCGAAACACGCTTCGTCCGAACGATGCCCCAAACAACGCGGATCGGATGAAATCGCTTCCTTGGTCGGTCCGTCAGAATAAAGCGAAGTCATCCGATCCGGTGCGTGCTCGCTATGGAAACTCCAGAAAAGCCCAGTTTTGGACGCCTCAAACCATTCCCAAAAGAAAGCGCGTCCGAGAACGTGCTGGAAATCAAGTCCCACGATGCAGCCCGCAGGCAATTTCCAGTGCATCGCTTGATCCCTGGTGAATCCGTAGTGAGAAAGCGCACGATCCGAAATCCATTGTCCAAGTATGTCCACGCCTGTACTCAAAAAATATCCATCCCGTTCGATCCTCTCAAAGACGGGCTCAATCGGGCCCGTCGCGTAGGAAGCCGCATCGAGCCACAAGACCGAATCGTATCCGCTTTCCTTCGCGTATTTCACGGCGTGAATCTTGAAGGCGTAGTGCATCGCGCGATGAGTCGGGCTTCCGATGGGCCAATCCTCAGACCATGAGAATATCGGGATGGAGGAAAATCGTTTAACCGTATCTTTCAACCTAGCCAGATACGGTTCGTAACGATCACCGACTCCACAGCTTACGACAACCCTCTTTCGCATTTCAGGATCTTCTCGTTGGGTTCATGCTCATCATAATATTTCACGACGGGCTCCACATGAAAAGCAAGTCCGACCCCATTACACAACAAATCCCTCGGATCTTCTTTAGGCCCCATCATCTCTTTCGTGTTGACGAGAATTTCGGAACTTGAAAACGCGGGTTCCACGTTCCAGGCAAGCCAGCGTTGATCGCTTCCCAGCTTGTTCCAATCGACGGAAGTATTCTCGATGCTTCCCTGCATATGCTCCCACGTTGGGAAAAGATCCTTGAACTTCGAGCATCGAATGCCGAGAGTGCCTCCCATGATGCCGCTATGGGAAACGCTGTCATGGATCACGTGAATCGCTTTTCCAGAGTTGATCCATCGCTCAACGGCGATACGCTCTCTCGGCGTGGACAGGGAATCAAGATCCCTGCACAAAACGATTTCGGCATCTTTCCTGAAGATCGCTTTCATGCGCCAGAGCATCGAACCCGTAAGCGTCTTGGCTTCCCCCATGGGAACAAGCTCAAGCAATCCTTCACGCTCCATCGCCTGAATCGCCTTGAAGTACGGATACTCTTTCACGCGCTCGTCGTGATGAATGACAAGTTTCAAATCCGAATAGACCGACCAGTGAGCTCGAGGAAGGGACCGCAAATAGTTGACGAAGAATCTCCCGCGCGCGGCGCCCGCCCGCTCGCTCTCGTAGGCCGACGCCTCATGCCTGAAAAACGAATAGCTGACGTATCTCATAGGAAGGGACACGCTTTACGAAGCTTGCGAGACATGATCTCAATAACGCCGGAAGCGGGAAACTCAAATCCGCTTACTTTCAAAATGTCCAGATCGTTATCTCTCGCATCGACAGGGACGGACGTATCCATCCCCACCGACATAAAGTAATCCCGATATTTGGTCCCGTCCCCCAAGATGCTATCTGAAAATTTCATCCACAATGCTGGAATCCCGTAAGCGTGCGCGACGATCAAGCCATGCAGGGAAGTCGAAATGATCCTTTCGCATGACGTGACTTCCTGAACGAACTTTTCGACCGGAGAAAGCACGTCGATGATGTGCGCTTTGCCTTCGTATCTTCCCCACGTTCGATATTGGTCCACGTAATGCGGCACGATCCCGAGAGCGTGAGCACGAGAAGACGGTTTCAAATATTCGGGGAGCAAAATCGCCGGATCTCCGTACACGGAAGGACATATGGCATTAGACGCTAAAGCCTTCGCGCGGGAGAGAGGCCCACGAACGGACAGGATTTTGACATCGAAATCCACTCCATCGCACATTCCAGCCACGCCAGCTCCCCAGACGATGGAAGATTTCTTTGCATGATTCAAGATCGAACCGCTTACGACGTAATGCTCGATCCCCCATGAAGGATCGCAATACGTTACTTTCTTTCCGGTCATGCGCTCGACAAGCCACGGACCAAGCGCGTCTCCGAAATTCGGGGAGAGAGTCCAATAGACCGAGATGGTTTTACCCATCTACGATTTTCCTGAATCCGGATTCCTTCAGTTTCATGAAAATCTCCCTATCGTGATTCCACCAACGATTCGAATTTCGTTCCTGATACCCGAGTTTATTCGGGCCACCTTTGCGAGTCCAATGCTCATGTCTCTGTACGATTTCGGGATTCTGCCACAAAAGGCACGCGAGCTTTGTCTCCTCGAACATCAGTTCGTCGCCATAGAATTGAAAGAATTCGTCTAGATACGGACCTTTCCCTCCGTAGGCTTGATTGATGAATTCCTTTCCGATCCAAGGTGAACCGCAAATCTTATCCGTTCCTTGAAGGTCATCCCCCGTCGGCTGCATCACGCCGAAGAAATCAGGGAATCGCTTCGTGAATTGCTCGCCTATATCCTGAGCCGATAATCTCAAGTCTGAATAAATATCATCCGCCCCGACCACAACGATATCCGCTCCACGTTCAACAAGTTCCTTACACAGCCGATTCGACGTTTTCCAGTAGCCTTGATATTCTTTTTCGAGAATCCCGTGCTCCACATAGCGCAAGCAATCCTCGTTCTCGGACGCAATGGCGACAGAATAGCCTCGAATATGCCACGCATCCCGAACTTGAGAGGCACGCTCAGGATTGCAACTTGGAAACGCCACCCAGATGGAAAGCATAAGTTTTCGCAAGACCCAATTCAAACGGTGTCGATGCGCGCCATGAAAGCAATTCTTCCGCTCTCTTCGTCGAAAGCACCCTGCGCGGTTGTCCGTTCGGCATCGAACAATCCCAAATGACCGATCCGTCGTATCCGACCGTTTCAGCTATTCTTTTGGCGAGGTCCGCAACGGTGATTTCAACGCCAGAACCAAGATTCACGATCCCTTCCAAGTTTCTTTTGAAATCCATGAGCGAAACAAGCCCTTTGACGCAATCGTCTACGTAGAGAAAATCCCTGGTCGCCAATCCGTTTCCCCATAGCTTGACAGGTTCGCCCGACTTTTTCGCTTCATCCATCTTTCGCATCATGGCGGGAATCACATGAGAACTTTGAAGGTCAAAATGATCCCGCGGACCGTAAAGATTTGTAGGAATTGCAACTCGGATGTCCATTCCGTAATCTCGCGCATAAGCTTGGGCGCCCGCAATCAACGCGCGTTTTGCGATTCCGTAAGGCGCGTTCGTCTCTTCAGGATAGCCGTCGAAGATTTCCTCCTCGATAAAAGGAATTGTCTTTGGAATTCTAGGATAACTGCATGTCGTACCGACAAGAATCAATTTCGAAACCTCATGGATGCGACACGCTTCAAGGACATTCATTCCCATCAATAGATTGTCGTGCCAGAATTTAGCTCCGTGAGCTCGATTCGCCCCGATTCCTCCGACGCGAGCAGCCAAGTGAAAGACAACGTCAGGTTTATCTATACCGATAAGTAAATCAGCTGCTGAAAAAAGCGTTAAATCTCCGTCTTTTGAAGAGAGAGAATGAATTTCATGATTCATAGTCTTGAGCAATTCCGTCAAAGACGAACCTAGAAATCCAGCACCGCCCGTGATCAGAATTCGGCTCATACGATTCTCTTGGATCTCGTCCTGCGTGAACGCTGAAAATGCTCGATCACAGGCTCGACTCCTGGAAATTTTTTACGATGCGTGTCCGAAATGAATGCGTAGCTGATCGGAAGATAAGTTACCTTGACCTTTTCCTCGATGCGCTCCATCGCATTTTCAAGGCACTTCTGATCCCAGATATCCGGCTTGTCGGCGCATTCCTCGATCCACGCATCGACAAGCCGATGAGCTTTGATGTTGTTCGCGACGTATACAGTTCCGCTAAGAATCTCAACACGTTTCGGAGCTGGCCATTCATAGCGCACCACGCCTAAATCGGCTTCCATGGAATCGAAAAGCTCAGGCCTTCTCCTCACTACGGCGTCGGCGTCTATCCATACGATAGGGTGTCCTTCATGTTTCGACATCATCTGCCAGATGTATTTAGGTTTGGCGGCGCAGTTCTTGAGCCACGTCCCGAGATCCTTGAAAGCTTGCACGTCGCTTGAAAGCCCGAACGTTTCAAGAGACATCATGAGATCAATCGCGCAATCCTCGTAATCCGGCGTGTAGAAGCTGACGTAAACAGGCTTCATTCCCCTTCCCTCGCGATTCTCATTCCCTTGGCCATGTCCTCCGCCTGTTGTGAATTCCCAAAGATCACTTGACCTTTCGACTTCCACAAGTTTTCGATTTTCTTCAACACTTCTTTCGAATTGATTTCAGCCCATAAAAGGAGCCTATGAGGATCGAAAGACAGCGTTTCATCGTCTGAAACGATACCCGCTTGATACACTTGAGCTTTCGTTTGAGCAAGCCCTTGATTTGTCGCCACGAGAAGGGTCAATTTTCTGATCGCCAGAACGCTTGGAAAGCTCGCGAAGAATGATGCCGGCACCTGGAAGATGCAATCCCCAACCGTTTCGATCCTTCCGAAGATCCAATGCCATTGCTCGTCGCTCATAAACTCAAAACTCCTTTATCGAAACAATCAATCGCACTCTCCGGAGTTGCGTTGACGACGTATCCCTTCACATGACTCGACCATTTCCTGAATTCCTCGATGTTGCGATTGTATTTGAACGCGACGGCTTCGGGTTGCGACAATCTCCAATGTTCCGGATAGGCGTCATGATGATGCGATTCGTTCGACGGTCCTTGTTTGCAATCGAATCCGAGAAGGTAAATAGGAGAAGCTCCAAGAATATCGGCAAGATTGATGGCCGCAAGCCCGACGTTCGCTCCATAGACCAATCCTTGAGAAAGCATTCTACCCCAATTGAAATGAGCGGATCTGATTTCGTAAATTCGATCTGACGCTTCGATGTCCTCGCGATGCGGATGGCCCTTGAAATACGCTTTGATGGATTCGCACGCGAGATATTGAGGATCATCCTTGTATCGTCTGAAGAATCGAACATCTTGGCAAAGCGCAATCGAGGGATTCCATAGAAACTCCATGTTGCATCCGATGGAAAACTCGCCGTTCAGACGTGCAAAATCGAAACCTTTAAGACTCGGCCCCGATCCCACGACGTAACAGCTATGACCTTTCCACTGACCATCCTTGAGGATGGTTTCGATGGATTTCATCGCCCGAAAGGAGCATTCGGAATCATTGGAGGCAACTTTGGAGCCGCGATGCTGGCAAGCGTCCGCTCGCCTGGCTTGATCGGAGAGAATCCGATCTTCTGATAGACTTCCTCTTCCGAAAGCGGAATCCCCGCATTGTGCAGTTTGACAACCCGATCCACCGCTTTATCCGGATCTTCCATTTTTTCCTGCACGGTTTTGAACTTCGGAGGGGTTTCCATCGCCGCGGCCAGCAATCCTGTGGCGGCCAGTTGGGGTTGATTGACGCGCAAGAAAAGACCGATCATGTCCGTGGTCAAATCCTCGTCGATCTTGTCGCGATCATACTGTACGATGCTTTCCTGCGTGTCCTGTTCCACTTCCGCGCGAGCCAGGCTGCCGGACTCCTGAGCTCCACCGGATGGAAGGATTGCTCCGGTGCAGAGCGCCATGAGAGAATTGTCCACGTAATTGAGGAAGCTCGTCACGATTTGATGACCTTCGCCTCCACCTGTCAAGACTTCGACTTCATCTTCCTTCCCAACCACGACCACATGGCGCGAACGCATTTTGTTAAGAACGTCAACCATTTCATCGCGCAAATCCTCATTCGTTTTGGATGTTGATGCTTCCCTGTTCTCGTCCATCTTTCCCACAATGATACCCTGACTCCATCGCTCAAGGCCCTGAAGGCCTTCCCGGATCACGATCTGTTTCACCCAGTGATAAAAATAGATCGACTCAAGCAATCCGCGTCCTTGACCGAGTCTCGATTCCTCGTCTTCGTAGATCACGCGGACAAACCATTCGGGATGTTCGACTTTGACGTAACGGTAAAGGCTCGTTTTGACATGCTTCAAGTTTTCGTCGAGAAGAACTGAGATGTTGAGTTCCCCACGCACTCGGGTAGTTCCATCGATACGCTGCTCCTTCACCGGACGGATGACGAATCTACGGGGATCAACATTCGTCATCTTCGTGATGCACCACCAATTGAGCGGCGGGTAACTTCCAAGCTGAATTTCGCGACGTTTCCCTTGCATGAATTCGACAGACATCCCTCGAAATACACTGGACGCTAAACGCCTACGAATGTCCCTGAAATGAGGGATGCGATGAAACGAATCTTCCACCACGGATGCAAGCCGCTTGGAATCCTCGCGCTTATCATCACCGGCGAAGATCCCCCACGTCGGGCCCGCCACGCGATTCAACCTCTGTTGAATCCCCTGCCTGATCTTCGGATCTCTCTGAACGATTTCCCATATGTCAATGTCCTTGGAATTGGCGTACGAAATATCCGGCAGCTTGTCGTAAAGATTCCAGATCGACGCGAGGGCCTGGGAGTAGATGTCCTGCTGGTAGGATTGCTGCACGAAAGGCTGACTCATCGTTTCCCCCGAACGGAAAAAGAATATCCCATGAAGAATGCCATATCAAGCAAATTCTTTGCGCCAATCGTCGCGGCGCTCCATCGGCGATTTCATCTCGTCACGCCAATCGGCCTTGAAAGCAGGGGTTTTTTGTAGAGCCTTGAGTTTCTTGTCGCAGAGAAAGGAGAAAGCGAGCGACAAGGCGTCTATCTGATCGAGATATTCTCCGTTCGGAAATGACTCCGCTTCCGAAAGAAAATCATCGTTCCAGTCGCCTCTCACCAGTTTAACGGATCTTCGATTCGACTGGCTTGCGACGGGATCCGCGCGAGTGAGCTTATCGCCAGTAACTTGAATTCCTTGGACGCGCCATCCAGCCATAGATTTAACGAGCGTGTCAATCTGCGCAATTCCTCCCGAACCTCCTTCCTGTTCGATAATGACAGGTATATTTCTACCGTCAGTTTTGGCCGTTTGAAGTATGACTTGATCGCGTTCGCCGGGCACCCACTTTCCTTTGACGACGCTTTCGACGTAATAGATCCCTTCGGGATCTTTCGAGAGCAGCAATCCCGCCGTGCGTTTCGCTGTTTGCTTGACGGATGCCGCGAGATCCCACGCGCGGACTCGGACACACATGTTCGGATGCGGCGCCGCTTGAACGATGTCAAAATCTACCCTCCTGAAAATACCTCCTCCGCGGGGAAATGGGCGCTGTTGATAGAGGGAAGCCCACCAGAAATCGTTAGCTTTGTATTCTTGAAGTTGAGACATGGGGATGAGCTCGGGACAAAGCGGGGCGCCTTTGGCCCGTTTCCAGTCACCGTAATTCTCATCCTGTTCCGCGATCGCGGGAAGGCTCAAGACTTCCCAGCGATCCCCTTGGATCTTAAGCAGCCTGCCTGCCAAATCGTCTTCATGCCAGCGCGTCTGGATGAGAATGATGGAGCCGTTTTTGTGAAGACGCGTTTCGAGAGTGGACAGATACCATTCCCAAATCTTTTCCCGCATGGTAGGCGATGCAGCCTCTTCAGCGTTTTTCACTGGATCGTCGATTATGGCGCATTCAGCTCCTTTGCCCGATAAAGGTCCACCCACGCCGGCGGTAAACATTCCGCCTTCGTGATCTTCTATTTCCCACCAATCCGCAGCATGGGAATCCTGACGAATGGAAATTCCGAAACGGCTTTGTCCGTATTCCTCAAGAATGTCCCGAGCGCGTCGACCCCATGAGGCGGCGAATTGAGCTTCGTAACTTGAAAGGATGATTCGATTATCCGGAAAAAGCCCGAGATACCAGGCGGGAAACCATTTCGAAACGAGTTCGCTCTTGCCATGGCGCGGAGGCATCATGACCATGAGTCGCCTGCATTTTCCTGCTGCGACTTTACGGAGCTTGCTCGCCACTAGGTTCAGATGCGGGTAATTGATCCACTTTCCCGCCGTCAACGCGTTTGCCATCATGGCTGGACTCCATTCTGGATTTTCCAGCAAGTGCGAGAGCAAGTCTATCGGTAAGTTCTCTTGCATTCGGATCGGTGAGGAGGGCGAGAATCAATTCCTTTCGCTCCACGAATTCCTGACGAATCTCTCCTGAAATTTTCACGTCTCTCGGAAGAATCTTCGCCCAAAGCTCCGTGTAGAAAATATCTTTGTGTCTCTTCCCCCATTTGACGAGAGCTTCCAAACCACCGAGTCCGTTAAAAGCAGCTTGAAGAATTTGGTAAGATCCGTCGATTCTTCTATCGACAATTCCTACAGGCCGACCTTTCGGATTAAGCACACTCCCCTTTGCGAGCTTTCCGTCGGCAGTTCTTGAAACAGCCATGTCTATTCAAAATCCGTAATAGTTATACACGTTTTTTTACGTTTTGCTTTTAATTGCGTTACTTTCAGGTCAAGCCATTCCGGCGAATCATCGAACAAGGCTCCTGAGCGCACCAAGGCGTCGATTACGAGCTTGTAGGAGGCGACCAGGTTGTCTGAGTCAAGGGTACGCGGCGCATAGCGGCAGATCGACACCTGACGCTTCCTGAGGGCATCTGGGATATCGTTGACACCGGCCTCGACCAGGAGTAAGGACCACGTGATAGAGAGTTTGCGGCGCTTGGACCAGTGAAGACGGAGGAGTACATTGAGAGAGCAAGGGACGTTGGGGAGGGTGAGGGTCCATGGGGTTGAGGTCATTGTCTTATCAAAATCCTCTTACTCGTCTTAATTCTCATTCCCTTCCCTTTTCCCTAAAGGGAATGAGAATTGAGACGACCAGCAATAATAATAACCTGAGACAATTTTGAGACAATTTTAAGACAATCAAAAAGCATAGAATTTCGTAGTTCCTTCTACTATAGCGGAGAGTTTTCCGGAGTCTACAAGCATGGAAAGGTATCTATAGACGGTCGGTTTGCTCATTCCTTCCTGGGTCATGACGGCCACAATCTGAGGCCCAGGAACTTTGTTTTCGTATGTGGATTTCAAAGCGGAAACGGTAGCCAAGACCGCATCCATTTTTATGTCTGATTTTTTGCATTTTCGGATGAGTTCCCTGAAATCCCATTTTACCGATCCGTCTTCCTGCCTCGAATATTCAATTTCCCATTGTCCGGAACGTCCCCATTTGGAGTTGAATTCCATGGGTGTTACGTCGCTTCCTCCCCTGTCTCCCCAGTCGATGATGATGTCAGCCGCGGCGCTGATAGCGGACGATCCGCGAGCTTTTTCGCTCATGGATCTTCCATCCTGAGCTTTGACTCGATGGTGGATGTACCAGATTGCGGATTTAGTCTTGCGAGCCATTTTTTTCAGGGTTCGCATGATAGGTTTGATTTCGAAAGCCTTGTCTTCGTTGGCATCGTGAGCGAAGGAGAAGGTATCGAGGATGACAAGATCGTATTTGTTTTCCATTATTTTCGCTTCGAGGACGAGAGCGTGTTCCTCTACATTCAAGGCGAGATCCGGGGATTCCACGACATGAAGATTTTCGGGGATGGTAAATCCCATGCCGAGGCCGGCTGAGTAATTGCAGATTCGTCGGGCCAGGAGTGCCGCGGCATCTTCCCATGAAATGAAAAGTACGCGTTGAGCTTCCTGGATCGAGATCAAGGGGGATTCGCCCGGGAAGTGCCCCCATGCCAGACATACGGCAAGGTGAAGGGAAACCGTGCTTTTCCCTCCCTTGGAAGGCCCGTGAAGTTGAGTCAAGCATCCTCGGATGGCAAGCGGTTCGAGGACATAATCTATGGGGATGTCCTTGAGCTCGAGAAGTCTCCCGGATTCGAGAATAGGGACGCCAAAGAGGTTTTCGAAAGTAGATTGCGGATGTTTCGACAGAAGCCTCAAAGACTGAGTGAGTTTTTCAAGTTCTCCGTTGACGGGTTCTCCGTTTTTGATCTTAAGAAAAATCCCGTGGACTTGAGAAAGCGCGTCTTCGCGGATCGAGCGAGAAACTCTTTCGGCTTCGTCGAGAGTCGCATGCGAAGAGAGTTCGACGGCTCGCGCGGACAAAGCCGCTTCGATTTCCGAGTTGTTCACGATATGAGATCCTTTTCCATCAGTTCGACGATTCGATCCTTTGCGGCTTGGATGACGTTTGCGAAATCATCCAGAAGATCCAATGGATCTTTCGAAATGCGGGCTTGATCGGCCGGAAGATCGTCGCTTCCGAGGGAGCCGAAATACATCCGTTCGCAGATAGCCAAGGTGCTGGCGACGATTCTCGAATTTCTCGCGAATGGAGTGTCTTCCATTTTCTCCCTCTCTCTCGAAAATCCCTTGCGCCCCGCGCTCCATATCCTCGGACGTGCAGTGCTACCCGACGTGAGGATAGAGGAAGCGCGGAGGCGCGAAGCATTCTCGGATTATCGGATAGCACGCCTAGAATCCTATATCTTCCTGCGCGGAAGTCAAGTCGGTTTCGACCGGTTTTTTCTCGACGATTTTTTCCGCAAGCTGTTCCTTGGGTCGCTCGTGAAAGTCTTCATGCCTGACGACGCGCATGTATTTCCCTTCCGAACGCACCCAGATGCGGGAAGGCTCGAGAAGCATTCCGTTACGCGCAAGCTCGACGGCTTCTTTCGCGCTGGCCGGCATCGGAGCTTTCGACCTGGTAGTCCACCACTTCGCGGCTTTCGTCCGCGCGAATCCTTTATGTTCCAGGCAAATCCATTCGTTGAAATTGGCGACGTCATTATGGTATTCGACCCTCAAGGTAGTGATGGCGTCCGGCTTCTCCCAATCGTCGCGTTTCCAGTGACGGAAATATTTAACGAATTTGACGTCGAAGGATTCGGGCTCGCCGGAAAGGATGCTTCCATCCTGAGCGCGGGCCAAGTGTTTTAACTCTCGAGGAGGGAATAAGTATCCGCATTCCGGGCACGTCGCGTATCCCGCGGCGACGATCTCCATGCATTCCGGGCACTTCTTAGCCGGCGCTTCGCCTATCCCATTTCCTTTTCGCTCTTCGATGCGGATGGCATCGACGGGCCCGTGACGCAAGATGTTACCGCTGAAGTCGAGGATAAGCGTATTCTCCTTCGATGGATGAATCCTGAATCCCCTGCCGACTTGCTGATAGTACAGGCCAGGCGATAAAGTAGGGCGAAGAAGGACGATGCAATCGCAATTCGGCGCGTCGAATCCCGTCGAAAGGACATTCACGTTGACGAGCCATCGGATCTTTCCGGCCTTGAAGTCCCGGATAGCCGAATCTCGATCCTCAGAAGGTGTCTCGCCATAGACACATTCGACGGATTCCCCCTCTTCGGCAAGAAGCGAAGCGATACGGTTTCCGTGGGCGATGCCGCTGGCGAAGACGATCGCGCTGTGGCGATCTTTCGCGCGTCCGATCATGTCGCCCACCGCGAGAGCCACGAGCTGCTCGTCGTTCATCGCCTCTTCAAGCTCTCCGGCGATGAATTCCCCGCCTCGGACGTGGACTTTAGACAGATCGGGCTCGATCGTTCCCCCTTTCGATTTCAGTTTGGAGAGATAGCCATCCCGAATAAGTTCGCGAATGCCGACGGAGTAGCAGATTTCCTGATAGAGATTTTCAGGTTTGAAAATCATCCCCGTCGTCATTCTGAACGGCGTTGCGGTGAGTCCGACAAGCCGGATGGCCGGATTGATGGCTTTGAGGTCTTGCAGCAACGTCCGGTATGTGCCTTCTCCATCGGGCGGAGTGAGATGAACTTCGTCCTGGATGACGAGATCCACCTTGCCAAATTCCTCCGCGCGTTGATAGACGCTTTGGATTCCCGCGACCGTCACGGGATAACCCATCTCGCGCGATCCAAGTCCGGCGCTGTAGATGCCGAACGCGACATCGGGGGCAAGCTCTTGAAGATGCCGGGCATTTTGACTCAGGAGTTCCTTTACGTGGGCTAGGATGATGACGCGGCCGTTCCAACGCTTCACCGCCTCGGCCGCGAGTGTCGCGAGCACGAGGCTTTTTCCGGCCGCCGTCGGAAGCACCACAACGGGATTTGTTTCCTTTCCGCGGAGGTGATTCCAAACGGCGTTAACGGCGGCTTCCTGATACGCTCTCAAACGCATCCGTCACTTCCTTGAATTCCCGGCCCTTGCATTCCCGGCAGAAACGATAAAGCGGCCTTTCATGGATGCGGTTCCGGCAATAGATGAAAACTCTTTTTCGATCTGAAAAGGTCTCCTGAGTTTGCTTCATGTTCCGCCCTTTCCAGATTCTTCACCGCTGCGTTGAAATAGCTCGTCTTGAGTTCAATTCCAAGAAACCGGCGCCCCGACTTGACGGATTCATGCCCTTCGCTCCCGATCCCTGCGAACGGAGAAAGCACAAGTTCCCCGCGATTCGTCCAGAGCCGAACACATCGGCGGATCACTTCAAGCTGAAGCGGGCAGACATGCTTTTCATCTTTCTCGTCGCGTCCTTCGATGGCCGAGAGCGTTTCGGTCTCCCTGATGTCCGTCCAGATTGGATGCGCGAACTTGATCCACTCCTCGTTGGTCACGTCGGATTTGACTGGCACGGCATTCTCGCCTGGCTTTCTGAAGACGAGAATGAAATCGGCCAGTGCCGGACGGAGCTTCGAGGAATCGCGTTTGAGCGTGGCGAAGAGAAGTCCTACCGCCTTCGTCCTGATCGCCTGGGCTTGAGGGTTCTTCTGAATCGCGATCTCTCCGTGATGAATCCATCCTGCACGGTTGAAGGCGTCGATGCAACGCCCGCGGAAGTCTTTGAGTCCGATATAGCCGTCTCGTGAAGCCATTGCCGCAAGCTGGGAAACATGGCAGGCCGTGAGGCGTCCCGGTTTCGTCACTCGAAGAAGCTCTCGGAGGAAGAAGTCGAAGTGCTTGAAGAATTCCTCTTCTCCTCGACAGTTTCCCATGTCACGGTGAGAATTGGTGTACACATAGAGGGATGAAAAAGGAGGAGAATAAACGGAAAAGTCGATAAAATCGGAAGGCTTTTCACTCAACACCTCGACGCAATCACCCTGTTCCATGATCCACGCGTCGATGGGTGATTTCACCGTGCGGCGCGTGTAAATCGTTTCTTCCTTTATCGCCCCGAGAATCTCCTGCTTTTCGAGATCGCTCATCCGTTTCACCATCTCCTTTCCCATCGTTTCGGCATCCTTTTCCTTGCGTCGCACGTTCAAAGCGATTTCGGATTCGGCGTCAGACAGGACGATGTAAACATCCACGGGCTTTTTCTGTCCGAACCGCCATGAACGCCGGATGCACTGGTAATAATCGCGGTAACTGTCGCCAAGGCCGAGAAATACCTGGCGAGAACAATTTTGCAAATTAAGCCCCATGCCGGCGATTTTCGCCTTTGTGACAAGTACGTTGTATCGGCCCTTCGTAAAATCGATGATCCGGCGCGCTTTCTCTTCCGGTTCGTCGTCGCCTGAAAGGTTTTCGCACCGGTTCCCGAGGGCGTCGGCCACGGCATCCGCTTCGGCGTTCAAGCCGCACCAGACGATCCATTGCGCGTCGGGATCTCCCTTCACCAGTCTGATCGCTTCCTTTACCCTGTCTCCAAGCGTGGCCCGTCGAACCTCCGTCCGATCTCCGATTCCGTGGAGTCCTGTGAAGAAAAGTTCCCCCTCGCGCTTGACGTCGACTTTGACGATTCGATCCTGAATCGACAGTTTCGGAAGCCTGAATTTCTCGTCCTCGAATCCGATATCACTTGGGTTCTTGATGAAGACCATCCATGAAACGATCCATTTCCAGAAGGCATCTTCGGCGTGACCTTTCAAACGCCAAGCGTTGTTTCTGGAATCCCCTCCGCTCATGCCATCATGGACGAAGAACGTCGCAGCCATTTCCTGCCACGTCATAATGCCGAGATATTGGGCGTGATTGCCAAGCTCGACAAAATCGTTTGGTGCCGGCGTCGCGGAACATCCTAAACGATAGGGAATCTCTTGGGAACGTTCAATGATATAGGTCCGAAGTTTCCCGTCAAAGCTGGCGAGAAGGGAGCAGTTGTGGACTAAGAGCCCTTTGACTGAGAAGGATGGATGCCGTGACGCTTTAATGTCGTAGAAATAGACGAGCCCATCCTCATCCCTGAATTTTTCCAACTCAGAATGTCCTTGTTCCAAAACCTCAACACTCTCCACCCTCGAGAACGAAGGAAATTCGTCTTCTTCACATCCTGCGCTTTCCGACTGTGATGAGACCCACCATCCACTTCGATACAAACCATCTCGCCCGGAAGTGATAGGTCCAGCTTGTAATGAGTCGGGTAACCCGTCTCTCTTTTCATGCGAGTTGGAACTACATAGTTCCATTTCCAATTCCCACTCAATGAATGAAGTAGAATCTTCTCTGGCATCGTCGGCCCATGACCGTTGCCGCCCCGAATTCGCGGCTTGTGCCCGATACGTTTCAAGGTGGCCGATACTTTCTCTCGAACGCCGGGCATCAGCATGGGCTTTACCATCGAAAGCTTCTCCAGATGCCTCTTCCCTTTCATTGTCGTTCTCAGCCAGATAGACACCTTCTTCCCGATCCTGGCGTGTACTTCCTTGGAATGAACTGCTGCTTTCACGTGAGGAAGATTCATGCCGTAGCTCGCTGAACAAGAGCGACTGCAAAAACGAGCTTTCGCCATCTGAACATATCTGACCACGAACTGCATCTTGCACCATTCGCATGGCCGAGGACGTTGCCATGACTTGATCCCCGGCAGTGAGCGAAATTGCCCGCTTCCACCCCTGCCGCGTGAAGAATGGATGCGTTTCATTCGAGATGATTTGCTTTCCATCCACGTTGATTTTGACGGCACGCTTGATTCTCCTCTTTACAAGCCCCTCGACGGTATCCGCCCCATATGCATTTAGAATTTTATCTCCCCGTCGAATGTTACTAATATAGACGCCCCCGCTAGGCGTGTCAATCAATGTATTTGGCGGAAAGCATTCATCCACGATCAAGGCATCCAACTTGACGCTCTCGAAATTCTGGAATCGCTCGTAATTCGTGACGGTAAGCCCGCTCTTTGGCATCTCCTCCGGCGTTCTCGCATAAGCGACCTCATAGCCATGTTTCTTTCCCTCCTCGATGAACTGAAGCGCCACGGCGAGGGGAGCGAGAATGAGAGATTGGCCGCAGACGAGGCGCGCCCATTCCATCGCCATGATGGATTTGCCGAGTCCCGTGTCGCATCCGAAAATCGCCCTGCCGCGTTTGACGCCCCAACGGACGACCGCCTTTTGAAAGTCAAAGAGCTTGGGATTGATTTCGGAATCTGAAACGTCGCGGCCGACGTTCTCGACGGAGAACTTTTTCGACCGAAGAAACTCTTCGTAATCCATGCTCCCTCCAAATCCGCGCCCCAAGCGGGGCGCGGTATGGAGAGAGAGGTCAACGCTTCCAGGGGGCGATCTGTTGCTTGGGCATCGCCGGAGATGGCGTCGGCATCCCCTCGCACGCCGAGAACGACGTGATCCTGTTCGATACGCCACCCTCATAACTTTCCTGCTTGACGTTGACCATGAGAGGCAACGAGTGCAGCTCCGTCGAATCCTTCGGCGTCAGGATGTTTACTGCCCGGCAGATGGCGCTGAGCTGGCCGCGGGCGATCTGGACCGCTTTCTCGGATGGATTGTCCAGATTCAGCCGATGCCAGAGGTTCCGACCCTCGTGCTCGCCGCGCGTGACGACGAGCGTGAGCTTGAGATGCGACCCGTTTCCAGATGAGTTCTGCACCGTCTCGCTCTCGACGATCATCGCCTCATATTTCCCCTCTGGGATTGGCGTGAAATCTCCGGCGGGTGGAACTTCATTCGCGTTGAAATTTCCCAGATTCGCCATGAGTCACCTTTATCCCTTCATCAAATGAGAAACGAACACATCCCAAGACAGTGGGAGCTCGGCCGGCAACGAGTAGCGGTTTTTCGCCACGCACGCCGCCGAGCCCACGGTGCGGACGATCCGCTCCCCCCCTTCCGGGCCGACCGGCTGAGCGATGGCGCGCTCGTTGAACCCGGCTCCCTCGCGCTTGACGGTCATGCGCCGCGTGGCGAACAGCACCGCATCGGCCCATTCGGTCACGAGCGCCTGGGCGTGCTTGTGAAGCCGCGGCGAGTAGCGGTCGTAGGCGGGATTCTCCGGGTCCTCGAACCGCTCGATCTTGGCATGGGCGATGAGGATCGCCGCCATCCCGCGCGCCCGGCAACGGCCGAGCAAATCCAACACCTCACGCCATTCATCGAGCGCGAAGGTATAGCCCTTCGCAAAACCTCCCCCGGCCTTTTCGATGTTGGAAACATTCGTTCGGCGGCACACGCGATCCCAGATGAGCCGCTCGAGCCAGTCGATGGAATCGACCACGACGGTTTGCCATGAGTGTTTTTCCGTCGCGACCGTCTCGAGTTGCGCCACGACCGATTCGTAATCGAGCGCGAGCGGGAATCGTTCGCAGTCGATCTGTCCGAGTCCGTCCTCGGTCTGACAGAAGATCGGCTTCGGGGCCTTGGAGGCCCACGTCGATTTTCCGATTCCCTCGGTGCCGACCAGAACGATGCGGGGCGGCATGGATTGTTTGCCGCGCTCGACCGTGGCGATCAAACTTCCGCCGTTTCGCTTCGGTCCCGCGATCTGGTCGATGTCGGTCGGCGGTTTTGCCGTCGCTTTCTCGACTGATCGCCGCGCCCCCTCGACGGCGATTTTCACGTCGTCGAGGAACTTTTTCTCCGTCATGCAAATGCTCCTTCTCTCACCATTACAGGCGTGATCGGCGGGCGTGAGTTTTCCAGCCGGCGCATCTCCGGTTCGCTACACGATTAAGAGTTTAACGCTTTCGCATGAGATGTCAAGGAAATAGTTGCAAATCGCTCCATAAAGCGTTAAACTCGTTACGTGGTACGTAAACGTGAAATCCGCCTTGGACTACCTTCCCGCGCTTGTGCGCGTTGCGGGAAGTCCTACATTCCGGCCCGTCGAAAACAACATTTCTGCTCCGACGACTGCCGGCTGGCCGAACACAACGCTGAAATGAAACTTGCCCTTGCACTCTATCGCAAACAGAGCGGATAGAATTATTTTTCACTTTTCCTCTTGACGTAACCGAATATTCGGTTATACTCCTAGTATGAATGAAAGGAGAAGAGAGATGAGCGATTTGGATCACGCCGATTTCGCGCGCAAACACGACGCCCGACTCGACCCTCCCAATGAGCAGGAAATGGTCGAGTGCTGCTTCTGCTCCGGC
>Ga0209640_10001058_pt1 | contig 22790 bp, 45 predicted proteins | sample RifCSP10_1_FD_184018 | JGI IMG/M metagenome (GOLD analysis project Ga0209640, IMG submission 184018) | Soil microbial communities from Rifle, Colorado - Rifle CSP2_sed 10_1 (SPAdes) (version 2) | ecosystem: Environmental > Terrestrial > Deep subsurface > Rock core/Sediment | place: Rifle... | reverse complement strand
AGGAGGCGGGAGGGCCATACTCGTTCCGCAAGGTCCTGGAATTCGCGGGGAACGTCCACCGGGTCGGCCGGCGACACGGGCGGCTCATGGAGAAGGAATGCTGCGAGCCGCTGACATCCCGGGATCGGAAGATGATCGCGGAGTGCCGCCGGGCGTTCCGGGATCTGTGCGACCGGACGCCGCCCGTCAACGGGAAGAAGGTCCAGCCGATCATCTCGGGCGACCCTAGGGGCGCCACGTTCAAGATCCAGCTCCCCTCCGGGAAGTCGGATTCTTGGGGCGGGGAGGGACTGTGCGTTCCCGGATCGTAGGAAATCCGGGGGGAGAATCGTAATACTCCGCGTCGCATCCGACATTGAACAGGCGGCCATACTGACCGCTCAGAAACCGGGGAACTGAATCATGCGCTACACGTTCCGCGAGCTGGACCAGGGCGAGACGACGACGCACGAAGGGCCGGAGATGCCGAGGGACGAGCACGGGATCCTCGTCATTCCGGAGGGGGTCGAGAAGGCCGCGGAGGAGTGGATCCGCGGGGGAGACTACTCGGGAGCCTTCGAGGACGAGGGCGCCGAGACGATTTGGGTGGACGTCGAGATCATGATCGACGATCCCGAGAACCCGGACGGGTGGTGGGTGCTGGAGTGCCTCCCGATCCGGATCGACCCGCCGGAGCCGGAGTGCCCGGAGGGCGCGGAGCACGACTGGCAGAACCCCGTCGAGATCGTCGGCGGGATCAAGGAGAACCCCGGCGTTTGGGGGCACGGCGGGGGGGTGACCATCTCCGAGTGCTGCATGCGTTGCGGGTGCAAACGGGTGACGGACACCTGGGCGCAGCGGCGGGACACCGGGGAGCAGGGGCTCGAGTCCGTCCGCTACTGGCCGGGGGAGTACGCGGAGGCCCTCACCGAGTACCTGGCGGGACGTGAGGAGGCGGGGAAGCCATGATCGATCAAGTCATCGACGCGGACGACATCAGGGAACGACTGGCCGAGATCCGATCCGGCCTGGGGTCGATCGAGGACAACTTGGACGAGGCCCTATGCAACGTCCCGGGCCTCTTCGAGCAGTCGATCGTCAACCGGCTGAACGCCGAGCTCGGGCAAGTCTCGACGCTGATCCACCGAGTGGAGCAGACCGTCTACTCGCTCGCGAACCCGAACGAGGCGGCGACCGGGCGGGTCTCCTGCGACCCGGACGGGCGGTAGGGCCATACTGGAACCCGACGGAGCGGAGGACTCGACCATGACCTACGATCCCGAGACGATGCCGTGGCGGTGCGACGACAAGGATTGCCCGCACGAGTGGCACTTGGCGTTCTACAACCTCGACGAGCCGGCCGTGAGCAGGCACGGGGACGGAGACTGGGAGGGCATCGACGAGTACCCGCCTCACGAGGAGTTCGCCGAGGCGTGGAACGAGTACCACCGCTGGGTCGCCGAGCACGGGACCGATCCCCTCCACGCGTTCATGACGACCTACCGGAGAAAGGGAGTCTGGCAAGTGCTCATCTCCGCCAGCATCGTCGGGCTCATCTTCAATGGAGCGCGCAGATCCGGGCGAGGGAAGTGGATCCTCGACGCCGCGGAGATCCCGGCCGAGGTCCGCGACTACTTCCAGCTACAGAAAAAGCGAGGGACCGGGAATCGATGGCTCATCGTCGACGAATTGCTCCCGGGCATCGACGCCCTCGACGCGGCAGCGCGGCAGGGCGACGAGGTGCTGCGGGTGACGCGGCGGCACGGGTCGATCAAGATCACGGTCGAGATCATGGAAACGCGCCACCGAAGCGTCGGGTGGCTCAAGAAGAAGGCAAAGAGCGCGATACTGACCCCCACCGAGCCGAGGAACTGAATCATGACCATCAGAGACAAGGTCCTCGCGACCCTCGAATCCCGCTGGCGGATCCACACCCAGCAGCCGTACATGACCGCCGCGTCCGTTGCCGCCACCGTGGGCGCATCGAAGGGCGCGGTCAACCGCACGCTGAACGCGCTGGCCGACGAGACGCGCGTCCAGAAGCGAACCGTCCGGATCGACGGCAGGTACGTCCCCGCGTGGGCCCTCGACGGTCCCGAAGTCCGAGCGCACGAGGAGGCCCTGCGCGCCGAGGCCCGGACGCAAGAAGACCTCGCTGAGCGGCTCGTACTCAAGCTGCGGGAGATGAACCTGCGCGCGGGTTTCGGCCGCGGCATGATGACCGTCGAGGTGGCCGCCCCGGCCCTCTTGAGTCTTCTAGGCTGGACGGCCGGCGACCTGCCGCCGCTGCCGGACGAGTAGAGAAAGGAAACCGAACCATGACGACCGATTGCCGAGAATACTGGAAGTGCTGCGACGCGCAGGACGGGGAAGTCGCGTTCCTCGTCTCCCCGGACATCCGGGACGCCGTCTCGGTCTCGCGCCTCGACGCGGGCGACAAGGAGTTCCAGGCGTGGCTGTACCTGATCGACGCGGCGCCCGACCTGCTGCGGGCGGCATGCCTCGCGATCGAGGCCCTGACCGGCCACGAGGGCCGAGCCCTCCCCGGCACGGGGGAGGCGGTCGACAAACTGCGGTCCGCCGTCAAGCGGACGGAAGGAATCAGACCATGACCGACGGCATGAGCTACACGGATTTCGTGCTCGTCCTGACGGGCATGCTATGCCTCACCGCGGTCGCTTGCACCTACCTCGCCTCGAGCGGGCGGGCGCGGGCGCGGGACGAGGACGATCCCCGGCATACTGGCCGGCCATAGGGGAGGGGACTGAGATGGACTCGACCGAGAGGGGCATCCTGGTCATGCGGCCGGCGACGGACCGCGTCCCGAGCGACGTGACCGAGGCCCTGTACCAGCATCGGATCCCGGGGTGGACGGTCGTCTCCCTCCCGGACGGGCGGTTCCTGCGGGCGGACGGGGAGGACATCTCCTCTTGGGCGTGCTTCGAGGACGTCCGCCCGTTCATCGCGTCGTGCAGGGTCCACGCGATCCTGCGCCCCGCCGGCGGCGGCGGGACGGAGAGGTTGCCCGGCATCATCCGGGGCAAGGTCCCGATCGAGGTCCACGCCGCGGACCTCATGATCTCCGCGCCGACCGAGGGGAGGAGGGATCTCATCAAGCACTCGGAGTGCCGCCCCCCGTGGCGGATCCTGCCCATGTTCGAGATCGAGACGCGCGCCGAGTTCAACGTCGAGCTCGGCGTGGCGATGAAGGTCGAGGGCGCCGTCGCCCTCGTCGGGAAGCACCGCATGTCGAGGTACGAGGCGGGCGCGTCGGCGACGTGGTTCCAGCGGAGCCTGCCGATCCCGCTCGACCGCGACCCGCCCCCGGGATACTGGGCCAACCGCATCGGAGGAATCAAGCCATGAGGGACGCGATGAAGATGAGCAGCAGGAAGATCCCCGGCGTCGACTTCCCGACCGGCGCGCACCGCTGGTACGAGTGCGACGAGCCGTTCGTCGAATGCACCTACGAGGGGCACCCGTGCGGGTGCAGGATCGTCGGGAGCGGGACGCTGCGGTCCCCGCTCGACATCCGATACTGCGCGACGCACGGGGCCGCGCCGAGGCTGCCCGAGGCGGCCCGAACGGCGCTCGCCTCCGTGGAGACGAAGAACAACGTGACCCGACCGGACCTCTTTCGGAAGACCTCGGCAACGGCCGAAAAGCTGCGGAGCGCGATCTCCGAGGCGGAGGGGGGCGGAGCATGAGGAGGGCGATCAAGATGGGCCTGTCATTCGGGGACTGCCGCTACCTGCTGATCCGGCTCGGCGGCAGGACCAAGGACAAGCGGACCCACGCATGGCCGATCTACTGGCCGGTCAACGAGCGGGGCAAAAGGGACGAGCCCTGGTCGTTCTTCAAGACGGCCGAGGCGGCGGCAGAGTTCGCGCGCAGGCGGCCGATCCCCGACCCCGGGTGGGCGGTGCTGGACCTGGACACGGGCAAGGTCGTGAACCCCGAGAGGATCGAGCCATGAGGAAGATCCGAGTCAAGGACCTGACGAGCGGCGACTACCACCTCCTCGACGAGAACACGCCCACCCTGGCGAGGAGGTGGCTCGAGGACGAGGAGGCAGGGGGCGTCGAGCTCGAGGACACGCATCCCGACGCGCTGGAGTTGGAGTACCGCATCATCGGCGAGAGGTGCCTGATTCGGGACAACTACCCGGGAGACAACGGACGATGGACGTGGTGGTTGTCGGAGGTGGTCGAGAGCGACGCCCACGCGCCGGGACCGTGGACCAAGTCGGGTACGGCGAAGGGCGACTACGCGATCCGCTCGGCGGAGGGCCGATGCCTGTTCACGATGTACAAGGCGGACGAGCACACGGCGACGGCCAACGCCTGTCTGATCGAGTCGGCCCCGGAGCTGCTCGCCATACTGGAGGCGTACCTCGAGAATCCTTGTCTCGGCCTGCCCGTCGAGGAAGTCCGCCGACTGGTCGACAAGGCGAGGGGGAGGGGGCCGTGAATCGGGACGAGAAGATACTGGCCATCCGGGCCCTCGAGAATCGAGACGAGGCCCCGGCGCGGGCCGTCGTCGTCGAGCTGATGAACATGGCCGCCCACGTCGCCGGGCCCGGGATCGCCGCCCGGGCGGCGGCCAAGGCGTGGAGGTACGGGTCGATGATCGCGGCGGGGATCTCCGTCGAGCAGGTCGAGCGTGGCAGCCGGCAGTACTGGCGCGTCCTATGGGACGGCCGGCTCGAGGTCGCCTCGTTCTCCGCCCCGTGGGAGGCCGAGGCCGCCGCGGCGTGCTACGCCCGGAACATCAACGTCGCCAAGAGGAGGGCGACGGGGTGAACCGGGCCATACTGGCGGATCCGAGGCCCGATGATCGGCCGATCATCGGGCCCCTGGGGTCGCGCATACCTCCGGGCGGGGGTCCCGTGGACGCCACGCGCGCCGCCCGGCACCTGCTCAGGATCCCACTCTTCGTGGCCCGGGATCTGTGGGACCTTATCGTGGCCCCGGTCTTCCCCGACACCGGCTGGCCGGAGGGGGACCCCGGGCAGGAGGCCCGGCTCAGGAAGCTGATCGGGCGGGCATTCGACGCCGCCCTCTCGGTGGGGGCGCCGTCCTCGGACTCGGGGAAGTTCCGATTCCGCGTTTCTGTTTTTTTCGGATTCACCCGCCCGCTAGCATCCTTCTCGATCGTCATGTCGTGGGGGAGGATCGATGGGGGAGGGGCGGTCCGGGTGCTCCTGGAGGGAGAGAAACCGCGATGAGGAAGATGGAGGAGGAGAACCCGATCTTCCGCGAGGGCGAGCGCGTCCTCGTGGTCCTGGAGGTCAAGGGGAGGCCCGATGGGTAGCGAGATCGAGGGCGTCCGCCGGCTCCTGTGGGAAGCCGGCTTCGACGTGCTGCGGAAGAACAAGCACGAGTTCTGGGGGCACCCCGACGGGCGGCGGTACTCGCTCCCCGTCGGGCGGCACTTCAACGGCGGCCGGGCGTTCGCGAACACCATGGCGCAGCTCGCGAAGATGGGCGTCTCGAAGGCCGCCCCGACGCGGGCGAGCCGAAAGGAGAGGAACGGCGTGGACCAGACGCGAGAGCGGGAAGTCAAGAACGAGACCCACCAAGCGATCGATCAAGAACTGGAGCTGGCCGCCCGGAAGTTCTCGGAGGAGGCCGATCGAAGGACGGCGGAGGCCCCATCCCCGGAACCGGAGCCGCGGGTCAGGTCCAAGACGCCGGGGAACGAGGAGGAGGCGCTGCGTCTGGCGATAGCCCTCGAGAAGCGGGGCATGTCGAAGTCGTCGGCCTCGACGATCTTGGGGCACTCCTCCAACTCGACCGTGTGCAACTGGACGAACGCCAAGGCGCCGATCCCGCGCGAGGCGCTCCGGCGCCTGGAGCTCCTGCTGGACCTGCCGCGGGGCTGGATCGAGGGCGGGGAGGGCGACCCGGACTGGGGCCGCGGCCGGTTCCCGAGCGCGCCCCCGCCCGAGGAGGGGGCCATACTGGCCGCCCCCGGGCCCGGGGACTGGCTGGAGGTTTACACCAGGGGGCGGCTGTTCAAGTTCCGCGAGCCCGCCCTCAAGCTGCTGGTGACCCTGCTGACGGACGACGCGCCCGACATGAGCCTGGTCCGGTACGTGCTGGGGACGGCCGAGGAAGGAGGGAAGTAGGTGGACCTGACCTCACTGTCGATGGCCGGCAAGCGCCGCGTCCGACTGAGACGCTGGAGTGACAGGACCTACGCTCGCATGGACCTGTTCGAGGAACCGGGCGGGACCTTCATTCGCGGCCCGTGGTTGACCATCTTCGACCAATACGGCCGGAACGCGCTGCGCCTCGGAGCAGAGGAACGAGGCGAAGCGTACGAAGACAAACCGTTCAAGGCCCTGTCGTTCGGCTTCCCTGACGACGGGACGGCCGAATGGGAGGAATACGTCGGCCCTCGAGACCCTTTGGACGTGGACGACCGATGAAGGTCTACGCGGTCATGATCGGACGAGGGCCGCCGCGAACCCGAGGATCGAGAGGAACGTCGCGGTCATCTTCCCGGGGTGATCCCGAAGCCCGCGTCGGATCCGTCACAGCGTCTTCACCGCCTGACCTCGCCGCGGGCGATCTGGCACGGGCAACAGCGAATCGGGACGCCGAACTTCCGCCCGCAGCACGAGCAGACGAACTTCGCGGCCGGCGACATCCCGACGGGCACGTCGCCTACTCCCGCTCGACCTCGGAGACCGCCGACCCGTAGGTCTCGGCGTCGATCCTGGCCCTGCTCTTCCCCACGTCGGCGAGGCCCTGGCCGACGAGGTAGGCGACGATCATCGCCACGATCCGGTTGGAGGTCTCCTCGTCGAGGTCGAGGCCCAGGCGGCCCGCCAGGACCGTCAGGAGCCCCGCCACGAGGACGAGGAACTTCTTCGAGGACAGGAGCTCGCCGAGCAGGGACTTGATCGCCTGGAGCATCGCGCGGTTCCCTCGCTTGAAAAAGACCCCGGCCGCCGGTTGTAGGCCGACGGCCGGGGCCCATGGGTGGGAAAAGGTTCGGGCCGCGGGGCCGAGGTCCGACTCGGCGTTCCCCCGCCCCGCGCTCCCTCGTCTCAACCCCATTCGCGGTTAGCGGATGTTGTTCAGCGCGCGGGGCGGGCGTCTTGGCTAGACGACCCGCGATGTTCGTTGAAAGCGCCCGGCTTGGCCGCGATGCTCGATCCTGCCGGGCTACGGACCGTTGGAGTACGGCGGTCGGAGGGGCCGGGGTTCCCGGACGCCCTCGCGCGCTCGCGGCCCTCACTGACCCTTCGCATGCACTGACGACCATGAGGAACGACGACGGGATCCTATTCGACCTCCTCCGAGGGGATCAAGAAGATTCCTACCTCCTCCGCAGGGAGTTCCCTCGGATGAGGTCCGCGCACCCCTCCTCGAGCGAGCGGAAGGGCCGGTCGTACCCCGCCGCCCGGAGGCGCCGCAGGTCCGCGCACGTCCGATACTGATACTGGCCCGCCACGGGGCCCGGCATCTCGACGAACTCGATCTCCCGGACCGCCCCGTCGGTCGCCCGCTCGACGATCCGGGCGGCCTCGACGAAGGTCCTGGCCTCCCCGGTCCCGACGTTGTAGATCCCGGACGGCGGCCGGGAGCGCATCGTCCAGAGGAGGACGTCCAGGACGTCCTCGACGTAGACGAAGTCCCGCCGCTGCTCGCCGTCGGGGTAGAGCGGGTTCCTCGACTTGAAGAGCGGGATCTTGTCGCAGCCGCCGGCCCGGAACATCTCGTGCCAGCGGTGGATCGGGGACGACATGCGGCCCTTGTGGCCCTCGTTCCCGCCGTAGACGTTGAAGAACCGAAGGCCGTGCCACCGCGGCGGGGCGAGGTTCGAGTGCGCCGCGTGGCGGTCGAACCGGAGCTTCGACTCCGCGTAGGGGTTGAGCGGGCGGAGCTCGGGCAGGAGGCGGTCCTCGTCGCAGAAGCCGTGCCCCCCCGCGCCGTAGACCGCGGCCGAGGAGGCGTAGGTCAGCGGGAGCCCGAACTTGTTGCACTCGTACCAGAGGGTGGTCGAGAAGTGGAGGTTGAGGTCGAGGAGGACCTCCCAGGACCGCTCGGTCGTGTCGGTCCGGGCCCCGAGGTGGAAGACGTGCCGCACGTCCCAGTGGTTCGAGCGGAGCCACTCGAAGAACTGGCTCCGGGAGACGTACTGCTTGTAACGCTTGCCCTGGAGGTTCCGGCTCTTCTCCCCGCCGAGGGGCACGGCGTCGACCCCGACGACGTCGGGGCAGCCCTCCTCGAGCAGGCGCCCGACGAGGGAGGACCCGATGAAGCCCGCGGCGCCGGTCACGACGATGGTCATCTCATCAATCTCCCGAAGATCAGAGGGCGCGGCAGGCCTGGTCCCAGTCCGCCGAGCAGCCCGGGCACGCCCCGGGATGCTCCTTGAGGGGCGGGATGATGATCCTCCTCCGGCAGAAGCGGCACTCGTACTCCCACTGCTCCGGCTCCGTGCTCGACCTCCGCTCCGAGAGGCTCTGAACGCCCAGGCCTCGCCGCTCCGCGACCTCGGCGATCCGCGCCCGGTCCTCCTCGGCGCGGTACGGCTCCTCGTAGATGAAGTTCCGGACCCCGGCGTTGACGAGGACGCGGAAGCAGTCCCAGCACGGGCTGGCCGTGACGTAGCAGTCGCCCTCCTCGACCGAGACGCCGTGCTTGGCGGCCTGGGCGAGCGCGTTCATCTCGGCGTGGACCGTCCGTTTGCAGTGGCCCCCGACCATGTCGTGGCCGACGTCGTCGCAGTGGGGCATCCCGGCGATCGAGCCGTTGTAGCCCGTGGACAAGACGCGGTGCCTGACCACGATCACGGCCCCGACGCGCTTCCGGTCGCACGTCCCCCGGAGGGCCGCGGTCCGGGCGAAGGCCATCATGTACTCGTCCCAGTCTGGCCGGCTCATCTAGTCGACCCTCATGGGGGCGCCGCAGTCCCGGCACCGATCCGGCGGGATGCCGCCGTGAAAGCTGACCAAGATCCGCTTCCCGCACTTCGGGCAGGCGATCTCGAAGTTGATGTCCGGATCCCAGAACTCGTTCCACGCCTCGCCGACCGCCTTCGCGGCCCGCGCGATCCTCTTCACCAGGCTCACGGCCTAGCCTCCTTCCGTGGTCAGCCCTTTGATATCACGCGAACGTTCGGCCCGAGCCTGCACGGGTCCGACGACCGGAACGTGAAGGTCGTCAGCGCACCTCGGCAGACCGGGCAGCGGTACTTCAGGCCATCCTCGTGCGGGACGATCGAGGACCGCGTCAACCCGGTCCCGCAGTGCTCGCAGATCATCGCTGATCCATCCGCCGCAGGGCCTCCGTGGCGATCACCGAAGCGTCCCTCACTCGGTCTTGCGGTCTGATCTCCTCAAGTGCCTCTCGCGCGATGGCGACTCGGCCCTTCGTGCGCTCGAGCTTCGCCGCCAGCCGCTCGGCCTGGCACCAGAACACCTCGCGTTCCTGCTCCGCCGTCGCACGGGCGGCGGCGTGCTCCTTGAGCCACCCCTCTTGGAGGCCCAACATCTCCTGCAAGGAGCGCAGGCGCGGCTCGACCATGATTGCCTCGTCTCGCTCGCGCTTGCAGTGGTCCCGCTCCCGCTCCGCCGCCGCGAGGCGGTCGAGGAGGGCCTTGCCCGCGTCCGTGCCGCGGGTGTTCCACACAGCCTGCCGCGCGTCCTGGAGGTACGGGTTGTCTTGCTGCGAGACATGCTCCAACACATCGTCGAGCGCATCGATCGCTCGCCACGTCGCGTCAGCCTCCGCCTCCAGCCGATCGACCTCGGCGAGGAGGTGGCGAGCGACGCTCGGCTGCACCTTGACCGGGCCGCACGTCTCCAGCAGCGCCCGGATCTCCTCGCGCCGGGTCACGGGTGTCTCCCCGGGAAGTAGATCGCGCTGTGCCCGGCCGGGCAGCGGGGCACCCACACGGGTTCGTAGTAGGTCGGCTCCGGGTCGCCCAGCAGCCGCCAGACGTGCGGGACGCGCTTCCGGCACTCGAAGCACCACCGCGTCGGCCGCTCGTCCGGTTCCGTCCGCAGGACGATCGACGGGCCGGGCGTGACGTGGACGATCGCGTCTCCCTCGCGCGTCATCGCGGCAGCTCCACGCGAAAGCGCATTCCGCAGTGAGGGCACTTGTACGTGGCGATGCTCGTGCCGTCGGAGTAGTCGTCGCAGTAGACCTCGACCACGTCCGGGTGGGCGGCCGTCGGACCCTTTTCGGGCGTCCACGGCGCGACCGCCGTACAGACGTACCGCTCCTCGCGCCGGGTCATGGGCGGACTCATCGGTAGTCCTTGAGGACGGCATGGCCCTCGTCGACGAGGATCTGGTTCACCGACCGATCGTCGCGTGGGTTTGCCCCGTTGGCCGGCCAGATCACGGCGACCCACCGACCGTACTTGTCGCCGGGATCAGGCTTCGACGTCTCGGCGATCACGACCGAACCGATCGGCGCGAGCGAGATCGCCCGCAGCGTCGCGTTGGCCCCGCGGTTCTTCTCCTCGATCGGGACGCCGTGGATCTCCGGCGCGTCGATCCCGGCCAGGCGGAATGGGGCGACGCTGTAGATCCGCCCGCCGTGGTCCCACCGACCGACGAAGGTGTCGGCATCGACCCATCTCACGATCTCGATCTTCCACAACCACCGGTGCTGCGGGCGCGGGCCGAACGTCATGAGCGGAACACCCTCCAGAGGAGGACGACGTACGTCCCCCCGAACACGGCCGCGAGGAACCACTGATCGAACGCGAAGGCGATCGCGAACGCCGCGATGACGGCCCAGACGACCGCACAGAGGAGCGGGATCCGGAGGCGGCTCACTCGCCCTCTTCCAGGAGGGCCCTCGCCTTGGCCTCGTTGCAGGCGCCGACGCACCGCCTCAGGGTCGACCGGTCCCGGAGCGTCGCCTCGTGGCAGGAGCAGGTCCCGCCCGCCAGATCGAGGACGACGTCGGACAGGCCGGGAACGAGGGCGCCGAGGCTCTCGAGCGCCCTCTCCGCGCCGCGTCGGGCGCCGCTCAGCACGTTCGTCTCATCCGGGTCGTCTTGCCCGTCCTCGATCGGCGCGGGGAAGAGCTCGTCGAACTTCGCTCGATCGATCTTCAGCTTCATGCTCCCACTCCATCTTCCGGGCGTAGTCGAGGAGATCGGCGAGCCTCTTCTCGGCCCGGGCCGTGTCCGGCTTGCGCTTCCTCAGATCCTCGAGGACGTCCTGGATCCCGTCCTCGAGGACGAAGATCACGTTCAGCAGGAAGTGGCGGTCCTCCGCGGCCCGGCTCTTGCTCACGCCCCCGGCGTCGCACCACCTCCGATTCCGCTCGTTGATCTCGTCGATGAGCCTCACGCCCGGGACACCTTGACGTAGGCGACGAGGAGGTCCCCGCCCCCCGGCTGCCAGACCCGGAACGCCATCCCGGGGTCCTCGATCGCCGACTTGAAGCCCGCCTCGGAGAGCACGGCCCCGTGCGGCATGGGGAAGTTGGTCCAGGCGTAGGGGAGCTCGTCCGGGCCCGCCGAGGCCTTGATCGCCTCCAGGTAGTTCTCGGGCTCGATCGCCCGCCACCGCCGGCCGCAGTTGCGGCAGGCCCGGGCGTCGTCGAGGCCCGTCGGCCCCTTGAGCGTGGCGACCGCCGCCGCCCCGCAGGACGAGAAGGACCCGTCCGCGTCGAACGGGACCTCCCTCGCCCCCGGCTCGGAGCCGAGGGCCTGGAGGACCATCGAGAAGCCCGCCTCCTCGGTCTCCCGGACCCGCCGGATCTCCTCCAAGACCCGCTCCCCGAGATCCAGCAGCGCCCTCGTGCTCGCGACCGCGCCGGCGTCAGTCAATCACCACCCACCCTTCCTCGACCCGCGACGGGTCGATCATCACGTAGGTCCGCACCTTGAAGAACTTCGGCTCGATCCGGGAGTCGGGATGCCCGACCCTCCACGACCGCCACCGATCGTACGCCCTCCGCAGGGAGGGCTCCAGCAGGACGGCGCGGATCCGGTTGAGGTCCTGCATCATCTCGACCTGGCCGCCCTTGTCGGGGTGGGCGACGAGCGCCCTCCTCCGGTAGGCGTCGACGATCTCCCGCCGGCCGGCCTCGACCCGGACCCCGAGGAGGGCGTAGAAGTCCCTGGAACGCTCGAGCGTCGCCGTCACGGTCACCCCCTCCTCAGCCACTCGACGAGGTCCCCGGGCGCCCTGAGGCCGTCCGGGACCTCCTCGTGCCACTCCCCCCTCGATCCGCCGACGTTCCCGGCGAAGGCTGCCCCCGAGACCTTGACGACCCTCTTCGAGAGCCGCTCCGCGATCTCCTCCGTGAAGTAGTCGTCCCCCCGATCGGACGCCCAGGTCAGGACCAGGGCGTCGGCCTTCCGGATCCACCAATCCCACCGCCCCTCCAGGACCTCGTCCTTGATGGAGCCGCAGATCGTGGCCGGGAGGAGGTCGACCGCGGTGGCCCCGCCTGCGGCTCGGGCCCAGTCGAGCGCGCAGATCGGGGCCGATGGCGCCGAGAGGTCGACGCCGATCGTCGGCGCCCCGAAGAAGATCACCCGGGCGATCTCGAAGTGGGCCCGGGAGGCGACGAACACCCTGACCCCCAGGTGCTCCCCCAGCACCTCGGCGTCGGAGACGGCCGCCTTGAAGGTCGACCCGAAGTCGCAGATCCCGATCGCCCCCAGGCCGCGCTGCTTGGCGGATCGGATGATCTCCGCCTCGCGCGAGTAGACGGGGAACGTGAGGAGGTCGGCCTTCACTTGGCGGCCAGCCTCTCTTTGATCGCAACGAAGGCCTGGCAGCTCTTGCAGTTCAGGAACCTCGCGGGATCGTCCTCGCAGGTCACCCCGGTGTCGAGGGCGTCGCGTGCCTTCTCCATCGCGGCGCGGTCCATCGCCCTCTCCGCCTCCGCGGCGGCGAGCCGCTCTTCGGCCTCGCAGCAGAGCGTGGTCACGCGGTCGCCCTCCCTCTCCGCCTCCGCGAGGCGGTCTAGGAGGGCGCGCCCGGCGTCCCCGTTGATGGCCGCCGTGATCTCGGCGTGGGACCTCGGCTCCATCTTAGGATCGACGTAGAGCGCCCACCCCTTGATGAACTCGCGCATGGCCGCCGCGTCCGCCTCCGTCTTGGCGATGCGCCCCTCGTGACTGATGACGAGGGCCTCGGCCTCGGCCAGCGCGTTCAGCGCCGCATACTGAACGGCGTCCATCAGGCGCATCTCGACGAGCAGGTAGCGGATCATCTCCTCCGTCGCCGCGACCCAGCAGCCCGGCGCGTGGCCGGCATCGCGGACGTTCCCGCACTGGGCGCACTCGTCCCAGTCGTTGATCTTGTGCTCGATCTCCTCTCGCCGGGTCATGCTTCACCCTCCTCCGACCATGGACGAACGAGCGGCTCCCTCGGGCCCGAGAATCTCAGAATCTCCCGAGATACCGCCGCGGATCCTCGACCCCCGGCGGCTCCTCGGCCGGGGCCGCGACCTTCTCCAGGACGCTCCAGGCCCGGATGGCGTAGCCCGACCCGAGCGTGATCCCCCAGATCCCCACGAACTTGAGCGGGCGCCGGATGACCGGCACCAGGAAGTGCAAGAGCCCGACCCTACCCCCGGGCCGAAGGAGCCGGGCGGCCTCTCGGAGGATCTGCCCCGGCTTCGGGTACTGCTTCCCCGTCCCGTAGAGGTTCTCGGCGTAGTCCTCGGCGTAGGGCGGGTCCGCCATGATGAAGTCGAAGGACTCGCCGAGGAACGGCGCCTGCCGGCAGTCGGCCACAACGCGAGGTCGGCACTCCGGGCGCAGGTCGAGCGTCACGCCCGACCGCATCGAGCCCGAGCAGAGGTGCAGGACCTTCTCGGGATCCGTCACCCCGAGGGTCTCGAAGGCCAGGGCGAGGAACCGCTTCGGGTAGCCGCCCCCGTCCGGGAAGGCGTCGAACATCTCCGCCTCCTTGAACGAGTACATAATCGGGTGCCCCCTCCCCTGCGAGGTGCCGTTGGTCGTGTCGCGCGGCCCGAACCAGTGCGTCACTCGAGGAGCCTCGCGAGCTCGCAACCCTCAGCGTGGCCCCGCCGGAAGCCGGAGGTCGTGAAGTCGGTGACGACCGCCCAGGAGTCGTGGTCCTCGGGGCGGACCCCCGAGCAGCACGGGCAGCACTTGGCGTGGCCGTCGTAGCCGAAGCGCGCGGTCGCGACCCACTCGATCTTCCGGAGCAAGAGGGCTGCCTCGTCGATCGAGTCGAGCGCGGCGACGAGGCAGGGCCAATAGTGGCGGGTTTTCTTCCCGATCGCGGCACGGATCTGGTCGCGCTCCTCGCTGGTCACGAGACAACCTCGAAATCGAGACTGACCACCCGATACCTCGCGCCACGCGCGTACTTGATACCCCTCCAACCCTTCCATACGTGGTTCCGCTGCATCGAGACCGCGACGCGGAACCCCAGGAGGCAGATCGTGATGCCCGAGCAGTCCGCGTACTTGTTCTCGGACACCGGGGAGACCCACGCGGACGCTCGAGAAGAGACTCACCGCCCGGAACACGCGCCTCACAGCGCAGCTTTCTTCTTGCGTGCCGCCGCCTCATCGCGGGCGACTAGAAACATCTCGTTTGCGTTCTTCACAACAGTGAGGAAGTCCTGCTCGTCGCAGCCCTCCGGGACCTCGATCGCCGCCTCGTGCAGGATCTTGGGCGTCCGGTCCGTCTTGTTCCGGTGCGCCGTCCTCCACATGCGGAGGTAGGCCCGGGCGCACTCCTTGCAGCGCCCCTTCCGGGGCGGGATCTCCCCGATCGGGAACGCCCCCTTGCAGCCGGGACAGATTTTCTCCCCCGGTCTTGGCATCCTGCCGACCCGGAGGTCCGGGAGCCCGAAGACCTCGCGGAGGTGGTCGAGCCCGCACCCGCACCGACGATCCCCGTTCCTCAGGCGGGCGCACGTCGGGGCGTGCGGGGCCCCCGCCGCCAGATAGCGGGCCACGACCTCGAGCCGCCCCTCCAAGGCCCGGCCGGCCTCGGCGACCTCGACGAGATCCCCGACCCTCGGGACCCACCCTCCGGACAGACGAGCGAGGAACCGATTGAAGATCCCGGGCCGGACTCCCCTGGTCACTCCGACCTCCTCGCGAAGGCGTACGAGCCGATCCCCTCCCTGCCGACCGCCTCCTCGAAGCGGGAGATCTCCAGGAGCTCGAAGCCCTCCCGGCACATGAACCGGACGAGGCCCTTCTCCGTCCAGTACCAGACGTGCTCTCGGGGCTTGAAGTGCTTCGACGACCGAGCGTGGGCGGGCCCGTCGAAGATCGGGATCGAGATGAAGGCGAACTTCCGGGCGAACGACAGGATCGGCGCGGGGTCCTGGAAGTGCTCGAGGACGTCCCAGAAGGTCAGCGCCGCGACCGGGCCCTTCTCGAACGGGTCGTGGAAGCCCCCGGCCGCGATCAGCGTGTGGACCGTGTAGGGGTTGACGTCGTACCCGAACGTGTCCTCCTCGTCGAGGTCGTTCATGTGGTCCACGAACGCGCAGGCGCCCGCCCCGACGTCGAGGACGGGGCCGTCGTGGTACTTCCGGACGAACTCCCGGCGCGCCGCCATCAGGGTCGGGCTCGCCTCGAGCTTCTTCCGGCGCTCGTACTCCTCGAAGTAGTCGAGGCCGTAGACGTAGCCCCCGGCCGGGTCGACGTAGCCGACGCCGCGCTCGTGGAACCAGACCAACTCCCCGCTCTCCAGCAGATCCCTCGCCTTCATGAAGATCCCCTCCACCACGGCAGGTCCTCGTAGCCGAGCTTCCTGAGGAAGGGCTCGACGACCGGCCGGGCCTCGATGAGCCGGTCGTAAGCGGCCGGCAGGTTGTTCCTGATGCCGAAGACGTCGCCCGCGTCGTACATCTCCTTGAGCGGGTGGGGCCCCGCCGTGTTCCTGATAGGCCACGAGGACGCCCACCCCTCGATGTAGGACCTCGCTGGCTCGGACTCGGGCGCGCCCCCCTTGAGCCAACCGAGGCGGTGGGTGACGTGGACGAGGGCCGCGAGCCGGTGCTCGGGAGTCGTGAGGAGGTCCACCGGCAGGAAGACGATCCCTGGGTTCAGGGACCCGGGGTGGTCGGGGTGGTCGAGCCTGGCCGCGGCGAGCCGATGGAAGCCCCGCACGATGAACGAGTGGTCGAGCTCCGGGTGCCGGGCGTGGCGCGAGATCAGCGCCAGGAGCGGGTCCCTCGTCGGGATGACGACCCGGCACCCTCGGGCGGTCAGCACGATCTCCTCGAGGTCGGAGAATCCGAAGCCACCGCGGATCACCCCGCGGGACTCGAGCTCCTCACCCATGACATGGAGGTGGACGACGTCATCACGAACGACCTGGGCCCCGCGCAGAAGATCCCTGAACTCGAGGTACTCCGCGGCCCGCGGGTGTCCTCGGAGGAAGTCGAGCGCGAAGACGGTCCCCGTGTGATGGACGCTCGCCACCAGAACGGCGCCGCGGTTGACGACGTGTCGGAGCGCGTCCCGGGCGCGGAGGCGAGACTCGGTCATGCCGACCACCATGGCTGCTCGCCGAAGCCCAGGTTCTTCAGGAATGGCACGACGATCTCCCTCATCGCGAACAAGCGATCCATCTCCCGAGGCAGGGCTTCGATGACCGGGCCGACGCGCCCCTCGAGGTACTCCCTGGTCACGTCGTCCATGCCCGACGAGTTGATGACCGGCCTGGCCTTCGAGACGCCGACGACTCGCTTCAGATCATCGCCGCCGAGGGCAATCCCGAGCTTCCCGAAGAACTCGACGCAGTCCGCGTCGATCCCGACGGGCAGGAACGAGACGGGCATCACGTACGGGAGGATCGAGATCCTCCGGAACCCGTCCACGATGAACGAGTGATCGAGGTCCGGATGCCTGCGCCTCCTGGTCAAGAGGCTGAGGACCGGGTCCCTGACGGGGATGGCGATCCCCACCCCCCTCGTCGCCAGGTCGCCGAGCATCCCCTCGACCCCGTCGAGATCACCCCTCGACCTGAACCCTGCCCCCGTCAGGTGGAATTGGACGACCGACGGCATCGGGTGGCTAGCCGTGTCGGGGTGCTGGAGGTCCGCGAACTCGGCGAATGACGTCAGCATGGAGTGCTGCCGGAGGAGGTGGACGAGGAACCACGTCCCGGTGTGCTGGACGCTCGCCACGACGACGAGGGGGCGCCCGCCGCGGTCGAGCGAGCGCAGCATCCGGTCGAGGACCGCGCGGGGCGCTGCGAGCGCGTCAGTCATCGAACCTCCTCGACTCGCTGGCGAAGCAAGACTCCGATCCACTCAGCGAGATTTCTATCAGCGACCTCGGCCGCCTCGATTAGCGCCGCCCGGCGCGCTTCGGCCTCGGCCTCGCAGATCAACTGGATCACGGCCTCCGTCACTCCGTCACCCAGAAGTGGAAGCCGCTTCATCACCCGCTCGTACGGCGTCATCTACCCCTCCTTTCCCGGGCCCGCTCCCTGAGCCACTGCGCGACCGCGACGCGGCTGGTCAGCGGGATGAGCGGGGCCTCGGAACCGAACGTCTCGAGGATCTTCGCGACCTCCTCGAGCTCGTCCGCGGCCGGGTCGAGCGGCTTGTAGAACTCACGCCCGTACTCGTCGACGTGCTCCCCGTTGTGCCCGGCCTCACGGGAACAGCAGATCACGAGGAGATCCCTCCCGACGTGGTGTTGCTGAAACGCACCGCACTTCGATGTCAAAAAAGGATCCTGCCCGTCCTCACTCCCGGGCGTGGTCACGGCTTTCCCGTCTCGGTCGAGACGGGCATGACCGGCTCGAGGCCGGCCGGTCTCCCGTTGATTCGGGTCAGTTGACGGGAGCCGTGCCTCGCTCCCACCACTAGGATCCACTTCGCTCATCGGCGCATGACCTCCAGGATCGAGGCCGCCACGGCGGCCGGCGTGGTCGCCGGATCGCCGTAGCTGTGGGTCCGGTACGAGGCAAGCTGCTCCTCGAAGAGCCACGACCGCTGCATCCCGGGGTCGAAGTCGAGGTGCGGGGCCCCGACCTTCCAGCGGCGGTCGCTCCAGAGCATGACGGTCGGCACGTCGAGGGACGCCGCGACGATCCCGGTCCCGCTGTTGAGCCCGCACCACGCCTTCGAGGCGCGGATGATCGCCAGGACCTCGGGGATCGTCGTCTCGCCCACGATGCAGTGGACGTCGGCCCGCGCCGAGATGAGGATCGGCAGGAGCCAATCCCTCCAGTAGCCGCGATCGTCCGGCGTGTTCGCCCCGATGATGACCGGGCGCTCGCCGGCCACGTTCAGGATCCGGATCACTTCCGCCCAGTCCCTCGACGACCACCAGCCTCCGTGGAAGCCGATGTTCGGCCCGATCCCGGACGGGTAGAGGACGACCTTCGGCCTCTCCATGATCCTGGCGGCCCTCTCGAGGGCGGCCTCGTCCCACCTCATCAGCGAGTCGAGTCGGTAGTCGGTCGGGACCTCGGGGACGAATCCCGAGATGTGCCGGCCGCGCTCGACGTGCCCGTTGGCGACGAGCAGGTAGTCGAACCCATTCCAGGACCGACACCCCTCGAGCGTGGCCCATCGAGGGTCGTACGGCCCACCCGGCATCTCCCGGTTGATGTCGATCGGCGCCCGCTTGTCGAGGTGCGCCTCATCGATGAACGAGAACATTCGGAGGTAGTGGACCGTCTGGTGATTCGGGCTCTCGTTGATGCTGCACGAGAGCCGCTCGCCCGGGTGCCGCGCCATGATGCCGCGGAGCTTCTGGATCGACCAGTGCGCGTCGCCGATCCCGACGGGGAGGGCGACGCGGATCACCGCCTCGCCTCCAGGTAGAGCATCTGCACGCCCTTCGGGCGCCAGGGGCAGGACTCGGCGTCGCCCCGCTCGTTCACTCGCCGGACGTGGAAGCGCCCCTGGAGCTCCTCGAAGAAGCCCGGGTCGTGGTTGTCCGAGTGCTCCAGGAGGATCCGGAGGCCCGGGTTCGCCGCGATCGTCCGCGCCATCCCCTTGAGGACCTCGGGCTCCGCGCCCTCGACGTCGACCTTCGCGAAGTCGACCCGCTCCAGCTTCAGGTCGTCGACGGCGTCGTCAATCGAGATCGTCCGCGTCGGGGTCTGGCCGGCCTCGCTGTTGACCGCGCTCACGGACGCGCCGCCCGTGAAGTGCCCCGGGTTCGAGAGGAAGACCTCCTGGTGGCTGGAGCCCCACGCGGCCCGGTTGAAGACGTGGACGCCCTCCAGGCCGTTGACGGCCGCGCTGAGGAAGGTCAGGCGGGCGAGCTCGGCGTTGGCCTCGATCGCGACCGCCCTCGCGGCCCCGCAGATCCCGGACATGAGGAGCGTGTAGTAGCCGACGTTCGACCCGACGTCGAGGCAGACCGCGCCGCGCTTGACGACCTTGCAGACGAAGGCGCTGATCCACGCCTCCCAATGGCCGACCGAGATGAGGTGCGGGACGAGGCTCGCGTCCCGGGTCGGGACGTACATCTTCAGCCGGCCCAGGACGATCGCCATCCCGACCCCGCGCCCGAGGTAGAAGTACCTCGACCTCCGGGCGCTCTCGGCCTCAAGGCTCCCGCGATCCGTGAAGTTCGCCTCGGTCATCGCTCGCCCGCCCTGATGAGGAACGCGGTGAAGCAGACCACCGCGACGCCGTAGAAGAAGGCCTCGGGCCAGCTCACCGGTCGTCCCCGCTGCCGCAGATCACCCCGCGGGCCTTCCGGTCCCGGAGCTTCGCGAGGTTGGCGGCCGCCACCTCGGAGAGGTCGGCGTCGAGGTGCCCGGCGACCCGCGCGGCGTACCAGAGGACGTCCCCGAGCTCCTTGACGAGCGCGGCGCGGACGTCCTCGGAGATGAGGCCCCCTGAGTCGCGCAGGACCTTCTTGAACTTGTCGGCGAGCTCGCCGGCCTCCCCGAGGAGCCCCATGATCGGGTAGACGAGCCCGTTGGGACCCATGATCGGGTAGCTCGCGGTCTCGAGCGTCCCCGCCTGATACTCGTCGAGCGTCATCTCGCGGCGATCCATCCTCAGTACCGCTCCTTCTTCATCTGGTTCTCGACCTCCTTGGCCCGAGCGAGAAGGTACGCCCTCTTCTGACCCTCGTCCATCCCCTCGAGATGGGCGAAGAACGACGGCTCGACGCCGCGCGAGATGAGCCCGAAGTCGAACGACTCCCACTCGACCCCCCGCCGCATGCACGCGACCTTCAGGATCATCCCGACGTCGGTGATCGGCCCGTCGTTGGCCGCGACGCTCGCGACCCCGCGGTCGAGGACCTTCTTGATCCCCGCCTCCACCGACCGGACGTCCAGGGAGGCGTCGACGGCCGCGACCTCGACGACCCGGCCCTTCTCGACCACGATCAGGCTCGCCCCGGCCTCGCCGACGTAGGCCCCGAGGATCTTCACGACCACATCCTCCCCGCTCTCGATCAGGCCCCGCCGGCGGTCCGCGAGGAACGCCTGGTACGCCTCCTTGGCCTCGGCCCTGTTCTTGAACCCGCACTCCCGGACGACGTCCGGCCACGGCCGGCCGTCGACCCGCATCCTCGCGCACCGACGGACGGGGTCCTCCCCGTCCACGATCCCCCGGGCGACCTCGACCCGGCGCTCCGCCTCCCTGGCGGCCTCGCCGTGCTCGAAGGACGCCTCCGCCTCCTCGGCGGCGGTCGACCTCCGGCGCAGGCCCGGCCCGACGTCCCGGCGGGCCTCGTCCCCCTCGACGTGGGCCGGGAACTCCTTCCGCACCACGCGCCCGTCGTGGAACCGGTAGCCCCCGAGCTGGCGGATCGACGACTCGACGATGCTCCGGGCCCGCGCGTTCCAGTACGAGATGAGCTCCCCCTCGGACCCGAAGCGCATGCCGCCCTCGGTATCGGCGAAGATCTCCACGATCTTGATCGCCGCCGAGGCCATCACGTCCTTGAGGCTCTGGGTGTCGAACTTGAGGCCGCTCCGGACCCCTTGGATCTGGACGGCCTTCCAGGTCTCCCGCTTGAGGAAGTTGACGATCTTCGGGTGGCGGGCGAACTCCCATCGGGCGTCGGGCTCGGTCTCGGCCCGGCGGGCAATCTCCATCAGCTCGGCGAGGTCTGAGGCCACCGCGATCATTCGTCGACCGGCCTGGCCGGGGAGAAGGGCCTGACGACCTCCACGCCTCGGAGCTCCATCTCCTCGTAGTCCCAGACCATCCTCGCCCCCTCGGGCGCCTGCTCGAGCGCGGAGGACCGCAGGGCGGGGGCCGGGGGCTCCTTCTTCCGGGCGTCGATCGAGCGGTCCTCGGGGGTCCGCCGGGGAGGCCTCTTGCCCTTACCCGCCACCGGCCGCCCCTTTCGGCCGCGCGTCGTACGCGGCGAGCCGCAGGCCGCTCGCCTTGCAGGCGGCAGCGATCGCGGCCAGGAACCTCGCCCTCGCGCCCTCGGGCTCGAGGTCGGCGCCCGCGGCGCGGGCGATGAGGGAGGCGAACTCCCCGAGCCTGCGGTCGAACTCGGCCGGCTCCATCGCTCAGCCCCCGACCCGCGAGGGGATGACGAGGTGGGCGCCGCGCGGGCGCGCGGGCGCCTGGGCGAGCAGGACCTCCACGCACGGCCCCTCCTCGACGGCGGCGTAGAGGTCGAGGCAGTACCAGGCCACGATCTGCCGATCGTCCCGGAAGACCTCGGCCTTCTTCAGGGAGTCGGCCACGATCTTGAGGACGTTGTCCCCGTCGGGGACGTCGAGCCGCCAGATCCGGTCCGCGCCGTACTTCCCCGGGTCGTACTTCTTGGGCCTCGACTTCACGGCGGCGACCTGGAGGATCACGGCCCCGAGGTACGGCTCGCCGTCCCGGCCCCAGGCCGCCCTGAACTGCGCCGAGGCGGACGTCTCCCAGGACACGGTCCGATCGGGCGTCCGGGGCCGGCGGCGGCCCGGCGAGTGGATCGGCCGCTGCTTGCCGAGCGGCTCGCCCTGGACGACCTCGGAGATCAGGACCGCCACCGGGTCACCTCCCCGCGCGCTCGGGCTTCTCGATCGCGGTCACCACGCGCTCGGCGACCCCGCCCCGCTCGGTCCTCTCCCGGCACTCGACCGCGAGCGGGCAGAGCGAGAGGCACTCGAAGTCGTCGGCCGCGTACCGCCCGAAGCACTTCTTGGTGAACTCGTTCTCCTCGGTCGGGGAAAGCTTGACCATGAGTTCGAGGATGTCCCGCTCGATCCCCGCGAGCTCCTCGCGCTTCGACTCGCGGAGCGCCTTGAGCTCCTCGATCCGCCGGCGGAGGGGCTCCTTCCGCTCGCGCTCCCTCTCCGGCTCCTTGCTGACGGCGTCCATGGCCTTCGCCCTCGCCTTGCCCATGCCCTCCGCGGGGCGGCGGGAGAGGTCGACGCGCTCCCGATCCGGGTCGATCCTCACGACCTTCCGGTACGGGGCATCGGGCTTCGGGGCCTCGGCCGCCTGCTCGGAGGAGTCGATCACCCGCTCCCCGATCGGCCGCGGGTCCGCGCCCTCGCAGGCGGGGCACGACTTCGAGTCGATCGGCCCCTCGTAGACCTTCCCGCCGACGCCGGTCCCCGTATCCCAGACGGCAACCTGCACTTCCCTGTGGTCCATCTCTGCTTTGATCCCGACCTTACCCCCATCCGGCGTGAACTTGACGGCATTAGAGAGAAGGTTGAAGAGGATCTGCTTCACCTTCCGCTCGTCCGCCTCGATGATATCCACTGTCGGGTCCCTGTCCAGGTTAAGGGCAATCCCGTGGCGGCCTGCCCGTTCTCGGATCATGGTCAAGCCGTTTTCCAGCGTCTCGGCGAGCGAAAAGTGACCGAGTTCCAGCTCCATCCGTCCAGCCTCCACCTTCGATAGGTCCAGGATGTCGTTGATGATCGAGAGCAGG
>Ga0209640_10001057_pt1 | contig 22790 bp, 21 predicted proteins | sample RifCSP10_1_FD_184018 | JGI IMG/M metagenome (GOLD analysis project Ga0209640, IMG submission 184018) | Soil microbial communities from Rifle, Colorado - Rifle CSP2_sed 10_1 (SPAdes) (version 2) | ecosystem: Environmental > Terrestrial > Deep subsurface > Rock core/Sediment | place: Rifle... | reverse complement strand
GCCGGCCCGACCGATCACGCGGTTGGAGGACATGGCGACGATGATTGAGATTTTTGATTTTTGATTTTTGATTTTTGATTGGCCCTCAACGCGACCCGGGGTGCGAAATCTTTGTGTTTCCCAAATCAAAAATCAGAAATCAGCAATTAAAAATGATCACACCGCCACCGGCGCCTTGATTGTCGGGTGCGGGTCGTAGCCGACCAGCTCGAAGTCCTCGAACTTATAGTCGTCGATATTTTTCACCTTCGGATTAATCTTTATTTTCGGCAGTTTTTTGGGCTTGCGGCCAAGCTGCTCGTCGACCTGCTTGAAGTGGTTCAAGTAGATGTGGGTGTCACCGAATGTGTGTACAAAATCACCGGGTTTGAGCCCTGTAACCTGGGCAATCATCATTGTCAGGAGAGCATACGAGGCTATATTAAAAGGCACGCCCAGAAACGTATCGGCACTGCGTTGGTACATCAGGCATGATAGCTTGCCGTTGACCACATAAAACTGAAATAGCAGATGGCACGGCGGTAGGCCGGCCTTGGCCATCTCGTCAACGTCGGCCGTATTCCAGGCCGAAACAATCATCCGCCGTGAATCGGGATTTTTTTTGATTGTATCAATGGCGATTTTTAGTTGGTCGATATGACGCCCATCCGGAGTCGGCCAACTGCGCCACTGGTAGCCGTAAACTGGGCCGAGCTCGCCCCATTTTTTAGCGAAAGCATCGTCTTCTTTAATCTTTTGAGTGAATTCGGCGATGCCTTGCTTCCATTCATCACTATTGCTGTCAGGTACCAGTTTTTCATGACTCTGCAGGTAGTGCTTATACGGCCAGTCATCCCAGATATGGACGTCGTTATCGACCAGGTATTTGATGTTAGTGCTGCCTTTTAAAAACCAGATCAGCTCATGGATGATGCCGCGAGTAAACATCTTCTTGGTCGTCAGAAGCGGAAAACCCTCGCTTAAATCGAACCGTAACTGCCGGCCAAATACGCTGATAGTGCCAACACCCGTACGGTCGGATTTTTTAACCCCGTTGGTCTTAATGTCTTGCAAAAGCTCCAAATACTGCCTCATCTCAACTCAATTTTACATCACGCCTGCATCGTAAATTGTCGTATTTTTTGTGTAAGCCCAGCACTTAACATCGAGACCAGCCACGGAGTGGCTGCTAGTAATATAATTGCTCGAATGCTAAGTGCTGGGTAAACTTAAGGGTAATGGGTGGTTATGATGGATCAGTTTGTTGAGACGCTCAAGGCGCGCGGATTTGAGGGTGAGGCTGATATTCGCGAGGAAACGTTGGAGTTTTACAGCCATGACGCCTCTTTGTTTGAGCTGAAGCCGCAAATGGTGGTTTATCCAAAAAACACCAAAGACTTACAAAGGTTGGTAGTTTCAACCTATTTTTGCCGCCACGATACCCCAAATCTTTCTCTAACAGCTCGCGCCGCCGGTACATGTATGTCCGGGGGCGCCATAAACGAATCGGTGGTTATCGACTTTACGCATTACTTCAAGAAGATTGAAAACGTAACTGCGACCAGTGCTCGTGTTCAGCCTGGCGTGCTTTACCGTGAATTCGAGAAAGCAACGCTGTCTAAAGGATCGCTGATGCCAGCGTTTCCGGCTTCAAGGGATTTGGCGGCCGTCGGCGGAATGGTGGCCAACTTCGCCGGTGGAGAGAGGTCGCTGGAATATGGAAAAATTGACAACTTCGTTAAAAAACTTCAAGTTGTCTTAAGCGACGGCATGGTTTATGAACTAAAACCGCTTGATAAAAAGGAATTAGCTGCCAAAAAGGCCCAAAAAGGTTTCGAAGGCGAAATCTACCAACAGATATTTGAGCTGCTCGATAAGAATTACGACAAGATCAAGGCCGCCAAGCCTAAAGTGACCAAAAATTCAACCGGTTATAACCTTTGGGACGTTTGGGACCGAGATAGCGGTATTTTTGACCTGACAAAGCTGTTTGTCGGCTCACAAGGCACCTTAGGACTTATAAGCGACATTGAGTTTAAGCTGGTGAAGAAAGAGCCTCATTCGGGGGTCTTGGTCTGTTTTATGAAGGACGAAAAACGATTAGGGGAGCTTATAAACACTGTTCTGGCGACCAAACCCGCTAGCTTTGAAGCCTTTGATAACTACACGCTGATGCTGGCTATCAAATTCTTCCCGTATTTTCGGAAAAAGTTGGGCTGGGGAGGGCTTATAAAACTGGGATTCCAGCTTCTACCTGACGCTCTGCTACTACTCAGAGGTATTCCCAAGATGGTCCTGTTAATCGAATACACGGGAGACACTGCAGAAGAAGTTAAGCAAAAAGTGCACGCTATGCGCCAAACGCTTGAACCCTTCAATCTAGAAGCCATGGAAGAAGATGAAACTGAGGCTAAAGCCTGGAAATTCCGCATAATGCGCCGCGAGAGCTTTAACCTGCTACGTAAGAAAGTACACGACAAGCACACAGCGCCGTTTATAGACGATTTTGTAGTGCCGCCGCCTCATCTGCCTGAATTCCTGCCCAAACTGCGCAGAATAGTCAAGAAATATAATCTGATGGCCACACTTGCAGGTCATATGGGCGACGGCAACTTTCACGTTATTCCATTGATGAAAATTGAGGATCCGCGCGAGCGGGCCAAGCTTGAGCCGGCAATGAAAGAGGTAAATGAGTTAGTTTTAAGCTATGGCGGCAGTATATCTGGCGAGCATAACGACGGCATGATTCGTGGCCCGTGGCTGGAAACTATGTATGGTAAAGAAGTGGTTAAACTATTCAAAGAAACAAAGAAAATTTTTGATCCTCATAATATCTTCAATCCGCATAAGAAAACCGATTCTGATTGGGACTTCAGCATGAGCCATATTCGCAAGCATTTTTAGGCTTGCCTTCCCATAACCACCTCCCAAACCGCTCACGCGCGGACGGTAGGCTGTCTGAGCTGCAAAGAGATATTATCGCATCTCCACAGCCTACCGGCCCGGCTCCACTTGGGGGTAAGGTTAAGTTTAGCCGGAGGTTGTGTAGCAATCTTTACAGCTTAAAAATGACTATCTTAAGAATGGGAGGGCTTTGGCGACGGAGGTTTTGAGCCACCAGCGGCGGAAGCCCCAAACCTGGTGCTCGTCAACCAATGCAACGCCGAATAAAATCAAAGCGTAGATTAGATGATCGTCTAAGACCGGCGTATTAACCGGCCAGAGCAGAGCGGTCCACATCAGGACCAGCATTACTATGCCGATGAAGGCTGCTGAGCGGACGAAAATCCCAAACAGAAGGCCAACGCCCACAAAAAGTAGGCCGAGCATAAACAACCAATCTACCCAAGCCACACCGGCTAAATTATGATAAAAGTCAGAGAATGGGCCAGTTACCGCATTGTTCAGGAAGCCGGTTGTTGGCGAACCGCCATTAATCCAGGCATCGCTGCAGTTGACTGTGACGTCACCGGATACCCTGTCTTTACAAGTCGCGAAACCGAGACCTAATAGTTTGTCAAAAAATGCCCAGAGAAAAATAAATCCTAAACCAAGCCTGAGCAGGGCCCATACGTACAGACTGCCGTCGGCTATGTGTTTCTTAAGAGCCATTGTTCCCACCTTTTCTTTTATTTAACTAACTAAAATGCTAGCGCCTTTTGTAGCTCTTGGCAAGGGGGGATGTTTATAAATCGGCAGCCGATTCTTTGGCCAGTTTCTTGTGGCTGGCGACAATTCCTATCGAGACGATTCCCAAGTAAAGCAAGCCGGAGACACAAACAGATAGTAAAGAGGCGTGAGCGACAAATGCTAGTACCCCGCCGCTGATAAGGGTGGCCGCGATAAAGCCATATACTCCGTAAATCCTGGCCTTTGAAGGGGAAAGGAAAACATAACCGGTGTAAATAAGGCTGGAAATGGCAATCGATACGTGTAAAAGCACCAGCATGTCAGTAAAAGTATATCAGCTACGGCAATACTGGCCCAACCGCTACCATTAAGCACATTCCGAGCAAGACAACAAGAGAGAACTTAAACACTGCTTTGGCCCACTGTTCGCTATCTGTTGCCGTAAAACCCCGCATTACAATCTGAAGCCAAATTAGGCCCAGCAACAACATTACCGTTAGATAGATATAGCCCGTATAACCCTCCCATTTCAGTAGGCTGACGGCAAATATAAAGAGAGCGGTAAAAACTAGCATATACTTTTTGGTGACTTGCAACCCCCGGCGGACTGGTAAGGTCGGAATTCGGGCGGCTTTGTAATCCTTTAGTCTATAAATAGCGATGGCGTAGAAATGAACCATTTGCCACCCGAGCATCATTAAAAATAGGATTAAAGCGGCCAGATCCAGTTTCCCGGTATAGGCTGTGTAGCCGGCGACAATTGATGCACCGCCGGGGACTGTGCCAATTAGAGTGCTGTATACGGTATGGCGCTTGGCATAGCCATAAACTGCCACATACCAGAAATAGGCCGCAGCAATTAATCCGATTGTTAACCAATTTGTATATAGCAACAACCAAAAACCCAGCAGTCCCAGTGCGGTTGCGTAAATAATACTGGCGCGGGCAGAGATTTGGCCGCTTGGTAACGCCCGCTTTTTGGTACGCGCCATTTTTTGATCAAGATCTTTATCGATATAGTTATTGAGAACATTCGCCGAGCCTATTATCAAAGTTAGCCCGCCTAGTAGGTAAACAGCCAGCCACAAATAAAACCACTTTCCGAGAACAAACTCGGAAGCGAACAAAAAGCCGGCCAGCGCTGTCAAAACATTAGTGAGGGTCCGTTCCGGTTTGGCTAAACCGTAATAGCTTTTAAGGGGCTTACTGATGGAGTTGAAAGCCTTCATCCTCGATAATGTATGTTTCAGTTTGCTCGGGCGACGTTCCGTGCCCACCGCGGTAATTCAAATTCGCCATAATCCAAAGTGAGCCAAACACCAAAACGATGACTATGGTCGCCGCGAAGGTCAAGACGATTAGGTTCCAACGGGGCTTGGATTCGCGTCCCAGATGTAGGAAAAAAACCAGCTGCGTAAATAACTGAACTATAGCTAGAGCCGCGATCCAAGCCAACAAGAAGCCCTCTGAGAGCAGTTGTCTATCGGAATCGACGTAGCGCCAAACTAGCAGAAATGCCGCCAGAGTCAGGCTCAGCGAGAAGATATAGCCGGCGATATAGTTCTTCGCGGTAAGCTTATCTTTCATCTGATAATCCCCATTAGGTAAACGATGGTGAAGATAAAGATCCAGACAACGTCAAGAAAATGCCAAAAAAGACTCAACATCGTAATCTTTTTGAGGCTGCTTTTGAACAAACCGCCTCTGTAAATTCGGATCAAGAGAGTGCTCATCCATACCAAGCCGGCTGTAACGTGGGCTCCGTGGGTTCCAACTAGTGTAAAGAAAGACGTTAGAAAGGCACTACGGCGCCAACTGTTACCTTCCTGATATAGGTGGATGAACTCTCTTATCTCTAGTGTTAAGAAGGCCGCTCCCAAGAGGAATGTTATAGACAGCCATACTAGAACCATTTGCCTGTTGCCCTGCCGGGCGGCCAGCCAGGCCAGGCCGACACTGAAGCTGCTAGTCAGAAGTATCAGAGTTTCGGCCAGGACGAACGGTAAACTGAATATCTCCTGGCCCGAGACTCCACCAAAGGTGTTATTTCTTAGCACCGCAAACGTGGCGAACAGGCTGGCAAACAGCACAGCATCCGTCATTAAATACACCCAGAAACCGAAAACAGTTTTTGACTCAACCGCCTGCTGTCTACTGTCTCCTATCTGCTGCTCTGTCATGCGTACCTTCTCCTGATGGCGGCTTCAACTTTGGCTACATCGGCTGCCGGGAGTGTGTATTCATTTCTTTCGCCCAGAGATCGCAACACTAAACAACCAACTATTGCCAGAAAACTTAAAAGAGCCAGCCAGTAGATGTGCCAGACTATCGCAAACCCTGCAGCGAAGGCAAAACCCGAAATTATCAGCGCTAGCGGCGTGTTTTTGGGAATATGGATAGGTTGGTATGGCAGACGAAGTTTTGCTTGCCGGCTTTGCTTGGCTGCCCAGAAGGCATCGCGCTCGGCAGCCAGAGGTATATGTGCGAAATTATAAAACGGCGGCGGCGAGGCGGTTGACCACTCCAGCGTCCGTCCGTTCCAGGGGTCGCCCGTGGTATCCAGATTGGCCTTTCGTTGCTTTAGGCTTACATATAATTGCAAAGCTTGGATAGCGATACCGGCGCCAATAGCTACTACCCCTAGCCCGGCGACGATAAACAGCGGCTGCCAGCCAAGCGAGGCGTCATAACTATCCAGCCGGCGGGTGGCGCCCATTAGCCCTAAGATATAAAGGGGTATAAAGGCCAGCAGAAAACCGACAAACCAGCACCAGAAGGCATACCGGCCCAGCCTCTCGTTAAGTTTGAAGCCGAAGATTTTCGGAAACCAGTAGATTAGGCCGGCAAAGAAACCAAAAACTACCCCGCCGATAATCATCGTATGGAAATGGGCTACCAGGAATAAACTGTTATGTAGTTGGAAGTCGGCCGGTGGTATCGCCATAATGACACCGGCTACTCCGCCAACCGTGAAGGTTGCCACAAAGCCCATAAACCATAGCATCGGTGTGGCAAATCGGATACGGCCGCGGTACATAGTAAACAGCCAGTTGAAAATTTTAACTCCGGTCGGTACCGCAATGGCCATCGTCATAATACCAAAGAAGGCATTAACATTGGCACCGGCGCCCATCGTGAAGAAGTGATGCAGCCAGACGATGAACGACAAAAACACTATCGCCCAGATTGCCCAAACCATTGACGTGTAGCCGAACAGGCGCTTGCGTGAAAAAGTTGGCACGATTTCCGAAAAAACGCCGAAGGCCGGCAGGATAAGAATATAAACCTCTGGATGCCCCCAGGCCCAGATCAGATTGACGTACATCATTGGGTTGCCGCCGAAATCGGCTGTAAAAAAGTGCATACCGAGCGTGCGGTCAAGTGCCAGCATTGTCAGGGTTGCCGTCAGTATCGGGAAGGCGAAGAGTATTAACACCAAGCTGCCCAGGACGCTCCAGCAGAACATCGGCATCTTCATCAAATTCATACCCGGGGCGCGCATCTTAAGTATGGTCACAAAAAAGTTGATACCGGAAAGTAAACTGCCGATTCCGGCTATCTGTAGCCCCCAAATCCAATAATCTACCCCTGCTCCGGGACTGTATGCCAATTCTGACAGCGGCGGGTAGGACAACCAGCCAGTGGCAGCGAAACCACCGACCACCAAAGAGGTATTAATTAACATCGCGCCGGCAAAGAATAGCCAGAAGCTGGTGGCGTTTAAGAATGGAAAAGCCACGTCGCGGGCGCCGATTTGCAACGGGACGATTAAGTTGAACAAACCAAACATTAACCCCATAGCCACAAAGAAAATCATTATAGTGCCGTGGGCAGTAAAGACTTGTTGAAACTGGTCGGATGTTAAGAATCCGCCACCGTCACCGGCAGCTGTTGCCTGTTGGGCGCGCATCATCGCGGCATCGGCAGCGCCGCGCAGCAGCATCAACAGCGCTGTAATAATGTACATAATGCCGATTTTTTTAGGATCGACGCTGGTTAACCACTCGCGCCATAACCATTTCCAGCGCTTCTTGTAGGTTAAAATGGCTACGATAGCTATACCGGCTAACAGCAACGATAGTTGCCCGGCGGCGGTCACCGGGCCTTGGTAAAGAGCGTCGAGATCGAGTCGCCCAAGCAGACTCATATTGACACTCCAAGACCGTAGCGGCTTGGCTGCGTGTATTTACTGACTATCTGGTGGTACAAGTCTTTCTCAACCGATGAATAATAGTCGATAGGCGTATTTTTACTTGGTTTGGCCAGTTGTCTATAGGCATCTAGTGTCAACCAGCTGCGGTATTGGCCTACAAGCTTGATCCATTTGGCGAAATCGGCCGACGTGACCGAGTTGGCTACAAATGACATATCGGCAAATCCTTCGCCGCTGATGTTGGCCGACGAGCCCCGGTAGCTGCCAATACTATCTGCCATCAGATGAACCTTGGTAGACATTCCGCTCATAGCGTAAATCTGGCCGCCTAGTTGCGGAATCCAGAAGGAATTCATCGGCGCGTCGGCGGTCACGTCGAACGCAAGTGGAGTTTTCTCGGGAAATTGGACTAAATTGACGGTAGCAATGTTGTAATCGGGGTAGATAAACAACCACTTCCATTGCAGAGCTACAACTTGGATGTGAAGCGGCTTGGTATCGGCTTGGAGCGGACGGAAAGGATCGAGCTCGTGAGATCCTTTCCAGGTGGCGATTGCCAATATAGTGATAATCACCAGCGGTACTCCCCACCAGACGGACTCGATCAGACGGCTATGGTCGAAATGGGGGTCGTATTTGGCTTTTTTATTACCTTCACGGTAGTTCCAAGCAAAATAGACGAGCATAAAGTAAACCGGTATGACCACAATAAGCGATAGCGAAACAGCCAGCACAATCAGATTGCGTTCTTTTTGGCCAATGGGCCCATCCGGATTTAGTAGCGGAATGTTGACATTTTGCAGGTAGATAGTTGTTATGGAAATCAGTCCCAAGATCACCAGTGCTAAAATAGCCAGCTTCGACTTCCCGCTCATGCTTAGCTCTAATTGTAACAGCAGAAAATTTATCCTGTATACTTAAATGAGCCTTGTTGGACACATGAACCGAAAGGAGCGCTTGTTTGAAGTTGCAATTTATTTTTAGTTATCTAGACCCCGGAACAGGCAGCATTGTTGCCCAGAGTATTATTGGCGTGGTTGCTGGTATTGGTCTTTTTGGCCGCCGTTTATTTGCAAACCTTATTACCAAGATTAGAAACTTGTTCTCTAGTCCTAAAAAAGACTAACTTCAAATATCAGGCTCGTTAAGATAAAGCTGTCGTTATATACTAAAAAAGCCAATCTTTTAAGCTAATGAGCCAAAACAAAGACCAAGACAATACACCTAAAATCAATTGGGTACAAAAAGCACGTCGAGTCGGTCGTTTCTTAGCCGACAACACCAGTTTGCCGGAAATTCTGTTTATCTCGACCTTCATTTTAATCCGCTGGTGGAATAATTCGGACTTCAGTTATCCATCAGAAATCGTAATCCCGATCGTTCTCTTCTCAGTGATGGTCACAGCGGTCTTTTATATCTACCGTTTCATAATCGGGCCAGGTCTGGCTACCCACGCCGCCGCGCTGTCGCTATCTTATTTGTTTTATATCTTTCAATTTGTCGAAAATAGCCGGCTGGGCAAGTTCGTTTACGACGCTATTCCTGGCGGTCTATCGACAGCCTTCTTCCGGAGTTTGGTGTTAGCGCTGATGCTGGGAGTTCTGTGCGGCTTGTTGGCTTGGGTCGCCTCAAAATTACTTAACCGCGTCAAATTCCTGCAGCACCTCCAGTTGCATAAGGTGTTGCTTTTTGCCATCGTGTTTATCTTTGCGCTTCAGCTATTTCGCACTGCCGGCCGGCTTTATGAGATCCGCAGCCAACTAAGCTATAAACCTGTCGCACCGGCGTTGACCTCCCCCTTAAACCAGCCAGCACAAGTCAAACCGGATATCTACTATTTGGTCTTCGACCGCTACACCAGCCCAGAGGTTCTGAAAGAAAATTTCAATTACGATAACTCGGAAATCGTCGATTTCTTAAACAACCAAGGATTTGTTACAAGGCAAAATGCCTACTCCAACTATCCATTCACGATGTCTTCGATTGCCTCCACGCTGTCTATGAATTACTTCCCTCAACTAGAAAAGCAGTTTGGCCGTGATGGTCGCTGGCAGTCAGCAGCGCCCTACCGCGCTTTGCTCAATAACCCGCCGATTGCCAAACTCCTATCCGAGTATGGTTATCGTTTCAACCAAGTCAGCTCCTGGTGGGATTTTACACGCGTGGGCATCAATGCCGATAACGACCCGACCAAATCTTATCGCCTCAGAGTTTTTAACAGGAGTTTTTATTTCAGCGACCTTCAGCGCGACATAATGTTTAAGAGCATCTTGTCGCCTTGGTTGAAAAAAGGCGCTACGATTGGCAATACGGCGGTACTTAAGTATGACCTTGACCGAAACCCTTCTGAGAATCTAAACGTGCAATTGGCGAGCTTAAAAGGTATCGCAGCCAGGAAAGATAAATCTAATCCCCAATTTACCTTTGCGCATATCTTGGCGCCGCATCCGCCGTACGTATTTGATGAAAACGGCAAGAGCCCGGCTTACGACAACGAGAGTAATGACAACGGTGTTGATGAATCGGTTAAATATACCACGGAGCTGACATATATCAACAAACGGCTTAAAGAACTGATTAGCTCAATCAAACGAAATTCACCCAGTTCCATCATCGTCCTGCAGGCTGACGAGGGGCCGTATCCCAAACAATTCCGTGGTCCGATGTCGGCTGACCGTTATTATGACCCGATAGAACTGCCGCAGAAACAAATGCGCCAAAAATTCGGCATTTTGGCCAGCTACTATATGCCAGGATTAGCGCCCGAAGAGGTGCAGACAATGAATGCCTCAGTCAACCTATTTCGATTTATCCTTAATAAATACTTTGGATATGGGCTGGAGATGCTGCCGGACTGTCAGCTTTCGACCGGCAATAAGTTTAACCTGTACAATTACACCGCCGTTAACGACCGATTAAGCGGTGGACCACTACCGAGTGAATGCCGGCAGTATGAGTAAGTATCGATCCAGGTACTCCGTTAGAAGTCGAGTTTCCACAAGGCTGCTAATCTTATTTGGGCTCTTGCTGTTGATTGGCCTCGTAGAATTTGCCGCTATTTGGTGGCAGCTTGACAATAATGAATCTAGGAGCACCGGTAATGGCTCTGGGCAAACTAACCAATCTGTAAATCAGCCGATCGCTGGATCGTTCGATAAAACGAGGTATTCAATAAATGAGGCGTCTAGCATATGGGTGGTTGTTAACAAAGGACGCGTCTTGTCTTCGAGTTACATTCCAGATGGATTAACAGCGCCCAATATATCGCTTCGCTATAGCGCCAAGAACAGTGAGATGAGGCTTAGGGCAGATGCTGCCAAGTCATTGGAGGAACTGGTTTCCGTGGCAGCAAAGGATGGGATTTATCTTCGCCTGGCCAGCGGCTATCGGTCGTATAGCTCCCAAAGCACCATCTATGCCAGAGAGGTAAAAACCTATGGACAAGTACAAGCCGACAGGCAAAGCGCCCGACCCGGGCACAGCGAGCACCAAACCGGTCTGGCAGCCGATTTATCTCCAAAAGACGGCCGTTGTGAAATCGCCGATTGTTTCGCCTCTACACCCGAAGGTAAGTGGCTGGCTGGCAATGCCTATAGATTCGGTTTTATACTGCGTTATCCGCCCAGCCAAGAGGAGCAAACCGGTTACCGCTACGAGCCCTGGCACTACAGGTATGTTGGCAATGAATTGGCAGCCGCAATCAATCAAATCGGTCAGACCCTAGAGCGACTCTTTGAATTACAGAGCTTCACGAGTTACCCAGCCGAAAAATACCAACTTCGCTAAAAATGGCTTCGGGACCTGGACTCGAACCAGGATTGCTGGGACCAAAACCCAGTGTCCTACCATTAGACGATCCCGAAATACCTATATTATTGTACCAAAAACCCTATCTGTTTTACAGGGGCGGCTAAATATCGTATAATCTGTTCTAGTAATGCTTAAAACTGCCAAAATTGCGGCAGATTACATTCTGCCGCTATATATGAATGGCCTTTCTGGCCGGATGCTTAAAGCTCCCTCGGCTAATAAGAATAAGAAAAGAGAGATACTTCTGGTATATGGACACCATGCGCTTTTGGAAAGGTGGTGGGGTCTGGTAGAAAACCTTAACCAGTACGGCAATGTCACGGTGCCGGATCTTCCAGGCTTTGGCGGTATGCAAAGCTTCAAAAGGATTGGCATCAGCCCATCGGTTGATGCCTATGCCGATTACCTCGCGACCTTTGTCCACCTGCGTTATAAACGAAAACGCGTAACTATCATAGCTGTCTCTTACGGCTTCGTGGTTGTCACCAGGATGCTGCAGCGCTACCCCGAAATCGCTAAAAAAGTCGATTTACTAGCCAGTATCGTCGGCTTTATGCATCAAGATGATATTGTCTTCAATAAGTACAACCAAAAAATCTATAAATTCATCGCCAGAGTGTTTGCCGTTCGTCCTGTGGCTTTTTACATCCGCTACTTTATGCTAAACAAGTTTATGCTCAAGCACCTGTATGCCAAGTTCCCTAACTCCAGACGCCGGATGCTGGAAGTTACACCCGATGAGTTCGACGAGTCCATGGACTTTGAAGTAAAGCTTTGGCAGGCCAACGATGTCAGAACCCATTGGCTAACAACCAGCGAACTCCTGGGACTGGACAATACCGGCCAGCATGTCTCACTACCGGTCATTCACGTGGTGTCAGAGCATGACCACTATCTTAACAATGTCGCCGTTGAGCAACACATGAGACAGGTCTTCTCTGACTATACGCAGTTCAAAGCCCGCAGTAGAGCCCACGTTCCCAGCGTAATCGCCGGTAAACAAGCAATGGCAGTTCTTCTGCCTGCTGGCCTACGGCGTTTGCTGAATAAGAATCCAGCGCAAAATTGATATAATTAGCCTAAAGATGAAGATAGCTTTAGTCTGCCCCTACAATATGTTCGAGCGTACGGGGGGCGTCCAGCAGTTGGTCACGCACCTCCATGATGGCCTGAGCAAGAAAGGCCATGAGGTCAAAATCATTACCCAGCGCCCGGCCGGTTTTAACGATGAAGTTCCGGACGACTACATTTTGTTCGGCACCACCAGAAATTTCAGAGGTGGTCTTGGTACGTCCGGCAATTGGGGGATGCCAGCTGACAGCAACGAGATAAGCTCCATCCTGCAGCGCGAAAAGTTCGATGTCATAAACTTCCATGAGCCGTGGTTGCCAATCCTAGCTTGGCAGATGCTCAAACACTCCAAAGCGGCCCACGTTGGCACGTTCCACGCTAATCTGGTAGACAACCCGGCCGCCAAATCGTGGGTCAATGTTTTTTTGCCTTATGGGCGTGGCATCGGCCAAAAGATGCATCTTGTCACAGCTGTTTCGCCGACACCGGCAGCTTTGCTGTTCGACAAAGCCAACCATAAAAGCCAGGCTGAAAAACGGTTGATTGAAAATATTAAATATATACCCAACGGTATTGATCTTAAGGTTTATAAACCGCCCAAAAAGCGGCTACCATTAAACGGACCCAACACCAAGACGATTGTTTATGTCGGCCGGCTAGAACGCCGTAAAGGAGTCGATTGGCTTCTCAGGGCTTTCGCCGTGCTATCCGAGAGATTGCCAAACGCCTATCTCATCATCGCCGGGGAGGGACCCGGACGAGATAGGCTGGAGCAACTGGCTGACTCCCTGGAAATTAAAAACATCCACTTCTCTGGCTACGTCGACGAGGAAGAAAAAAGGCGGCTGATGGGACACGCCGATGTTTTTTGCAGCCCGGCGATGTTCGGTGAAAGCTTCGGCATAGTTCTGATAGAAGCTATGGCAATGGGGGCTCCGGTCGTCGCGGGTCTAAATTCGGGTTACGTCAACGTCTTGACCGGGCGTGGACGTCTTGGACTGGTCGATTCCAAAGCGGTAGATGATTTCGCCAATCGCTTGGAGTTGGTAGCTACGGACGACAAAATTAGCCGGCTTTTACGTTCATGGGGCCTTCATGAGGTCAAAAAGTACGACTACACCAAAGTAATCGGTCAGTATGAGGCAGCTTACCAAGAAGCTCTAAAGCTGGCCACTCGAGAAAAAAACGGAAAGGCGGTAGCTAAAAGTGAAGCCAAAAAGCCGTTTATCCATCGGATTCTTATACGACGACACGCTCGATAGCACCGACGGTGTCGCCCAGTACGTTAAAACACTTGGTGCTTGGCTGAGCTCCCGTGGCCACCGTGTTAGTTATTTGGTTGGCGAAACCAAAACCGACCGCCTGTCGGGAGGTAGAGTTTATAGTCTGGCCAGAAACAAAAGCGTAGTCTTCAACGCCAATAGATTGAGCATCCCGCTATTGGCCGACCGGGGGGCAATTAAACAAGCACTGGCCAATGAGCAACTCGATGTCTTGCATGTCCAAGTCCCTTACTCGCCCCTCATGTCACAGATTGCCATCAATAGGGCCGATAAATCGACCGTTATAGTTGGTACCTTCCACGTCTACCCTGCCGCTTCTTGGGTAGAAGCTGGAACGCGCTTATTACGCCTCGTACTCAGAAACAGTTTGAAGAAGTTTGACCAGATTATCAGCGTCAGCCAGCCAGCGGCTGATTTCGCCCGTAAAACATTCGGCATCGATACACTGGTAGTGCCCAATGCTGTTGACATATCACGTTTCAGGCAAACACCGCCAAAAGACAGCCAGTTCAAGAGACATCAGATTGTTTTCTTAGGCAGGTTAGTCAAACGCAAAGGCTGCTTACCGCTGCTGAAGGCCTTTAGCGTTCTTAAAGAGACTATGCCGAGTGCCAATTTAACAATCGCCGGCGACGGCCCTCTGCGGCCGGTACTTGAACGTTATATAAAGCAAAAGGGACTTGGAAGTTCCGTTAAGTTGACCGGGATTGTGGCTGAAGAAGATAAAGCCAGAATTTTGGCTGGTGCCGATATCGCCTGCTTTCCATCGCTCTACGGCGAAAGCTTCGGCATAGTATTAATTGAGGCTATGGCCGCCGGTGCCCGAGTAGTGCTGGGCGGCAATAACCCCGGGTATAGCGCTGTGCTGGGCCAGCAAGACAAGCTACTTATTGATCCGCTTGACACAGCCGGTTTTGCCGCCCGGTTGGCAAAGTTGCTGCGTGACGAGCAACTGGCGCAAGAGCTCCACAGATGGCAGTTATCAGAAGTCAAAAAATACGACATCGCCACAGTCGGGCCAAAAATCGAGTCTATCTATCGCCGGGCGATTGCCTCTAGAGCCAAAAGCCGGCATAATTAAGCTCATGCAGCCATCACGGCAAGTCATCGTTACCGTAACAAACCGGACTATTGTCAGGACCATATTGTGGATTATGGCCGCTGTTGTGCTTTTTAAATTTGTCGGCCGCGTCAGCCACATTTTGACCTTGATTTTTGCCTCGGCCTTTTTAGCCATGGCGCTGAACCCGGTAGTCAATTCGATGAAGAGTTTTTTAAAGATTGACAGTCGTACGCGGGCTACAGTCGTTACCTATTTAACAGTGGTGCTCTTGCTGGTCGGTTTTTTTGCTCTTATTACACCGCCACTGGTACGCCAGACACGCGATTTTATTAAAGAAGTCCCGACGATTGTCGCGGACTTCCAGCAGAGTGACTCCAGCCTGGCCAGATTCGCCCGTGAGAATAATCTGGATAACAGGCTAACCCAAGGCGCAAAAGACTTCGCGGCTCAGTACAGTGATTTTGGCAGCACTATTTTAAACACCGGTAAAAGGATTGTCGGCGCCGTGGTTTCGGTGTTGGCGGTTTTTGTTTTGACTTTCATGATGCTGGTCGAAGGCCCAAGGTGGCTAAAGGCCTTTTGGCGGGTCGTACCGGCTAAGAACAAGCAGCGCCATCAGCGGATAATTCATAATATTTACCGCGGGGTCACCGGATTCGCGCTTGGCCAAGTGACACTGGCGATTGTCGGCGGCTTCTTTGCATTTGTAGCATTAACTATCGCCAGCGACATCACTAATGTCACAATCAATACCGTGGCTCTGGCCGGAATCGTAGCTGTTTTCGCCCTAATCCCAATGTTCGGCACGCTGCTGTCCTCTGCTATTGTAGTGTTGGTGTGTTTACTAAGCTCGGCATCCTTGGCCTTGATTATGCTGGTATACTTCGTGGTTTATCAGCAAATCGAGAACCATACCTTCCAGCCCTTTGTACAATCGAAATTAAGCAGGTTGACGCCGATGACAGTCTTTATTGCGGCGCTGCTGGGTGTTGGTTTTGGCGGTATCTTGGGCGCTATCGTGGCGATTCCGATAGCCAGCGCAGCCAAGATACTAATTGAAGCTTATTTAGAAAACCGCCATCTATCTATAACCGAAACTAAGAAAGCTTAAAGACTAAATCCGACTCCAAACCGGCCCGTGCGGCGTATCGTTGATTCCTATCCCGTGTTTCATTAATTGTTGGCGTAGTTTGTCGGCTCTAGACCAATCTTGGCTGTCTCGGGCTTTCTGGCGCTGGGATATCCACTCTTTGATTGACTGATTAACATCTTTTCGGCTGGCCAGTTTAAGACCGAATATCTTATCAACACCCTCAAGCAATGGTTGTATTTTCTCAGAATCGACTCCTTCATGTTCGGACAATTCGGATAGCTTTGAAAGCTCGGACAGTGCCTGAGGAGTATTTAGATCATCTTGTATCTCTGAGACGATTTTATCCAGCAGCGGCTTATAAACATCGGCCGCCTTTTTTTTGTGTCCCAGATTAGGCTGGAACTTTAAGTCAGCCCAAGCCTGAAGCCGTTTTAAGAAGTTTTGGGCTGCCGAAAGGGCCTCCCAGGTAAAATTCAGCTGGCTGCGGTAATGGGCTTGCAAGAACAGCAGCCTAAGGGCCAATGGGTCATAGTCTTTTTTAACGACGCTGTCAAGCGTTATGAAGTTTCCCAGGCTTTTGGACATCTTTTGTCCGTCAACCAGAACGAACTCATTGTGAAGCCAAAAGTTGGCCAGCCTGTGGCCAAACGCAGCTTCGGTTTGAGCCATTTCGTTGGGATGATGTGTGCCGATATGGTCAACTCCACCGGTATGGATATCCAGCGGATCGCCGAGAGTCGCGTGGGCAATGGCCGAACATTCCAGGTGCCAGCCGGGGAAGCCTTCACCCCAAGGGCTTGGCCAGCGCATCTCATGGTCGGCGAACCGCCCGACCCTAAAGAACCAAAGCGCAAAGTCTTGTGGATTTCGTTTTTTGGCGTCTGTTACAACGTCTTCTCTCGCCCCAACCGCCTTGTCTGTTAATTTTTGACCGGAGAGCTCACCGTAGCTCGGTAATTTCGACACGTCAAAATAAATCGCTTGCTTTATTTTGTAGGCAAATCCCTTGTCCATTAGCAGCTTGATGAGGTTGACCTGCTCAGCAATAAAATCAGTCGCTCTAGCGTACGGCCCGATTGGCCCGCTGTAAGCGTTCGGCGACAGTAGATTCAAAGCTTGGGCACCTTGGATGAATACATCGGTGTAATGCTTGGCCACGTCCCAAACTGATTTACCTTCCCTCTCAGCGCCGGCTTCCAATTTGTCTTGGCCCTCATCGGCATCGCTTGTAAGATGTCCGACATCGGTGATATTCATGACGTGCTTGACGCTAAAACTATTGGATTCCAAAGCTCTACGAAGCGTATCGACAAAAACAAATGAGCGCCAATTACCTATGTGGGGGTAGTCATATACGGTCGGGCCACAGCTGTAAAGCCTGACTTCAGGAGCCACAGAAGGCTTAAAATCCTCAACCTTTTTGGTCAGAGCGTTATACAGTTTCATGGGCTGTTGCTTGTTCGACTTCGTCTAATAATTTAGCTGTAACTTCGATAGTTTCGTGCTTGATTGCATCATAGCGCCTGCCATCGGCAATCTTAAAGCCACTAGCCAGCGGATGGCCACCGCCACCGAAATGCTCAGCCAGCTTATCGGCGATGCCCCAGCCATAGTTGCAGCGGATTTTGGCGGTGATTTTACCATCACGGTAGAGTTTGAAGGCTATTGCCACGTCTGTACCTTTGGCTAGGCGCATATCATCAATAACTAACATCGAAGGGTTGTAAAGAGGACTGTAGCGTTCGATTTCCTCCCAAGGAATACTGACTATGGCTAATCGACCATCGGCGGCGAATTCTACGCGTTTAAGCAGATCACCCTTGTAGTGGATTAGCTCTGCTTCGCGCTTTAAAGTCTCTCGGCGGGCGCTTTCCAGCTCTGGCAGATTAACTCCGGCTTCAACCAGCTCGGCGATTATGTGAATCGAGCGCGGTGTCGTGGATTGACTCATCAGTCCTAAGCTATCACTCAAAATAGCCATGGCTAGTAGGTTCTTCGCCGAAGCATCAACCGTCCAGTTAAGCTGTTTAGCCAATTCATAAATGATTTCGCCAGTCGCGACCGCTTGAGGAGCGCATATTACACTGGCAAAACTGATTGATGCGGCTGTTGAATGATGATCGAGTACAATCACCGGTTTGGCTGCCACCCAGCTTTTAGCGCCTGATTTTTCAAGCTGGGCTAGTAGAGCGTCGCTAGCAGTATCAACAATAATCGAAGCATCGAATTGTTTTGGCATATCACGGCTAACTCGGCCCCAACCCGGCAAATAGTGTAGGTAGTTGGGTAGATCGACCCCGCAATATAAACCGACGGTTTTGCCCATTTCGCCCAGTATCGATTCCAGCGCCAAAGCGCTGGCTAAGCTGTCGATATCGGGGTTATCGGCCTGGATGACAACAATCTCTCTAGCGTCTTCAATAATCTTGCGGATCGCCTCCGCCTCTTTGTACATACTAAAAGTATAAACTAAAAAGCCAAGCTAAAGTCTAAGCCCTAAACTTTCTGTCGCCCTTCCAAAGCCCTCGTTAGAGTGATTTGATCGGCATATTCCAGGTCGATTCCCACTGGTAACCCTCTGGCCAGTCGGGTAATTCTAAGCGGTTTTTTGCCGATTTTTTGGGTTATCAAAAGGGCGGTGCTTTCGCCTTCGACACTGGCATTGGTAGCCAGGATTAACTCTTTGACCCGGTCCTCGTCAAGACGCCTAATAAGCTCGGCAATATGTAGTTGTTCTGGGCCAATATCTTCGATGGGCGAAATCAGCCCCCCGAGTACGTGGTAAGTTCCCCTAAAGGTGCCGGTTTTTTCAATGGCTACTATATCGAAAGGATCGGCCACCACGGCTACCAGTTTTTTGTCGCGCCTCGGGTCGGTGTACAGGGGGCTTAACTTCTGGCCCCTCTCAACCAGCGCGAATGTCCGGGGACAGTACTGGACGTTTTCGTGCAGTTTGGCCAAAACCTCAGATAATACCTGTGATTTTGCAGCGTCGGCGCGTAATAAATAATAAGCGTAGCGTTCTGATGTGCGCGGTCCAACACCAGGCAACTCTCCAAAAGCGTCAATCACAGCCTGCAGCGATTTTGGTATGGCCGGGTTCATAAAACCCTATTATAGTCCCAGTTGGCTAAGCGCACCCATCATTGGCTGCATTTTTTCAGCCGCTAGTTTTTGGCTTCTGAGAATGGCTTCTTTAACTGCTTCCTCAAGCCACCCCTCGAGTTGACCGATGTCATCCAAATCAACCGCCCCAGGGTCGATATGTATTTTCTTAAGCTTTTGCTCACCGCTGATTTCAACCCTCACTGCCCCGCCGCCGGTCTCGACAGTAATAATTTCCCTCTGTAATTCTTTTTGTAGTTTGCGGGCCTTCATTAACAATTTGGCCTGATCAAATTTACTCACAACCAACTCCTTTCAGAAGCTATTTTAGCACGTACGTGGCTTTTGTTTCGGTAGTATGGGGCCAGGCAATCAAACTGTAGCGGCCGGCGTACAATAAGTGCGCAGCAACTACCACGCCAATCAAACTTATGGCCAAGGCATAGGCGAATGGATTTAGAGGGAATACGCGCCGCCACTCGATGTAAAGATAGCGTAGCCCGGCAGCTATAAAAACGGCGACAGCCGGCAGCCCGAACAATAACAGGTGTGGATTATCGTTAATCCCCGAGATGAGTATGGCAAAAAGCAATAATCCCGCAAGGCTAAATATAATGTTACGGGCTCTTGAGCTGAGGGCATAAAAACCGAATATAAATAGCGCGATTTGCAGGATGTTCAATACTGGCAGGTGGCCGATGCCGATATCAACACTGTTTTTGGTGCTCCAAAAAATTGAGACCGCGCTCCAACCGATAGACTTTAAGATGTCAGTGCCAGACTGCCAGTTGTCTGGAATTAGTGCTAACTGTTTAAGACGGGATGGCTCAAGCGCTAAAGCCAGAGCTAGAGGCGCTACTAACAGAATAGCCAAAGCTATACCGGCAACTATGTAGGCGCCATTCAGCCTTCTGGAAGCATCTAAAAAAGTGCGCCCAGTGGCCAGAATGCCCGCCAAAAGGAACCAAATCAGGCCCGGTGTATACAAGCTTAAAATGGCGGTCAGAGTAAGCATTAGCCACCAGAGCCCAGCTCTTTGCTTGGAACGGCTCAGCAAAACAAAACAGGCCAACGGCACAATTGGCCAAAGCAGCATAATATTGGCTGTCGCAGTCCGGGCTGTGATAACTATCCAAGGGGTTGATATGAAAACCAGACAAGCAAATAGTGCTACCGCTTGACCGAACCAACTGCGCAGCAGCAAAAATAGGAAAACAAGAATAACCAGTCCGCTGATTACGGATGCCAGGCGCAGGGCCAAGACACCGTCGTTTAATAGAACCACCAGACCGCGCTGCATGAGGTAATACGGGGCATTTATGCCGCGGCTAATTATCTGTTTGGTGGCTTGGCTATTTTGTCTCGAAGTGTATTCACTTGGGCCCAGACCGGCTGTCATCGACCCCAACCGCCAAAAAAAGAACAGGTATATAAAAACCAACACTAGGCAGACAATTAGAATCGGGCGAGCCTGATTCGATGTTGGCCAAACTCGTCTAAGGTACCCCCGCATGAGCTTGATTATATAGCTTCGCGCCAGGAAAATCTTTTATTTTATGCTTGTTGGTCGTGCCTGGTATCTAAATCGCGAAAACGCTGTTTTTCGCGGTCAAAGTAGAGCTCGAAGTTGCCAGTCGGACCGTTTCGATGCTTCTTGATAAATATATCGGTAACATTTTGGCGGTCGGTATCGGGGTTATAGTACTCCTCGCGGTAGAGGAATAGGACGATATCGGCATCCTGCTCAATCGAGCCCGATTCTCGGAGATCTGCCAACTGGGGTATTTGCGGCGAACGGTTCTCAACTGACCGGCTAAGCTGGCTGGCGGCCACCACCGGCACATTTAACTCCCGTGCCAGAATTTTCAGGCTGCGGCTGATTTCGGAAATCTCCTGTACTCGATTTGCTGTGTGTGCAAAACGGGTTCCGCCGCTCATCAACTGCAAATAGTCGACCATGATAGCTGCTAGCGGATGCTGATGATGCAGGCGGCGGGCTTTAGTACGCAGGTCAGAGACCGTGATGCCCGAGGTATCGTCAATATAAATCGGTGCTTCAGCTAACGCCCCCATAGCCGTGCTTATTCTCTCGAAATCTTCATCCGTTAAGCCCTCACCTGTCCGTAGCTTCCAAGCATCAACATTAGCCTCGGCCGCCAGTAACCTATCGACTAATTGTTCTTTGCTCATCTCAAGGCTAAAGTACAATATAGCGCCTTGGTTGACCTTGGTAGCGATGTCCAGCGACATATTGAGCATCATGGCTGTTTTACCCATGGACGGACGTGCGGCAATGACTATTAAATCGGAGCGTTGAAGGCCGGCGATTTTTTTGTCCAGATCGGTCATTCCGGTTGGTATACCGCGAATACCACCCTTCTTACGATGCAGATCATCCAGCCTATCAAAACTGTCGGCCAGAATTGATTCTAGCGATGTTATATCCTGCCGAACGTGCTTTTGGCTGACTTCAAAAAGCCTGGTTTCAGCCTCCTCGATCAACTCCGATAGGGTTTTGTCCTCATCGCGCCCAATAGTGGCAATATCGGCGCTAGCGCTGATTAGACGGCGCCTGATAGACTTATCGGCCACGATCTCGGCATATTGCTCAAGGTGCGCCGCTGTTGGCACATAGTTGGTAAGCTCGGTTAGGTAGCTGGCGCCACCGATGGAATCGAGGCGGCCGCCACTTTTAAGCTGCTCGCTTAAAGTTAGAATATCGATTGGTGCGTGTTTATCATGCAGGGCCTTCATAGCCGAAAAAATAATTCGATGTGGCTCGCTAAAGAAATCGTCTGGCCTGATGACGTCGGCTATTTTGACAAAGCCTTCGGGATCGATAATCAAACTTCCCAGCAGGCTGGTCTCAGCGTCATAGCTTTGCGGCGGCGAACCTACCCCGGTATCCTTTGCCATAGGCTATGATTCCAACACCTCGGCGGAGCCGAAGATATTATTTATTGTTTTCAAATCTATTATTGGGGTAGGTTTGGCCGGAGACTGTGAATTGCGCCTACCAGCTAATTCTTTATCGACCAAACATTTGATTACCGGCTTGGCGCCCGATATTTCTTCAATTATCCGAGCTATTAGCTTAATATGCTTAGCTTCTTGGACTTTTTTCAGATGCAGTGGAAATTGGAAAGCCAGTTGCAGCCTATCAGAGGCTATTGATGGTTCGGCTAATCGCAAGGCGGCATACAACGAAGGTACCTCGGTCTTAACTCTTTTGAGCAGATCGCTCCACAGCTCTAGGCTAAACGCGGCTTGGTTTTTCTGAGTTTTATGAGGCTTAGGCTCAGCTACCGCCCTTATTGGCCTTGTTTTAGCTTTAACGCTACCGGACTTTGGTGGCTCCAACCGATCGTTCAATATAGTTTGGTTAGCCGAGGCAGCCTCCAAAACCGCCAGCTCCAAAGTTTCCTGCGGGACAGCGCTCGATGAAACTGCCAGTAGCTCTTTCAGCAAGCTTGTAAGCCAGGTTCCGTCGTCTCTTCGCTCCAGAATTCTTTGTCGCAGCCGTTGGCCTAGTACTCTAGCTATACTCGCTGGAGTTGCCGCCTGTTCTTTCAGTTCGTCTAGGACTACCAAGGCTTTTTGAGT
>Ga0209640_10001056_pt1 | contig 22792 bp, 24 predicted proteins | sample RifCSP10_1_FD_184018 | JGI IMG/M metagenome (GOLD analysis project Ga0209640, IMG submission 184018) | Soil microbial communities from Rifle, Colorado - Rifle CSP2_sed 10_1 (SPAdes) (version 2) | ecosystem: Environmental > Terrestrial > Deep subsurface > Rock core/Sediment | place: Rifle... | reverse complement strand
GTCCAGCGTGAAGTAGCGCACCGTGGCACGCTCCGCATGCGCCAGCCCGGCAAGCATGTTTTCGAAGTCGGCCAGCGTGTTCATGGGCTTGCCGTCGACACTCTGGATGACCGCGCCACGTGGCACTGCCGATGCACCGAGCACATAGCCCGGGTTGGCGACATACACGCCGCGCACCGGCGTGTTGAAGTGTCGTGCCTGCTGATACGAAAGCTCGTGGACCACGGCCTCACCGAATTCGACATAGCGGGCAGGCGTGATTGCATGCATATCCTGCACGGCGAGCTGAACGGCAACGGGCTCGCCACCGCGTTGTGCCTCGAATTCCACCTTGTCGCCGACACTGTCATCGAGCAGCTCGTTCAAGGGATCGAACTCCGCGACCAGCCGGCCGTTCATGCGCACCAGGATGTCGCCCGGCTGCAGCACGCCCTCGGTCGGCGACCCGGGTTGAACTTCGGAGACGACCAGCATGCCGGTGAGATCGGGGAATGCGGCGCGCACCTCGCGCTCGGTATCGGGCCTGAGGCCCAGCCGCCGCAGCTCGTCGAACGGCGTGTACTCGAACACGGTCTGTAACGTGCCCCGACCGACGGGCTTGCCTTCCTGGATCAGCTTCAGCGCGCGCTGCACGCGCTTCAGGGGCAGATAAAAGCTCGATGCCGCGCCGCTGCTGCCGCCCGCATTGAGTGCGACCACCCGCCCCTTGACGTCGATCACTGGCGACCCGGAGGAACCGCCCGAAGTGCTCGAAGCCGCCTGAAGGTAAAACGTATTGAAATCGTTGTACTTGCCGATGCCGTAGTTGGGTGCGTCGCGATCGAGCCGCGCGAGAGTGCCGGCCAGAATCGACAGCTGCTCACCGGCGTCATTGCCAACCACGCGAATTTCACGCCCGACCTGCGCGCCCTCGGGAAACAGCGGCAGCTCCGCCGGCTTGATGAAGCGCAGCTTCGCAGGGTCATAGCGGTAGAAACCGAAGTCGTGCACCGGGTCACGATACACCGGGAAAAGCTGCACTTCCTCGCGGTTCAGAAATGTGGCTTGCGCGTTGACCGGCCCGGACGTAACCACGTGGCGATTGGTCAGCACCAGGCCGCGCCGGGCATCGACCACGAAGCCGGTGGCCTGCGCGGACGTATTCCACTCGGTATCGAAGGCGCGCACGGCGTCCACCTGGATTGCAACGACACCGTTCGCGATGCGCTCGAGGGTGCGCGTCCATGCCGGGCTCTCTTCACTCTCGATCGTCGGCAGCGGCGCGATCTGCGGTTGCTCCGGCGGAGGGGTGATATCGGTCTGGGCAACGACGGTGCCGGGTACCGCCAGCAGCATCGCCAGCAAGATTCGATGTGCGTTTCGCATGAAACCTCGTTCGGTTGACAGTTGACGGTTGACGGTTGACAGCAGAAGAAGCTCCCGGAACCGGATCTTTCCTTCTCTCCACTGCCAATCGTCAACCGTCAACTGCGAACTCATACCATTAACACCAGCACCCATACCGCGCCCAGCAACACAAACGCCGCGAATACTGCCGCCGAGCCGATGTCCTTGGCGAGACCCGAGAGCTCGTGGTGCTCCGGCCCTATGCGGTCGATCGCCGCCTCCACCGCGCTGTTGAGCAGCTCGACGATCAGGATCAGGAGCATCGGTGCGACCAGCAGCGCGCGCTCGATGCCCGTCTGGCCGAGCCAAAACCCTGCGGGGATGACCACCACGGCGAGCGCCAGTTCCTGCCGGAAGGCCGCTTCTTCGCGAAAAGCACCGATGAAACCGCGGACGCTGTTGCCGAACGCCCGAAACAACCGTGTCAGGCCGGTGGGTTTGATGCGCTCCGTCACGCAGCCGGCTTCCACACCAGATCGAGCTGCTTGGCCGCGCGCACGTCGTCGAGACGGCGAACTGGCAGATGGTAGGGCGCACCCTGGACCTTTGCCGGCTCCACCTGCGCCTCCTCCCCGATGGCAATCATCGCGTCGACGAAGGCGTCGAGATCTTCGAGCGCTTCGGATTCGGTCGGTTCGATGAGCAGGCATTCCGGAATGAGGAGCGGGAAGTAGGTGGTGGGCGCGTGAAAGCCATAGTCGAGCAGCCGCTTGGCGAAGTCCATCGCCGAAACCCCCTGCTCGCGAGCCTGGCGTTTGAGCGTGATGATGAACTCGTGACTCGCGCGCCGCTCGGGATACGCGGCGTCGAACCCGGCTGCGATAAGCCGCGCCAGCATGTAGTTGGCGTTGAGCGTCGCGTATTCGGCGACGCGCGTCATGCCCTCGCGTCCGAGCATCCGCATGTAGACGTAGGCGCGCAGCAGTACGCCCGCATTGCCCATGAAGCCCGACAGCCGACCGATTGACTGCGGGAGGTCCTTCTCATCGAGCCACCGATACCGGTCGTCCTCGCGGCCGACGACGGGTACCGGCAGAAACGGCAACAGGCGATTGCCGACGCCGACCGCGCCCGATCCCGGCCCGCCGCCGCCGTGGGGCGTCGAGAAGGTCTTGTGCAGGTTCATGTGGATCACATCGAAACCCATGTCGCCGGGGCGCACTTTGCCGAGAATCGCATTCAGATTCGCGCCGTCGTAGTAGAGCAGCCCACCCGCTTCATGCACCACCGTTGCGACCTCGACGATCCGCCGCTCGAATACCCCGAGGGTCGACGGATTGGTCAGCATGATCCCGGCGGTCCGTGGACCGACAGCGGCCTTGAGCGCCTCGAGATCGACGTCCCCATCCGCGCCGCAAGGGACCTCGCGCAAGGTGCAGCCGCACATCGTCGCGGTCGCGGGGTTGGTGCCGTGTGCGGCCTGCGGCACGATGATCTCGTTGCGCTCGAGATTTCTGCGCGCGCGGTGATACGCGATGATCATCGCCACACCGGTGAGCTCACCCTGCGCGCCCGCCATCGGCGTCAGCGATACGCCCTGCATTCCGGTGACGTCCTTCAGCATCTCCTGCAGCTCGAACATGCAGGCCAGATATCCCTGTCCGTGCGATTCCGGTGCCAGCGGGTGGCGCGCCAGGAACTCGGGCAGCATCGCCAGGCTGTTGCACGCCCTGGGGTTGTACTTCATCGTGCAGGAGCCCAGGGGATAGAAATGCGTATCGATCGAGAAGTTGAGCTGCGACAGGCGGGTAAAGTGCCGCACCGCCTGAAGTTCGGAAACCTCCGGCAGCAACGGTCGATCGGTGCGCAGCAGGTTCTGCGGCAGATCGGTCGGACGCTGGGCCGCGGGGATCTGCGCACTCGCGGTCCGGCCGCGACGCGAATGCTCGAAGATCACCTTCTCGGGGGCGGCGACATTCGAACGTCCAGTGCTGCTCACTTGGGCGGCCTCCCGGATCATGCCGCGCGCGCGGACTTGAGAACGTCCGCCAGCGCGGTCGCATACGCGTTGATGTCGGCCGTCGTCTTGGTCTCCGTGGCGCACACGAGCACCGCATCACCGAGCTCCGCGTGGAGCGCGCCGAGGTCGAGACCGCCCATGATGCCGCGCTCCGCGAGCGCCGCGAGGACGTCCGCGGCCGGACCATCGAGGGCGATCACGGCCTCGTGGAACCGCGGGCCGCTGAACTTGGCGCGCACGCCGGGGATGCGTGTGAGTGCGCGCACGAGCTCCTGTGTGCGCTCGTGGCTTGCGCTCGCCACGCGCTCGAGTCCCGCCGGGCCCAGGAGCGTCAGGTAGATCGTCGCAGCGGTCATCAGCAATCCCTGGTTGGTGCAGATGTTCGACGTCGCCTTGCCGCGGCGGATGTGCTGTTCGCGCGCCTGCAACGTCAGCGTGAACCCGGGGCGGCCGTCCAGATCGAGCGTGCGCCCGACGATACGGCCGGGCATCTGCCGCACGTGTGCCATGCGCGTCGTCATGAAGCCGAAGTACGGCCCGCCCGATGACAGTGGAACGCCGAGCGGCTGCCCTTCGCCGCATACGATATCGACGCCGTTGTCGCCCCATTTTCCGGGCGGCTTGAGCAGTGCGAGCGAAGTGGGATTGACGACCGCGATGATGAACGTGCCGTTGCCGCGTGCCCAGCGCGTCAGTTCATCGACATCCTCCAACACGCCAAAGAAGTTCGGTTGCTGAATGACCAGCGCCGTGATGTCCTGGGCATCGAATGCGGCAAGACTCTCGACGCGGATGTTCCCGGTGGCCGCGTCGTACGGCACCTCGTCAAACGTAAACTCCTGCAAGCCCGCAATGGTGCGTGCAACCTTGCGATAGGTGGGATTGAGGGAGGCCGGCAACAGGATGCGTGAGACCTTCGACTTGCGATTGGCGCGCACCGCCATGAGGCACGCTTCAGCGAGCGCAGAGGCCCCGTCATAGAGCGAAGCGTTCGAAACCTCCATGGCCGTAAGGCTCGCCATCATCGTCTGGTATTCGTAGATCGTCTGCAGCGTGCCCTGGCTCGCTTCGGCCTGGTAGGGCGTATAGGCGCTGTAGAATTCGCCGCGCGTCGTCACGGCCCACACTGCTGCGGGAATGTGGTGCTCGTAGGCGCCAGCGCCGATGAAGTTGAGCGGCATGCCGTCGCGCGCAGCTCGCTCGTGCATGATCCGGGTGATGTCCATCTCGTTGACGGCGAGCGGCAGGCCATCGAGCGGTCCGGACTTGAGCGCGGCGGGAATCTCGTCGAACAGGTCGTCGATGCGGCGCGCGCCGATGGCGTCGAGCATCGTGCGGACATCGGCGTCGGTATGCGGAATGAATGGCATCAGTGCGCCTCGGTTTCGAGATGCTTGGTGTAGGCGGCTGCATCCATGAGCTTGGCGAGCGCTGACTTGTCCGCGGGCTTGAGCTTGAGCAGCCAGCCGTTGCCGTAGGGATCCTGGTTCACGAGCTCGGGTGTCGCCACGAGATCCGCGTTGCCGTCGATTACCTCGCCGGCCACCGGGCTGTACACATCGGAGGCCGCCTTGACCGACTCGACCACCGCGCAAGCTTCGCCGGCGGCCAGCGTCCTGCCCGGTTCGGGCACCTCGACGAACACCAGGTCGCCGAGCGCGTCCTGGGCATGGTCGGTGATTCCGACGTCAATGCTGCCGTCCGGCAGCGAGCGCACCCACTCGTGGGATTTCGTGTACTTGAGATCGGAGGGAATCTTGCTCATGACACCAGGGGCCTCCCATAGCGGACGAATGGCGGTTTCACGACGCGGGCAGCGAGCAGCTTGCCGCGGATATCGACCTGCACGCGCTCGCCCGTAATCGCGGGTACGCGCGCCAGCCCAATCGATCGTTCGAGCGTTGGCGAGAACGTGCCACTCGTGACCTCACCCTCGCCGCCGTCCGGCACGATCACTTTTTGATGCGAGCGGAGCACGCCGCGTTCCTCGAGCAGCAGGCCGACCAGCTTGCGTGGGCTTCCGGCTCTGCGGACGGACTCGAGCGCGCCGCGACCGATGAAATCACGCTCGGCGGGCGTCCACGCCACTGTCCAGCCGAGACCCGACTCGAGCGGATGCTTCGATTCATCCATGTCGGACCCGTACAGGTTCATGCCCGCCTCGAGCCGCAGGGTATCGCGCGCTCCCAGGCCACAGAACGCGATGCCGGCCTCGTGCAGGACGTTCCAGATCTGCTCCCCACGCACGGCCGGCACGATCATCTCCCAGCCGTCCTCGCCGGTGTAGCCGGTGCGCGCGATGAAAAGCCCGGCGATCTCGGCGCCGATGAACGTATCGAGTGCAAGCGCTTGGGCGCGATCGGCCGCCGGCAGAATGGACGCCGCTTTCTCGCGCGCGTGCGGGCCCTGCACGGCGATCATCGCCAGGTCCTTGCGTTCGCTCACTTCGACGGAGAATTCCCCCGCGTGCCGGCGGATCCAGGCGATATCCTTAGCGCGCGTCCCGGCGTTGACCACCATCCGGAACCACGACTCGGTGAGAAAGTAGACGATGAGGTCGTCGAGGATGCCGGCGTCCTCGCGCAGCAGGCAGCTGTAGAGGGCTTTCCCGGGAATCTGCAGCCGGCCGATATCGTTCGCCAACAGGTGGCGCAGAAACGGCCGTACGCGGGCACCTTTCAGATCAACCACACCCATGTGCGAGACGTCGAACATGCCGGCATCGCGACGCACTGCGTGGTGCTCCTCGATCTGGGAGCCGTAGTTCACGGGCATGTCCCAGCCGCCGAAATCGACCATGCGCGCGCCGGCGCTCAGGTGTCGTGCGTAGAGAGGTGTGTTCAGGCCCATCAAACCCCCGAATGAAAAAGGGCGGCAAGCCTCGTACGGCCTGCCGCCCCTCTGTCCTGAAACCTGAGAGATCAAACGCAGTCCATCTGCGCCGCACCCCTTCGGTGGGTTGTGACAACCGCTCTCCAGAGCCCGCCTTGAGCCTGCCGTTCCCGTTGCCTGAGCGTTTCCGGGCGGGTTGCGCCTTCGGCGGCGAGGCACGTGCCCCACTCTCTCCGGACAGGCCTTGCGACGAGTGGCGCGCATGATAGCCAAACGGCCGCCGTGCCGCTATGTTTGCGCACCTCGAAGGCCTCCGCCGGCTGCCAAATTTACGGGTTTGACATGCGTATTCGCCCGCTCTTCGTTCCCGTTCTCGTTCTGCTGACGGCGTACAACGCGCCCGCTGGCGCCGACGCGGTGAGTGAACTGCACGCGCTGTTCGATTCTGCCTGGGAGCGCGACCTGGTGGAGAACCCGGTCGCGGCCACATCATTCGGTGATCCGCGCTACAACGATCGCTGGCCGGATCTGTCTTCTGCCGCGCTCGAGCGCAGCCACGCGCTCGATCGCAGGGTCCTCGCTGAGCTCGCGGGAATTCCGCGTGACTCGCTTCCTGCCACGGAGCAGCTCAACTATGACCTGTTCGAGCGCGAGTATCGCAATCGCACGGACGCTTATCCGTTCAAGCCGTACCTGTTCTCCTTCACGCACCGCGAAAGCCTGCCGGTCGCGAGCGAAATCGCCGAGTTGATTACCTTCGATACGGTGAACGACTACGAGGATTGGATCGCGCGAATGCAGCGCTTCGGGACTTACGTCGACCAGAACATCGCTCTGTTGCAGCAGGGATTGCGCGAACGCCGGACCCAGCCGCTGGCGGTGATGCGGCGTGTGCCATCGCAGATCGCCCAGCAGCTCGTGGAGCGGCCCGAGGACAGTCCCTTCTTTAAGCCCTTGCGCGAATCTCCGGCATCGATTGCTGCAGCCGAGCGCGAACGTCTGACAACTCGGGCGCGCGCGGCGATCGCGGAGGTCGTGATCCCCGCATTTCGACGTCTCGATCAATTCTTTGCCAAGGACTTCCTGCCGAAATTGCGCCAGACCGACGGCGTCTGGGACACGACCGATGGCACGAGCTACTACCAGAACCGGATTCGCTACCACACGACCACTTCGCTCACGGCGGACGAGATCCATGAGATCGGGCTCAAGGAAGTCGCGCGCATCCGCGGCGAGATGAACAAGATCATCGCGCTGCTGGGTTTCAAGGGAACCTTCCAGGACTTCGTGACATACCTGCGCACCGATCCGAAGTTCTATTACAAGACCGGCGACGAGCTGTTCGAGGCCTATCTCGCCGTCTCCAAGCGCATCGATCCCGAGCTGGTGAAACTGTTCGGCAAGATTCCACGGACTCCGTATGGCGTCCGCGCGATCCCGATGACCAGCGCGCCGAACACGACCACGGCTTACTACCAGCCGCCCTCTCTCGATGGCACGCGCGCGGGCTACTACTACGTGAACCTTTATCGCCCCGAGGTACGGCCGAAGTACGAGATGGAGGTGCTCTCGGTGCACGAAGCGGTGCCGGGCCATCATTTCCAGATCGCGCTTGCACAGGAGCAGGGCGACCTGCCGCTGTTCAGGCGCAACGCCGGCTACACCGCGTACGTCGAGGGCTGGGCGCTCTACACCGAGAGCCTCGGTGAGGACCTGGGACTCTACACCGATCCCTATTCCAAGTTCGGTCAGCTCACATACGACATGTGGCGCGCGGTGCGGTTGGTCGTCGACACCGGCATTCATCACAAGCGCTGGACCCGCCAGCAGGCGATCGACTATTTCAAGGCGAACGCGGCCAAGACCGAGGCCGATATCGTCAATGAGATCGATCGCTACATCTCCTGGCCCGGCCAGGCGCTCGCATACAAGATCGGCCAGCTCAAGATCAGGGCGCTGCGCGCGGAGGCGGAACAACGACTCGGAGCGCGGTTCAATGTCCGCGAGTTCCACGACACCGTGCTCGCGTCCGGCGCAGTACCGCTTGATGTGCTGGAGAGAACCATGCGCGGCTGGATCGAGAGCAAACTATCGGCCAGCTGATCCACTCCTTCTCCCGCATGCGGGCGACGGTTGGGGTGAGCGTCCACTCCCTCTCCCACTCGTGAGAGAGGGCCGGGGTGAGGGTCTCAATGAGAGCATCGTCAACATCATTTTTGTTCGCCACGCTCCTGCTGCTCGGCGCGTGCACTCATCTCCAGGGCTCCGGCGAAACGCTCGAGCAGATCGAGCGACGGCGTTTCGCGGCGATGGTGGCGCAGGATGTGGCGGCGCTTGAGCCGATGCTCGCGGAGGAACTGCGATACGTGCACTCCAACGGTCAGCTCGAGAACAAGCCGCAATTCCTCGAAACCGTGCGCGCCGGCCGCATCCGCTACGTGTCCATCGAGGTGCGCGAGATCGAGGTCAGGCTTTATGACGACGTCGGCCTCGCATCCGGGCTCATCCTCGTTGGCGGTCGCTTGAGCGGCCAGGCGTTGCAGCTCGAACTGCGCTACACGGATGCCTACGTCAGGCGTGACGGTCGCTGGCAGCTCGTAGCGTGGCAAACGACGCGCGTTCCCACTTCGCAATAGGCCGGAGACGCCATGGCCCAGCCACGTCGTCGCTCGGTTGCCGTCCAGGTCGGTCGCATTCAAGTGGGTGGCGGCGCGCCCATTGTCGTGCAGTCGATGACGAATACCGATACCGCGGACGTTGAATCGACGACACAGCAGGTGAAAGCGCTCTCGCGGGCGGGATCCGAGCTGGTCCGCATCACCGTCAATACCGCTGAAGCCGCGGCCGCCGTTCCACACATCCGCGAACGCCTCGATGCCATGGGCGTCGACGTGCCGCTGATCGGCGACTTCCACTTCAACGGCCACAAGCTGCTCAAGGAGCACCCCGCTTGCGCCGAAGCATTGGCCAAGTACCGCATCAATCCCGGAAATGTCGGACGGGGGAGCAAGCGTGATCCGCAATTTGCGGAGATGATCCAAGTGGCCTGTCTTGTCGGCCGGCCGGTGCGCATCGGCGTGAACTGGGGCAGCCTCGACCAGGATCTTCTGACGCGCCTGATGGACGAGAACTCAAAACACGACGAGCCGCTCGACGCCAACGACGTGGTGCGTGAAGCGATGGTGCTGTCGGGACTCGACAGCGCACGCCGTGCCGAGGAGCTGGGTCTCGCCCATGACCGTATCATCATCAGCGCCAAGGTGAGCGGCGTGCAGGATCTGATCGCCGTGTATCGCGCGCTCGCCGCGCGTTGCGATTATCCGCTACACCTCGGCCTCACCGAGGCGGGCCTGGGCTCGAAGGGCATCGTCGCCTCGACCGCCGCCATGGGCGTTCTGCTGCAGGAAGGCATCGGCGACACGATCCGCGTGTCCCTCACACCTGAACCCGGCGGCGACCGAAGCAATGAAGTGATCGTCGCACAGGAAATCCTGCAGACGATGGGGCTGCGCTCGTTCATGCCGATGGTGATCGCCTGTCCCGGTTGCGGGCGCACGACGAGCACCTACTTCCAGCAACTCGCGCAGGACATACAGTCCCACATCCGTCACCGGATGCCCGAGTGGCGACGAACGTTCTCCGGGGTCGAGGACATGACCGTCGCGGTGATGGGTTGTGTCGTCAATGGCCCTGGCGAGAGCAAGCACGCCAACATCGGCATCAGCCTGCCCGGTACTGGCGAGCGGCCCGTTGCTCCGGTATATGTCGACGGCGAGAAAACCGTGACGCTCAAGGGTGAGCGCATCGCCGATGAGTTCAAGCAGCTGGTCGAGAACTACGTTGCGCGCAAGTACGTGCGCAGGGAACTGCCATGAGCGAGCTGAGCGAGAAGAAGTGCGTGCCGTGTGAGGGCGGCGTTCAACCCCTGTCACGACCCGAAGCGGAGAAATATCTGCGGCAGCTCGCGGCGGGCTGGATGCTATCGGAAGATGTCAGGCAGATCCGGCGCGAATACCGCTTCAAGGATTTCTATCGCACGATGAACTTCGTCAATGGCATCGCTTACATCGCCAACAGCGAGGATCACCATCCCGACCTCGAAATCGGTTACAATTATTGCAACGTGCGTTTCATGACGCACGCGATCAAGGGGCTCTCCGAGAACGACTTCATCTGCGCGGCGAAGATCGATCGCCTGACGGGCTGACGCCCGCCCCTTCACAAAACCTTTGGATCCCAGCAACGGCGCTGACACACGCCGTCTGTATGCTGCGCTCCGAAAATCAAAGGAGCATTTTATGGACATGTCTAACTTAGCCGTGCTGCTCGATGCACTCGAGCCGCAAGCGTGTGTCTCTGCCGCGGCGACCGAACCTCGCTGCGCTCTGTTCGAGACGGACGAGTCGCCCTTGAACTCCGACGCGATCGAGGTGCCGATGGCTACGCCGCCGCAAGCGCTCGCACGTCGACGGAAGCGCCGTCGCCTCATACGCTTTCGCGACAACTTCTCGGGCGATTTCGCTGCGTTTCGCATCCGTTGATTCCGGGCGCGATCGGTGAGCCAGCTCGCACTTCGGAAAATCGGCCGGGGAAATTTGCACTGGTGCACCTTTTTGGCGACAAGCGTGGCGTAGGGTGACCTCGGTTTTTCTGAGGTCACCATGCACAAGCCAGGTCGGGTTTTACAGAATGTGGGTGGCGAACACCCACAGCCGGGCATGCCGCTGCGACTTCGCGAACCCGAGCGATTGCTCTCGCCCTTCGAAGCCGATGCGTTGCTGACGGCCTCGGGGCGGTTTACTCAGCGCAATCGGGTGTTACCGGACTTCCAGGATAACTACTCCGGCGACTTTCACCTGTTCCGGATCTATTGATCAGCCGTCGAACGCCGCACTGACTTCTGCGGCAGCGTCGATCTGCGGCAACGGCTGCTCGCTGAATCGCCTCGCCAGCGCGAGCGCATTCTCACTTTTCTCTTCGGCCAGCGACCACTGCGCGTGCTCGAGCAACAGCGCGAGCGCAACGCTCCTCCCGACCAACAAGGCAAAGCGCCGTGCGCCGGCCTGCAACTTGCTGCGATCCCGCGTTCTCGCGATCCACTCCTCCGCTCGCCCGAAGAGACTGCGAGCCCCTTGAACGGCTTCCGCAAGCCGCGGCTCACGCACTGTCGCCAGCGCCCGTTCGATCCGTTCTCGCAGCGCTGCCAGACCCAGATCGAGATCGGTGCGCAATAGCGCATCGAGCGACAACACGTTGGTGGTGCCCTCCCATATCGGCAGCACCTGGCTGTCGCGAAGCAACACCGGGAGACCCGTATCCTCGACGTAGCCAGCACCGCCGAACGTCTCCAGCACTTCACTCGCGACGGCGACCGACTGCTTGCCGGTGGTGAGCTTGGCGATCGGCAACAGGACGCGCAGCAACTGCCGGCCTTGTTCATCCAGCTCGTCGCACTCCTCGCGACCCAGGAGCGAGATCATCTCGAAGGTGAGGACGAAGGCCCCGGCGAGTTCGGCGTGAAGCAACGCGAGAGTGTCCCGATGCAGCGGTTGATCGATGAGTGGCGCGCCGAATGCCTGCCTGCGGCGCGCGAAATCGGTCGCGAGCACGATTCCGCGACGCATGAATGCGCAGGCACACACGCTGTTCCACGCGCGCGTGATCTTCAGCATCGGCTCGATGTGACGCGTACCGTGCGCGGTCTCGGCGACGAGTTCCGCCGGTGTACCGTCGAGGGTCAGCTCGGCGGTCGGGACCTTGCGCGTCCCAAGCTTGTCCTTGAGCCGGTCGACGCGAATCCCCTGCATTTGCCCTGAAGCGTCGCGGGTCTCGACGTAGAAGAGCGCCAGGCCGCTTCCTCCCGGACCATTGCCTTCGGGACGCGCGAGCGTCAGTGCGATCTCGGAGGTTGTGGCGGAAGTGAACCACTTCTTTCCATAGAGACGCCAGCGGCCGTCCGGATCGCGCCGCGCCGTCGTCAGCGATGCACCGACGTCGGAACCGCCACTGGCCTCGGTCATCCACTGCCCGCTGGTCCAGAAGGTCTGCGGATCACGGGCGGTGAGATGGGGAAGCGCACGCGCGATCAAAGCCCGGTTCTTCGACTCGAGCAGGGTGCGGGCGGCACCGTCGGTCATCGCCAGCGGGCAGGTATAGACGTCGCTCGAAGGGTGAAAGAGATAGACGAGCGCGAACTGACGCAGGCGCGAGAAACGGCCCTCATGTCGCTCATACGGAATCGCCGTCAGCCCGTATTCGACCGCGATCTGCGCGGCGCGGCGCCACAATGGCGTGAGCTCGATCTGGTCGACGCGATTGCCCCAGGCATCCCACTGCACCAGGCGCGGTTCGTTGAGGCGATCTGCGAGCTGCATGTCGTAGAGCTCACCGCCCGCGAGCCGCCCCATCCCGCTGAGCTCGCCCTGCAGGCGCTGCATGGTGTCAACCGGCAGCGAGCGTGCGAGGTAGGAGCGCAGCAGCGAATCACCCGAGTACTGGTTGCCGAGCGCGGGTGGGGCCTGCACGAATCCCGACATCAGCGCACTTCGCGATAGCCGCCGGCGACTCCATGCGGTGACAGTACGACGTGCCACAACTGATTGCGTCGCGCGCGGAACGAGGCAGCCGATCCCAGTAACCAGAAATGCCACATGCGCCGGAACCGCTCGCCGTATTGCGCGCAGATCTCGTGCCAGCGCAGCTCGAAATTGTCATACCACGCCATCAGCGTGCGATCGTAATCGACGCCGAAGCCGTGCCAGTCCTCGATCACCCACAGACCCTCGGCCGCATGCGTGATCTGCGCCATCGACGGCAGCATCGAGTTCGGGAAGATGTAGCGTTCGACCCATGGATCGTTCGCGCTGACCGAGGCATTGCAGCCGATCGTGTGCAGCAGGAACAGCCCATCGTCGGTCAGCAGTCGCCGCACCGTGTCGAAGTACCTGCGGTAGTTGCGCACGCCGACATGTTCGAACATGCCGAGCGAGAAAATGCGGTCGAACTGCCCGCTCAGGCTGCGGTAGTCCTCGAGCAGGATGCGGACCGGAAGGCCACGGCACCGTTCGCGTGCCGCCTCGGCCTGGTTCTCGGAGACCGTGATCCCGGTGACTTCGACGCCGTAGCGTTGGGCGGCAAATTGCGCCGCGCCGCCCCATCCACAGCCGATATCGAGAACTCGCATGCCGCGTTCGAGACCGAGCTTGCGGCATACCAGGTCGAGCTTGGCCTCCTGGGCGGCATCGAGATCCTGTGCCTCGCGCCAGTATCCGCAGCTGTAGATCATCCGCGGGTCGAGCATGCGCCGGTAAAGATCGTCACCGATGTCGTAGTGCCGCTCACCGACCTTGAATGCTCGGCGCGGGGTCTGCGGATTGAACAACCGGGCGCTCAATCCCGCGAGCACCTGGCGCAGCGACGGAAGCTCGAAGTCGAGGCGCGCTTCGAACACGCGCCGCATCATTTCGTCGAGGCGCTTACAGTCCCACCAGCCGTCCATGTAAGACTCGCCCGCGCCGAGCGAACCCTGCGCCAGCACGTGGCGGAACATGCGTTGATCGTGCACGCGGATATCCCACGGCGCGGAACCATCGATTGCGATGCCAGCGCGAGCCAGCAATTCGACCAATGCGCGGCGATAGCTATCCGCCCTGGAGGCGGTCTTCAATTGCGCGTTCATTATTTTTACTTCAGGCGTCAACGAGTGCCAGTCGTGGCAGGTCACCGGCGAGGCCAAGCGCCCGCTTCATGAATACAGTTTTCACTCCTTCGGCGCGATTCACAAGAGAAAGGCCTGCGCGGCGCAGCGCGCCAATGGTCGAATTATCATTTGAAAACAGCCGGTTGAGTCCATCCAGAGCCGCGAGCATGATCAGATTCTCGCCCTTCCGCCAGCGCTCGTAGCGGCGCAGAAACTTCATCTCTCCCGGGTCATCGCCGTGGGCGCGTGCCGCCGCGATCACCTCCGCGAGTGCGGCGCAGTCGAGGAGACCGAGATTGACCCCCTGGCCGGCGAGCGGATGGATGGCATGCGCCGCATCGCCGATGAGCGCAAATCGCGACGCAACGTAGTCTTGTGCGTGGCTGCTGCGCAGCGGGAGGTCCGCTCGCGACGCGCACCGCACCACGCGGCCCAGCACCGCATCGGCGGCGCGCTCGATGGCAAGGCAAAACTCGGCCTCCGGCAACGCCATCAGCTCGGCGGCCGACTCCGGCGTAGTGCTCCAGACGATCGACGAGCGCCCATCGTGGAGCGGCAGCAAAGCAATGGGGCCGGTCTTCAGGAACCTCTGCCAGGCCGTGTTCTGGTGTGAGACCGCCGTCTCGACGTGAGTGACCACGGCCTGCTGCTCGTGCGAATGACCGCGCGTTTCGATACCCATCAGGCGGCGGGTCGGAGAGTCGGCGCCATCCGCAGCGACGACGAGTGCGCTCGCGATCCGCGGGCCATCCGCAAGCTCGATCGTCATGCTGCGTTGCCCGCGATCCAGACCGCTGACCTGTCCCTGCACGATGCGCACTCCCAGGCTGCGCGCCTGTTGCAACAACGCCCACTGAATGCGCCGGTTCTCCACGATGTAGCCCAGATTCGCCTCACCGAGGGTCGCGCAGTCGAAGTGGATTGATCCGGGGCCATCGGGTCGTCCTCCTTCATCCCAGACGCACATGCGCTCGAATGCGCACATGCGCTCGGCGCTGAGCGCCGACCAGGCGCCACAGGCGCGCAGCACACGCTCACTCGCGCGCGAAAGGGCGGACACGCGCAGCTCGATCTCGCCCCCGCTCGCCGGACGCGGCGGCAAGTGCGGCTCGACCAACACGACCCGTTCGGCCGGAACGATCGCGCGGCTGGCCAGCAAGGATGCGAGGCAAGCCCCGACCATTCCGCCGCCGACGATGACGATATCGGCAGCGCTGCTCATGCGAGTGGCAGGCCGCGCGCTAACCGCGGGAGTCGCCCCGTCACACCCAGGCTGAGCGCGGCGAGCGCGCTCTTTGCGGGAGGCAGCACGTCGAACAGCAGCAGCCCCAGGTCGCGTGCGACTTTGACCGAGCCCAGCGGGTTGTTGAACAGGCGGATCAGCCCGTCGGTAAAGGCGATCACGCTGCGACGATCCGTCCGGCGCCATTCGTCGTAGCGCTCAAGCATCGACTCTTCGCCGAGTGTCGCGCTCGACTCGGCGATCACCTCGGCCAGAGTTGCGACGTCGCGGAGCCCGAGATTGAATCCCTGGCCGGCGATTGGATGCAGGCCCTGAGCGGCATTGCCGATGATGACGAGGCGCCTGCCAATGCGCTCCTCTGCCCGTGTCAGCGCCAGTGGATACGCATGACGGCGGCCAACGCGAGTAAAACGACCGAGCCGGAATCCGAAACGCTCCTGCAGTGCGTGAAGAAATTCCTCGTTCGAGAGCTGCATCGTGGAATCGGCGACGGCCGGCGCGAGTGTCCACACGACGGTGCAACACCCGTCGGCGAGCGGCAGGATGGCCAGTGGCCCGGTCGGTGTGAAGCGCTCGTAGGCGACATGGTCGTGAAACTTGCGGGTCGCGACGTTGGTGACGATCGCCGTCTGTTCGTAGTCCCAGGTGGTGGCTTCGATTCCGCGTCCAGAGCGAATCGACGACTGCGCGCCATCCGCAGCCACGAGCAGTCGGGCGGTCAGTTCGAGCACCGTCCCGTCGCCCTTCGTGACCCGCAGCTCGACGCCTTCGGTGTCCGTCGCCACTTCATCGACCTGTGCCGGGCAGAAGATCTCGAGCCCGGAGCCGTTCGCCAGTCGTCCCCACAACGCCGCGCCCATGACGCGATTGGCAACCACGAATCCAAGTGCCGAGACACCCTCTTCCCGCGCGTCGATGCGCGCAAACCCGAAGCGGCCCTGATCGGAAACGTGGATGCGCCGTATCGGGGCCGCTTGAGCCGCGATCGCGTCCCAAACGCCCAGGCTGGTGAAGATTCGCCGGCTGCCGTTCGACAATGCGGTGGTGCGCTCATCGAAGCTCGGCTGCGCGTCTGACTGCAACGGCACGGACTCGATCAGCGCGACGCGCAATCCGAGTGGCTGCAACGCGACTGCCAGGCTCGCGCCGACCATGCCGCCGCCGACGATGGCGATGTCAAAGGGATCGGAAACGTTTTGCGCCGAGGCAGTCATTTTGACGGTTGGCGGTTGACGGTTGACGGTTGACGGTTGACGGCAGGATCGTCGCTCGTCCTATCGTTCTGCCAACTGCCAACCGCCAACTGTCAACATCTTTCCCTACGCTGCTTGCATCAGGCGCTCGATCTCGTCGGGATCTTTCGGAAGTTGCCGCGTCAGGACCTCCGCAGAGCCGCGCGTCACGACCACGTCATCCTCGATGCGAACGCCGATGTTCCACCAATGACGGGGCACTCCCTTGCTGCCCGCCGGGATGTAGATGCCGGGCTCTACCGTCATCGCCATTTCCGGCTCGAGCACTCGCCATTCACCGCCGACCTTGTAGTCGCCGACATCGTGCACGTCCATGCCCAGCCAATGCCCGGTGCGATGCATGAAGAACTGCCGGTAGGCGCCGGTGCGGATCAGGGCCGGAACCTTGCCCTTGAGCAGGCGCAACTTGACCAGACCCTGAGTGATGGTGCGCACCGCGGCGTCGTGTGGATCGTTCCAGTGATTGCCAGGACGGATCTTTTCCAGTGCCGCGGCCTGTGCCAGGAGCACCAGCTCGTAGATCGCGCGCTGCTGGGGCTTGAAGCGACCGTTTACCGGAAACGTCCGCGTAATGTCGGAGGCGTAGGAGTCATACTCGCAGCCGGCATCGATCAGCAGCAGGTCCCCGTCCTTGAGCTCGCAATTGTTGTTGCGATAGTGCAGGACGCAGGAATTGCGCCCGCCGCCGACGATCGGCAGGTACGAGGTCTCGGCGTTGTGGCGGCGGAATTCATGCAGGATCTCCGCCTCGACCTGGTACTCCATGAGACCCGGGCGGCAGAAGCGCATGGCACGGACATGGGCGCGCGCCGCGATCTGCGCCGCGCGCCGCAACGTATCGAGCTCCGGGTGGCTCTTGTAGAGCCGCATGTCGTGCAGCAGATGATCCAGCGCCACGAACTCGTGCGACGTCGACGTGCCCTGGTGACCTTGCGCGCGCAATGTGTTCACCCATCCGACGACGCGCTGATCGAAATCGTGGTGCACCCCCATCACGTAATGGACGCGGCTGCGGTGCTCGAGCAGCCCGGGGAGAATCTCGTCGATGTCGGAGATCGGAAACGCGTCGTCTGCGCCATAGAGGCGGGTGGCTCCGTCCGGACCGGCGCGCTTTCCGTCCCATACCTCGCGGCCGGCATCGCGGTCGCGCACGAACAACACGTACTCGGCCTGCGCGCGCCCCGGAATCAACACCGCCACCGATTCCGGCTCGGGGAAACCGGTCAGGTAATGGAAGTCGCTGTCCTGCCGATAGGCGTATTCGACGTCGCTGTTGCGGTGGCGCACCGGCGCCGCAGGCAGGATCGCGATTGCGTCCTTGCCCATCATGCGCATCAGCTGGCGGCGGCGCCGCGTGAACTCATCTCGATTCATGCGCTCTGCCGTCAGAATCTCAGTGGATGGAGGGCGCGGCGGGATGTGGCCCCGCACGCAAAGGTTGCAACTCGTCGTAGATCAATTGCACCCCAACGCGCACGAACTCGACCAGGTCCGCGTAGGCATGTTCGTCCGCTTCGGTCGGCTCGTCCTCCCCGGGCGCGGCACGACCGATCTCCGCAAGGTCATGCACGATCTCACCCACCTCACCTGGCAGTTCCGCGATCGAGTTGAGCCTCCCGGTTCCAAGGCCGTAGAGGAAGCCCTGGCACCATTGCGCCAGGGCGGAGGTTCGCCCGGCCAATGGCTGATCGTCATCGGGCAACAGTGGCGCGAAATCCATGCTCTCACCGCCGAGTGCCTGCGAAGTCTCACCGAACACCGTCTCCAGCACCTCGCGACACTGGCCGCAGTGACCGGCCGGGTCCTCGAGCAGCTCGTCGAGCCAGTCTTCCAGCGCGAAGCTCGCGCCCGCGCACAGCGCGCCGCAGAGCGTGCCGTGCGCCTCGGCGGCATCGGCGGATGAGCCCGCCTCCGCGAGCGTGTCCTCGAGATGTGGGAATGCGACGCTGAGCATGGGTGCGGCGATTGAAAGCACTGCGGCATATCGTAGCACCGTGAATGGGGCTCGAGCGGTCGCTGCTTGATTGACCGACCCCCGATGCGGTTCTATATTGACCGCATGAATGACGCCTCGAACAGACCGGCCGTGGACACGGAGCTCAAGCGGCTGGAGAAGCGCATCGACGAGCTGGTTTCGGCCGTGAAAGAGCTCAAGGACGAGAATCGCGCGCTGCGCCAGAGGCAGGATGCGCTCACCGCCGAACGCGCCACGCTGCTGCAGAAGAACGAGCAGGTCCGTGCGCGAGTCGAGGCCATGATCGGGCGATTGAAGGCGATGGAGCACGGTACATGAGTGATCATCCAGCGCGCATCAGCGTGCGCATCCTCGAGAAGGAGTACTTTGTCGCCTGCGGACATGAGGAGCGCGCTGATCTGCTGGATTCGGCGGAGTTCCTTAACAGCAAGATGCGCGAGATCCGCGACAGCGGCAAGGTCGTCGGCCTGGATCGCATTGCGGTGATGGCCGCCCTCAACCTGGCCAACGAATTGCTCAAGTCGCGCGGCCGCGGCGAGTCCGTCGCTGGCGACCTGGGCGTGCGGCTCAAGCGGTTGAATGATCGCCTCGAAGCGGCCCTCGCGAGGGGTTCGCAGCTCGAGATTTGAAGCGCCGGCCGGGCCGGTTGCGGTTTAAAAGTTTGGCGCCACCTGCGGTGTTCGATGGGGGCCGGGTTACCTCTCGACCCTAATGTTGAAACCCTCGGGGCTATGGCTTGCAGACAGCATTGTGCACGTCCGCCAGGTGCGGAAAGCCTTAAGTGTCCGCAGTTCGCCCCACTTGTTGCTCCGGTTCGAGAGCAACGGTTTCCAACGGCACAGGCGGGTGGCGCCTCCCTCTAGGTCCCTTCTCGGGCAGAACCCCACTTGACGGCATCGGTCCGCGACAACACCCGCCGCGCGATGCGGCGACGGCGACGGGCGCTCAGCGCACAATCGCGTGATCTGGCCGCGCAGTTGGTCTGCAGGGGGCTCGGTTCCGCGCGGATACTGCGCGCGGGAATGCGCGTCGGAATGTATCTCGCCGTCAATGGCGAGCTCGACACCACACCGATCATCAGGCTCGCCCGGCGTCATGGTTGTCGCGTATTCGTTCCGGTCATCCGATCGCATCGCACCAGTTCAATGTGGTTCGTGCCCCTGAGCGATGCGCTGCGCGACAATCGGTTCGGCACACCCGAGCCGGCGTCGGGTCGTGGCCTGCGGATCTCGCCCCGCTTTCTCGACCTGGTGCTCGTACCCCTCGTTGCCTTCGGAGCATCCGGTGAGCGGCTGGGTTCCGGTGCCGGCTACTATGATCGTGCCTTCGCGTATCTGCGCACGCGTCGCACGTGGCGCAAACCGTTGCTGGTGGGCGTCGCCTACGAATGGCAGCACGTGGCCGATCTCGCCACCGAGCCGTGGGACGTGCCGCTCGCCGCCGTCATCACCGATAGCACGATGCACTCCTTCGCCCCATCGATCCTGCGCGCGCGAGGTCGCTGATGAGTTTCTGGCTGCTCAAGTCGGAGCCTGCGTCGTTCAGCATCGACGACCTTGCCCGCGCCCCTGGTCGCAGGACGGCATGGGACGGCGTGCGCAATTACCAGGCGCGCAACATGCTGCGAGACGAGTTGAAGCGCGGCGACCGAGCCTTTTTCTATCATTCGAGTTGCCAGGTACCCGGGATCGCGGGAATCGTCGAAGTAGTGCGTGAAGGCTATCCGGATGCGACGGCGTTCGATCCGCAGGACCACCATTTCGATCCCGACAGCGATTCACGCGAGCCCCGCTGGTACACGGTCGACGTGAAACTCGTGCGCGAGTTCGAACGCAGCATCACGCTCGACGAACTGCGTCGGCATGGCGGCGGCAGGCTCAAGGATCTGCAGCTTCTCAAGCGCGGCAACCGTCTCTCGGTGATGCCGGTGAGCGCGAAGAGCTGGAAGTTCATCGTCTCGCTGGCTCGATAGAGCGCACGATGCGCATTCAAGTCGACGTGATCAGCAAACGAAGTTCACACGCGCTCTTGCTTGTCAATATTCATTTCGTGTATATACTCGACCCCGGACTAACCCGACATGGAGACTGACTATGGCAGCGAAAGCAAAGAAGGGTAAGAAGAAGGCCGGCAAGAGAAAGGCGGCGAAGAAAAAGTAACACCCTTCGGATGCGAAACGGCGGTTGGAGCTGAGCAAACGTTCAACCAGCATCCGTTCTCGAATCCATGAAGACTGTGCCCGCGCAAGCGGGCACAGTTGTTTCTGGACTGCGCGATTTACGCTGTAATTCCAGGCTCGCAATGAATCCCGACGATCGCAAGAAACGCGCCGCGCACGCCGCCCTGGATTTCCTCGCGGATGGCATGGTCGTGGGTATCGGCACCGGCTCGACGGTCAATCACTTCATCGATGCGTTGGCTGGAATGCGGGCGCGCCTCGCGGGGGCCGTGTCGAGCTCGGAAGCGTCGAGCGCGCGACTGCGCGCCGCGGGCATCGAGATTCACGATCTGAACAGTGTCGGCACGCTCGAGCTGTACGTGGACGGCGCCGACGAAGCGACCCGTCACCGCTACCTGATCAAGGGTGGCGGCGGAGCCCTGACCCGGGAAAAGATCGTGGCGCAGGCGGCGCGCCGCTTCGTCTGCATCGTCGATGGATCGAAGCTGGTGGACGTGCTCGGCAAGTTCCCGCTGCCTATCGAGGTGATTCCGATGGCCCGCAGCCTGGTCGCGCGCGAGCTGACGCGTCGCGGCGGACGTCCGGTGTGGCGCCAGAAATGCATCACCGACAACGGCAATTGCATTCTCGACGTGCACGGCCTGCAAATCCTCGATCCGCCGGCGATGGAAACGGATCTCAACCAGATTCCCGGGATCGTGACAGTGGGATTATTCGCACGGCGTCCGGCGGACGTGCTGCTCGTCGGCAGCGCTGCCGGAGTGGAGAGGATCTAAGCGTCGCGACCTGGTTCGGGGATGACTCTCCACTTATCCGATCCGCACCGCCAGCATCGAAATCGCCCCGCCGTCGATGCCTTGCACCGGAAAACCGACCGGCTCGCCCGCGCTGCGTTGCCCGAGCACGTATAGAAACGGCAGATAGTGATCCGGCGTTGGTACTGCCAGCGCCGCGTCCGGACTGATGGCCCCGTAATCGATCAGCCCTGCATCGGCCCCATTCGCAAGCAGTCTTCGTACTTCCTGGTCGAAGCGCAACGCCCAATCGAGCGGCTCGGCATCGTATCTGCGCCAGGCATACAAGCGCAGGTTGTGAACGATGTTGCCGCTGCCGATGACGAGAATCCCGTCCTCGCGCAGTGGCGCGAGCCTGCGGCCGAGCTCGTAATGAAAGGCCGGCGGCTGTCGTGCATCGATGCTGAGCTGGATGACAGGAACATCGGCTTGCGGAAATACGTGCCGCAGTACGCACCAGGTCCCATGATCCAGGCCCCACTCATGATCGAGTTGCACCACCGTTGGCCGCAACATCATCGCGATGCGCTCCGCGAGGACCGGATCGCCCCGGGCGGGATAGCTCACCTCGTACAGCTCGCGCGGGAATCCGCCGAAGTCATGGATCGTGGCGGGTGCGGCCATCGCGGTCACCGCTGTACCGGCACCGTACCAGTGGGCCGAAACAGACACGACCGCGCGCGGTTTGGGCAGCGCCTGACCCAGCGCCGCCCAGCCGCGCGTCCATTCATTCAACTGCAGAGCATTGAGCGGACTGCCGTGCCCGAAAAAAATCGTCGGCGTTCGTGCGGGCATGCGGCGTGCAGGAAGTTGACGGCGGGCGGCGGCTCACTGGTGCGAGCCGCGGCCACAAGAACGTGCAACTGACTGATGTTTGCTGACGGCGTCAGCCGGCCCTGGGTGCAAGCTTGTCGGCCACCAGTCCCAATGCCGCACCTGCCACCAGATAGAGCACCAGCGTCTCCACGCTCCACCAGGCCCACACTCGGTCGGGCAAATTGAACACTCCGCTCATACTGAACATGGTGGCGACGGACAGCAGGGCCACGGCAAAGCCGAACTTGAGCCCGCGTTGCCAGCCCGGCCCGGCGAACGATGAGCGTACCTGGTCGTAGATCCCGGCGGTGATGAACGCGCCGATCAGCCCGGTCGTTACCCAGCGCGGCAACAGTGCAGCCATATTCGGCGGATCGGACATCAACTCCGGGCGCCAGAATTGTGCAGTTGCCTCATAAGTCGACATGAGGATGTTGTTGTGCACCACCGGCCCGGTGACGAACGACACAGCGAACAGGACTACGTAGAAGATAAATCCGCCGATCAAAATGATTTTCCAGTTCATTGGATGCCCCCGATTCAGCTTCGTTGTTGATACCGATTTTTGCAAACGGGACGAACGGGCGGCGGGAATCTAGCGCAATGCCAGCCCGGCCGCTACTCAAGAGCCAAAACAGAAAGGCCCGTCGAGTGA
>Ga0209640_10001055_pt1 | contig 22803 bp, 26 predicted proteins | sample RifCSP10_1_FD_184018 | JGI IMG/M metagenome (GOLD analysis project Ga0209640, IMG submission 184018) | Soil microbial communities from Rifle, Colorado - Rifle CSP2_sed 10_1 (SPAdes) (version 2) | ecosystem: Environmental > Terrestrial > Deep subsurface > Rock core/Sediment | place: Rifle... | reverse complement strand
CCTGGCGCAAGTAATCTCTCTCGGGACTCGGGACTCGGGACTCGGGATCCGGGACTCGGGACTCGGGATCCGGGACTCGGGACTCGGGATCCGGGATCCGGGACTCGAGGTCAATCTTCGTGTCCCTCTTCAGCCGGACCCGCATCAGTCGGGCAACTCCGTCGACTTCGGCTCCGGCAGCCAGAAGCTGGCCACGACGCCGATGATGTACACGGACGTGCCCACGAGCGCCGAGGCGTACGCCAGCTTGATCGGGACCGACGCGCCCGGCATCGACGGGACGAGCGAGGTGGTCACGAGCGCCGCGCAGGTGCCGATCATGCGCCCCCCCACGTTGGCCGCGAAGCTCTCACCCGTGCCGCGCAGGTGCGTGGGATACACGCGTGGCAGGTAGTTGCCCCAGAAGCTGAACTGCGCGACCGTCGTCAGCCCCACGAGGAAAATGCCCCATTGCGCCAGCGTGAGGCCCCCGCTCGGCGCCAGCAGAAAGACGATCGGCAGGAACACCAGGCCCGGAATCTGGAAGACGTACAGCAGGCGGCGCCGACCGATGATGATCGTCGCGAGCGCGGCGAGGAGGATCCGGCCGGCCAGCCCGCCGTACTCCTGAAAGGCCTGGACGCCGGCGATGGTCTGTTCCCGGGCGGTGTTTTCCATCACGCGCACTTCCGCCAGGCCGGGGACGATGCGCGGCATCTGCTGGATGGCGCCGAATGCCGCCGCAAACGAGCACGCCATCATGACGCTCGTGACGATCGTCGTCCGCCGGAACTCGGGCGCGAAGAGCGCAACGAAGCTCGGACGCTTCAGCGTGCCGGCCTTCTTCTTTTGCTGCCACGCCGGCGATTCCGGCAGGAACGGGCGAATGAGGATCAGCGGGATGGCGGGGATCACGCCGGAGATGAGGGTGTAGCGCCACGCGACCTGGTCGCCATGAATCAGGGGAAACGACTGCTCGTAGGTGACGATCAGATAGTAGGCGCCGGTGACCATGAGACCGCCGAACGAGCCGAACGCCTGCGTGTAGCCGACGATCCGCTCGCGCTGCTTCGGATCGCTGAAGAGCTCCGACAGCCATGCGACGGCCGCCACGAACTCGACGCAGACGCCGATGAAGGTGCAGCAGCGCCAGAACAGGAGCTGCCCGACCGAGGTGGAGTAGCCGGCGAAGAATGCCCCGAAGGCGTAAAGCAGGATGCTCCACACGAGGACGCGCCGCCGGCCGAACAGGTCCGTGAGATAGCCGCCAAGCAGCCCGAAGATCCCGCCCGCGACCGCCGGGACGTACAGCATCGTGCCGACCCACTCGTTCACCGCCAGGCTGTTGCCGGGGACGCCGAGCAGGTCGGCGAGCGCGGGTCGGACGATGAGCGGGAGCATGAGGAGCTCGTAGGAGTCGAAGGCGAAGCCAAGCGCGGCGATGGCGCAGATGAGCCATTGCACGGGTGTCAGGCCCCGGGTCGATTTGTCATCTGCGTTCGCCATCAATCTCCTCGCTGCTCACCGGCCGGGCGGATGCGCCCGAGCGCGTAATGATACCTATGTCCGCCCGTTCCTACTCGGGCACCGGCCGGAGCAGGACCAGGTCGAGTCCCGGCACGCGCGTGAAGTCTCCGTCGAAAGCGAGCAGCGTGCCCCCACAGTCGAGCGTCGACGCAGCAATCCAGATGTCATTGACGGGGAGCGGCGTGCCCGCACGCTTCAGGGCCGCGAACAGCCGTCCGTAGTGCAGGGCCGTGGATGGCGTTGCATCGAGGACGTCCACGAAGACCTCGTCGAGGAAATCATCGAGCAGCCGGCGATTCTCGCGCGCACGCGACCCGACCTCGAACGCCGCCTGCAACTCCCCGAGCACGGTCACGGGCACGAGCACGCGCTCGGCGCGAGCGAGGGTATCGAGCACCTCCGGATGCCCCGAACGAAAATGCGAGTACGCAGACGTGTCGAAGACGAGGCGGTGGAGGCGTTCAGCGCCAGACATCGGCATCGACGACGCGCTGCGACTCGAGCGCCGCCCCGAACGCCTTGACGTCCTCCTCGGTCCAGGTGACGTATCGCTGGAGGCGGGCGCGCCTGGCGTCGACGGCGAGGGATTCTGCCAGGATGCTCAAGACGGTCTGGTTCACGCTCTCGCCGCGTTCCTTACTGAGGCGCTCCAGGCGCCTGGTCACCTCGTCTGGCACCCCGCGTATGGTCAACTGTTTCGGCATTGATAAACGCTCATGACCGGGGGACGCGTCTGTCCACGGGAGCGATGCAGGCATGATATCACATACGTGCATTCATGTATTCACATCGCGCGGCAGCGCTCCTGTCCGCGCTGCTCGTCGGTCCACTCCTCATCGTCCGAGCGCCGCGGCCAGTGAGGGGCAAACGCTGGCAAACCACGACACAGACGGCTGGTCTCGGTCACCGTTCCGGCGGCCGGCGCCGGGCGCCCGGCGGAACGATGTGCTCCAAGGGTCCGCCAGGCGACACGTCAGCGGCCGTGATCTCCGAGACCGGTGGTTCCAGGCGCATCCCATGAGCGATCGTGTTGAACGACACGTAGTGCATGACCGCACCTGCGACCTCGACGAGGGCGGCATCATCGAGGCCGCACCGTCTGCGAAGGACGTGAGAGAAGTACGCGATCCAGTAGCCACTCTCACGAAACTGAGCGACGGCGAGCGCCACGCAGCTTTTGACCAGCAGGTCGAGTGCACCTGCCTCGAGCACCAGCCGGTCCTTGCGCCACGTGGTCTCGAGCAGCCTGGGCTGGTGGGCAAGCGCCCGCCAGATAGCCGGGATCTGGTCGAGACCGAGCGTCTGCCTGGTCCACGCGCGAATCTCGCCGAGGGTCGCGGCGGCCTGCCCCGCGCCCGGCTCGTCGAGCAGCGGAACGAGCGGGGCTTCGGGGCTGGATTCGGACGCCTCTGGAACGTCGGGTCGCAGCCGAAACGCCGCAGCGGCGGCCGTCAGGCTGGCCACGTGCTCGGCAATGGCTGCGACTTCCACCAGCGCGCGTTCACTTCCGGTGAGCCGCAGCACGGCGGCCGAGTGCAGCGTGAGTCAATGCTCGCAGCGATTGGTCATCGACACGGCCACGTGCATCGCTTCCTTCGTGAGCGGTGGCAGCGCGCCGTGCAGGAGGTAGGTCGCCAGTGAGTGATCGAAGTTCGCCTCGAGCCAGGCCGGCCAATGGGCCTGAACGCCGAAGATGCTTGGACGCAGCAGCTCCTCGACGCTCCGCCCCATCCGTTTGGCGACGCGTTCCAGTATCTCCCCGTCCTCGGCGGAGAACGCCTCCCGTCGCGGCGCCCGCAGCGTCGTCATGTCGCCTGCTCCTTTGCGATCGGCGCGACTACCTGGCCACGGATGGCCGCTGCACGACCAGTGGCCGCAGGCTGACCGTCCACGAGAGCGGCAGCGACACCGGGTTGTAGCAGATCCTGTCGTCACACGCCTGGTAATCGAGCGTGCCGACGATCGTCACCGACTCCTTCCCGCGGAAGGCCGCCTGCGCCTTCAAGTCCCCCTCGAGCACGACCTCCTGCACGAGCGTGAACGGCTTCTGATAGACGGGGACGCGCTCGTCGAGCGGCTTGAAGTGGTAGATCTCCGCTGCCGGGTAGCTCGGCGCGAGCGGTCGGACGAACGGCTGCTCGGCGAGCTTCACCGCCACGACGCGATAGGTCGACGCGCCGGGCGCGTAGACGTGCATGCCGCGCTTCGGCGCGATGTCGAGCACGATGGAAAACCGGTTGCCTGGCGCCACGGCTGCGTCGCTTGGGTAGGTCGTCAGCTCGAGGTGCTCGCTCGAGACCTTCGTGCCGGCCACGGCATCACCCCCCACGCCCAGGCGCCTCATCATGCTCGAAACGGTGTTGCGCTCGACGTAGAAGTCCTCGAAGTAGCGCGAGGTGACGCGTCCTCGGCGGTCGAGCACGAACGTGCCGGGAAAGGCCATGCCCGCCATGTTGGGTGACGGCTTCACGACGGAGATGTATTTCTGGACGTCCGCCCTGACGGAAGGATCGTTACTGTTCGGAGCCAAGGCTTCGGCGACGACCGTGTTCAGAATGCCGTAGCGCTTGATCGTCTCCGAGCCCGGATCCGACAGCAGCGGGAAGGTAATCCCATGCTGCTTGGCGAAGGCGGCCATCACCTCGCGCGAGTCGTAGCTGACGGCCGCCAGCCCGAGCCCCTCGTCCTGAAGGTCCTTGACTCGTCCTTGCAGCTCCACGAGCTGCGTCTTGCAGTACGGTCACCAGTCCGCCGATCGGATGAACACCAGCATCGCGCCCCGGCGGCCCATGATCGACTGGAGCGTGCGCGGCTTGCCGGTCTGGTCGATCAGGGTGAAGTCGGGCACTCGTGCGCCGACCTGCGGGCCACGTTTGGACACGTCGATTCGCGCGCGCTCCTGGGCGTACACCTCGAGCGCCGTCAGTGAGGCGAGAATCACGAGGAGGCTGAACCGTGGCATAGGCTTCTCCGACGAGACCTGGCGACCCAGTCGCAACGGATTATCCCACCAACGGCCCCCTGTGGCGCTGGCTTGGAGCCACCGAGGACTGCCTGGGAGCCGATCGACCGGAAGAGTGGCGCGGCCCACAGTTTGCCCTTGGGTCAGCCGACGAGCAGTCCTCCCAGAAACGCCACGCTCCAGACCATGGCGGCAAGCATCAGCGCAGCCTTCCAGCCAGTGGCCCGTCCAACAGTCAACAGCGAAGGCAAATTGACCGCGGGGCCGACGAACAGAAACGCAGCCGCCACACCCGCCGGAGCACCACCGGCCAGGAGCGTTGCCGCCAGCGGGATCTCGAAGAAGGTCGGCAGGGCTAGAGGAAGCGCGATGCCGGCCGTCATCGCGATGGCCCAGATTCGCAGCGACGGCAGGTCACTCGACTCCAGCGAGACCCGATCCGCGACGAGAACCGCGACGACAACGCCGACGAGAATGATCGGGACCGTGCGAATGCTGACGTCGATGCACGAGCGCACGAACCGCCGGGGCGAGGACTCGTGTGGCTGATCGCCGGCATCGAGGCTCACGGGCACATCGTGTGCGTCGATTCGGCCCGCAAGCCAGGCGACGCCGAGCGTGCCGGCTACAACCGCAGTCACGCCCATCCAGAGACGCCCCCATGCAACGGGCGATGGGAACAGCAGAAATGTCAGGAGCAGGGCCGCAGGGTTGAGCGTCGGTGCAGCGAGCATGATCGCCAGCGAGGGAGCCAGCCGTCGCGACCGCTGGTAGACGGACGAAAAGATCGGCGCGACGCAGCACGAGCACAGCATCAGCGGCGCGCCCAGGGCGCAGGCGACGACCTGGCCCTGCAGGGGCCGCCGATCGAACAGACGTGACAGAGCCGCGACCGGCGTGAATGCGCGAACGGCCGCGCTGATGAGAATGCCGAATGCCAGCGCCACCCACACGGCATCGAGGTAATCGAGGCTCTTCTCGGCGACACGAATCGGCAGCACCGTCGAGCTCGTTGGGACGAGGGCCGCCGGCGATGACAGCGTTCCCGTCGCCCGAACGTAATCCACCTGGCGAAGGGCGCCCGTGCTCTTGTAGACGACGAGACCCGCAACCAGGATCAGCAGCAGCAGGGCGGCTGTACCTCCCGCTCCGGGGAGCCGGGCCCCCGGATTGGTCCTCGAAGCGGGCTCAGGCTTCTTCAAGACACTGCCTCGAGATCAGGACACTGCAGGGAAGCCCACTGCCTGTTGATCATCGCACGTATTCACGCCACACGCTCCTCCGAACGATCCAATCTGCGCGGCGACCATACCCGGCAGGATCGGGCCGTGGCTTCTGACGACAAGATGAATCTCGCTGCCAAAGCCGTTTCCTCGCTCGAGGCCACCTGGGATGAGCACGTCAACGCCTTCAGGGAGCGCACCCGCTTCGAGGTGAGCGGTCACGTTGGCGGTGCCTCCGATCCCGGTGAGAAAACCAGCGGCGTAGAACACGGACGCCTCGACGGCCGGCGAGCCGAGGTCATCGAGGCCACATCCACCAACGCACGCTCCCGGGTTGTTGAAGATGACCCACCAGACGGTGTACGCCGAGTTGGGGTCGAGCCCGCTCGCCGCGATACGGACGTCGACCGCCTGATTCGTCCGGACGAGCGTCGCAGCACCGCCCAGGTCCGTAGTCATTCCAGGGAAATCGTGGAGATTGGCCGTTTGATACACCTTCCGCTCGCCGCCGCCCTCGGCGCCGGACACGGGCACGACCATGAGCCCCACCGGCAGAATCAGCCCAAGAACCACCGCCACGCGCGCCAGCCTCTTCTTCATATCGACCTCCGCGGCGTTTACTAATCGTCGTCTTCCGCGGAGTCAAGAGAACTCCGTCGCCGTCGCAACATATCTTCTCGATTTGTGAGCTGAAGCACACTCTCTACGTCTGCTATGGTGTCTCGGGGTAATCGCCTCGACGCGACGTGGTTGGGCGAGAATTACAAGAAGGCCAGCAGCGGTCCCAGAACAAAAGCCGCAAAGAATCCGACCGCGTAAATCGTCGCCGACGCCCAGAGGGCGCGGCGGCTGACCAGGCCCGCCGTCCGGCACGCGCCAGCGGGACCGGGTGGGCAGGCCTCCTGTGGGCCTCGCAAGTGCGGAACGATGCTGTAAACGTAGATAAAGTTCGCAGCGATGAGGGCGCCCGACACGGCGAACACCCAGTCTTTATGCTGCGAGAGGATGACGAGCCAGGGAACGGTCGTCAGGAACGAGGCGACGGTCGCGCCAAGACCAACGAGCACGAGCAGCGACGGCAGCGCGCAGCAGATCAGCGTGCCGAACGACGCGAACAGCGACAGGTACCCGAACGCTCGGCTCTCTCGTATCCTCACGCCCGCGAAACCCTGCATGTCCTTTCGATCCCATTCTCACGGGCCAGCGACCGGCTTCACGCTGTTCACCCGAATCACTGGCGTCGCTTTCGGATCCGACGGTGGCGGAACAATGCCCTCGATGACCACGGTGTTTCCCATGTGTCTCTTCAGTTCCTGCTGAACTCCGTCAGCCTGAGGAACGCCGGCGAGGTCGTATGTTTCGTTCGTTCCCGAAATCTTCAACTGCAGAGCCCCGCCTCTGGCGACGACGTCGGCGCGCGCACGGACGGCCGCCTGTCGGGGCGTGAAGCCGTTTCGTCGCACGCTCTGACGAATCTGCACCATGGTGACCCGATTCCCCGGCTGCAGCCGAATAATGGCCCGACCCTCGTTCAGACTCAGCGTGGCCGACTCGACTCCCGGCAGTCGTTCCATCGTCACGCGCACGGCGTGAGCACAGATGGGTCAATCGAGGCCGAAGATCGAGAGATCCACTTGTCGGTACTCGGCGCCTGCGTCCGCGACGCCGAGCAATCCGACAGTGATAAACGCCAGTGCCGTCCGCATCCTCATGATGACCAACTCCAATCAGAAAAAGTAACTGACGTTCACGGCGTACCGAACGGTTTCTCGCTGCAGGCCAGCCGCCGCATCCCGATACACTGGAAACTGCACCCCGCCCTCGATCGCGTAGTTCTTGTAGATGCCCAACGTCGCCGGACCAAGCAGGACCTGATGCCCGCCGGTGCCCGCGTGCTCGACGCCGTCACGTCGCAAGTTTCCCGACTTCTCGCCGGTCAGCTCGACGAACAGCCGCCAGTCCCAGTGCGGATACTCCTTCCGGAGCGCCGGTGGCCGGTATCCCCAGACGGCGCTGTACGAGAAGATATCCGAACGCTGATCGTCCTCCGAGCCCGCGAATCGCATGTAGCCGAGGCCGCCCCACACGTAGTGACTGCGCGAGGCCACTCCAGTGGCAACCGCGGTGTACGTCCCGGGTGCCCTCTTGAGATCGCGAGCCAATCCTGCCGGCCGCTGGGGTCCGGGCACAATGATTCCCCCATAGGCTGTGCTTTCGAAGCGCGTGCCGACCTGCACTCCCTGGCGATGAAATCGCCACGCAAGGATGCCTTCGAAGTCCCCGGTGCCCGGCATCATGGCCGTCACCCGGGCCGGCGCGAGTGGCGCGGTTCCAAGGACGACGGGTAAAGACCAGGACAACTGCAGATCTTCTGTGAGGCCGTAGCCGAACATGGTGCGGAACATCGTGCCGACGTCGCCGCTCCCTTGTCGACCCATGAGGCCGAAATCGACGCTCCAGGCATCATCGGCGTTGGTCGGCGTCGCCATGCCGAACACCGGGCCGTGGCCAGCACCCTGTGCGGTCTTGGGAGGCAACGCCAGGGCAAGAACGACGATGAGACTGAATCTACGTAGATTCATGGCCTGGGTGTCTTGCGCGCGCGCGACCCGCGTCTCGGCGTGAGATCCACCGACGCCTCGGCCGCGGTGTCCGTGTCGGCCGTGGTAATGATTTGACACAGCCCCCTGCAGGTTGGCGTCGTCTTCCCGTCCCATTTCACCAGTTCTGCCGAGAGCTGATCTCGGAATCGCTGAAGCTGTCGGATGCGTTCCTCGACTGCGGCCATATGCCGCCGCGCAAGGGACAAGACGTGCGAGCAGGGCGCCTTGCCCGCGCGCGTCAGCTCGAGGACGTCCAGGATCTCGTCGAGCGAGAAGCCGAGCGCTTGCGCCTTCTTGATGAAGCCGAGCTCTTCGACGGCGGCTTCTGAATATCGACGGTAGCCCGCTGCCGAGCGCGCGGGCGGCTCGAGCAGACCGATGCTTTCGTAGTAGCGGATCGCGGGGGCAGCGACGCCGGTCCGTGCCGCGACGTCGCCAATGAGCAGGCCAGCCATACCTCTCAGTAGAACACCTTCGAGTCGGGTTGAAGGTCAAGAGTAAATTGCGACTTGACTCTCGTGTCGGCTGCAGCTGTCAAAGCGCTGTTGACTGAAGGCTCCCTTCGGCGCGTGAGCATGTCCCTACACCGTTTCTGTCCGAACACCGACTGCGACGTGGTCTATTTCGACGCCGCCGGGAGCCTCTACACGAGGACGGACGTGCGAGTGCCGGTCTGGCAGAAGGAACCGTTCGGCGAGCGCATGGTGTGCTACTGCTTCGGGGAAACCGAGGCCGACATTCGTGAGCCGAGAGGCCGACGCTATTGCCCGAACACCTCGGTTCCCGGAAACGTGAGGGCGAACCCATACCAGCGCGTGAAGACCTGCTGTGGCGCGTCCGCGGCACGGCGTTCGCCTCGAGGACCGAACAGTACGCCGGACCTCAAGGCCTGCCCGTTGTCGAGACGAACCTCCTTGTCCTGGAGCCGCGCACTCGCCGAGTTGACGAAGACCGCAGCCGGAGCAAATGTCTCCGGGTCGACATACACCAGGACTCTCCGGCCGTCGATCTGATCGATGAAGGCCTCACCGCGCTGCCGAATGAGATCCATCGGGTAATAGCGCCTGGTGGTGTTCGTCCAGACACCGAGGCCCATGTCCATGCGCGGTCGCCTGGTGTCCTCTTTGCCGAGTGTCTCGATGAACATGGGGCTCAGCGTCGCGTTGGGGTTCGTCCCCCCTGGTCCGCCGCGGCCGGCTCCCGGGCCGCGAGCAGCGCCCGGTGCACGACCCGCTCCGCGGGCGGGCGCAGGCCCGCGGCCACGGCCGAATCCGGTGGCCGTTCCAAACTGCCGGCCGCCGGCGAAGTAGGCACGGTCGGAGATGGCGATTCTCGCGTTCGCATTCGCGGTCAACAGTTGCTTGACGTTCGTCTGGCGCACGTTTCCAAGAGGGCCGAGCGTCCTGCCGACCAGCGGACCGTACAGTGCCTCGCCGGTGATGTGGTTCCACAAGGTCTTCGTCTCGGTGTCCTGCATGACGAAGAGGCCGTCGTAGAGCCCCACGTTGTTGAAGTGACCCGTCTTGCCGTCGATCGTCGGAACCAGCCTGGTTCCGGTGTTGCAGACCGGTCAAAACGAGACGAGCCAGTCCTTCCCGCCGGCGCGACCCTGGGCGATGTGGTGATAGCCCATCTGGTCCGTCAGCAGCGCAAGCGTGCCGTCGGCTGTGTCGGTTACCAGCAGGCGTGTGTCCTCGGCGACTCGCTCCGCCTTCAGCACGTCGCGCAGCGGTTGTGTGTCGGTGACGTAGAACGTCTCGAACCATCCGTTGCCGGCCGCGCTGAACCGCGAGATGTCGAATCCCGCCTTGGCCGGGCCTTTCGGAAGGTCGACCGGACTGGACTCGGCGTTCGGAACTTGTGCGGTCAGCACAGACGCGGAGACGACGATCGCCGCACCGGCCATCACCAGTGCGCCCGATATCGTGAGTGGGATCCGGGTACCCAGTCGTGTAGCCATGGTGTCCTCCTGAGATGGATCCGCCGAGAGTTTAACCGATCGATGCAGTGCCGTGGTGTGAGCTGGCTCACACCACGGCGTGCCGGGTCGCATTCGGGGAAGCCGGCCAGCGCAGCAGGCGCGTACCCACCGCGCCTGCGAGTGCAGCAAGTACGAGCACGGTCCCGCAGTGCCAGACCAACAGAATCAGATTCGAGCTGTGAGGATGAAAGAGGCAGACGCCGAGATTGCCGAGCCCCGCGGCCGCCAGCCCACCCAACGCGGCGCTCAGGTGCGGCGTCAATGGGACGCCGCGCCGTAACATGCGCACCATGGCCACCCCGGGTACGGCCGCCCCGACGAGGATCGTCACGACGCACGCCCAGTCGGTCCGCCACGTCAACACACTAAAGCCGGCGAGCGAGTACTCCTGCGCCGCGCTCGCGGCCACGGTTCCGAGCCACACCGAGAGCGGTGCCAGCGACAGCAGCGCCATGGTGCGCCGGCGACCGGGGACAACCGTGGCGAACGCGGCAGCGGCTGCAGCCAGACCCGTGAGGAGCGCCGCAAGCTGCTCGAGCAGGAACCGTGGCTCCTGCATCCGTGCCCCGAGATCCGATCGCGGCGACATGACCACGATGAGCACGAGCGCGTAGAGCGCGGCAATCGCCGCCCACGCGGCCGTTCGACGCCACGGCGAGCGCAGCGGCTCGACCGGCTCGACGTTTCCAGCGAGCGAGCGAATGAGGTGTTCAGTGTCCATGCAGGTGCCCAGCTGCCAGCATCCGTCGAAGCGCCGCGACGGCACGGTGCGCGGCCACTTTGAGGGCGCCGACGCTCAGGCCCGTCGCGACAGCGGCTTCCTTCAACGACAGCTCACGTAGTTTCAGCAGCTCGATAGCGTCGCGTTGTCCGCGAGGCAGCGCCTCGATCGCATCCTTCAACGCGTGGATGTCGCCTGCAGGCTCTGGGGATGAATTCGGTGAAGCTTCAGCAAAGGTTACGTCGAGGTCGTCGACCACCTGCTCGTGAGCCGCGACGCGCGCGTAGCGCCGCGCACCGTCCGCCACCCGATTGCGCGCGATTGCGAGCAACCAGGGCAGAAAGGGTCGCGCGGGGTCGTAGCTCGCGCGGGCAACGTGGAGGGAGAGCAGCACGTCCTGGACCAGGTCCTCGGCGTCGGTGGCCGTGCCATGGGCCCGCCGTCGGCCGACGAACTGCCGAACGCGCGGCGTAATCTCCTGCAGGAGCGACAGGTACGCGTCGGCGTCTCCAGCCTGGGCGGCTTGCATCAGCCGGCCAAGCCGTTCATCGTCTGCCGTACGTGGCTGCATTGGCGGGGTCCTTCCCACTGTAACCTTTTCCGCCGCTGCCCCGAAGTTCTCCACAACGCATCATTTCGGAGCGCGGCCGTGGCCGAGTCGAGTGATTGGAACGGACCGCCTCATGGAGGGGAAACATGGACAAGCGCTATTTTCTCGCTTGACTACCTGATTGAGCGCGCCGTCCGGCGCAGCCACGCCGGTGCGAACGCGTAACCTTTCACCTTCGACCTACGCGCGACTGTTTGAAACACGAATTCACCTTGCGTTGACGATCCCGACACACCGAGGCGCCGAGACACCGAGGGAGATTCAAAGAGCTACCGTGCAAGCGGGTCGGGCCTGAGTTGGAACTTCACGACCTTCCCCTTGGTGCCCTTGCCCCCCTCGATGTGCCAGACGAAGTGCGTGCCGTAGTTGGCATACAACGCGCGTCCCTTCCAGCCGCCCTTCGGGTCGTCGATGCGTCCGTCGAGACCGCGCGAGTAGAACCCGAGCGGATACGGCACCCTCAGCGTGACCCACTGCCGCGTCTGCGGATCGAGGACCAGCAGCGCGTCGGAGTTCGACCCGGTGGCGATCGGCCTGTTGGCGCCAAGGCCGAGGATGTCGTGCTGGTCGACCCAGTTGTAGTAGTGGAAGTCGGCCGGGACGTCGGTGCCCCTCAGCTTCGGGCCGTTCGTCTGATACAGCGCCCACCCTTCGGGGCACTCGCTTCCGTCCGTCTTCCGCGGACCGGTGATCGGCTTGCACTTGCGGCGATCGAAGCTGGCCAGATGGCTGCTGGCCGCGAGCGCCGTCCAGACGACTCCGTTGGTATCGATGTCGATGCCGCGCGGGTCGAAGCCGGGTGCCGGCACCCTGTAGATCTCCGCCATGCATGACGCGGGAGGGTTGGTCCCTCGGTCCACACGCACCAGATAGCCAGGGTAGCGCTCGGAGACGCCCCAGATCGAGGTGTCGACCGGGCTCGGAATCACGGAGTAGAGGTTGTAACTGACGAGCGTGTCAAGCTTGGGATCCGGTCCACCGCCGTCGCCGCGCCCGGTGATCTGGTTCCAGGGCGGACTCGTGATGCGTCCATCGCCGTTGGTGTCGACGACCTGCCCGCACCACCCGGCGGCCTTCTGCTCGTCCTTCGTCTCGTCGTACACCTTCGTGTCGATCCAGCCGACGATCGGGCCGGTCAGCTCGTTGAAGTACACCGTTTCGTTCGCGTCGTTGTCGAACTGGAGATGGTGCGTGGCGTAACAGGTGTCAATGAGCACGAACTGCTTCGTTCGGGGGTCGTAGAAGGACGCCTGCCGGAAGCTCTGCTGGAGCGGGAACCACGCGGCAAACGGGTTCCGAGGGTCGTAGCACCACCCGGCGTTCGCGTTGGGCCGGATCTTCGACGTCAACCAGACGCGGCCCTTGCTGTCGAGCATCGGGTTGTGCGGGTCCGCAGGGTTGTACGGCGGGTTCGCCCAGTGATGCTCCTCGCCCCACCAGAGCGAGGGGCGATTCGGCCGTGGGAACCGCGACGGCACCTGCGCCCGCGGCGCGCGCGTCGGGATCTCGATTTCATCCGTCGCGTTCGTGCGCGGATTGAGGACGACGAGCGAGCCATGTCCGGATGAGACCGAGTAGATCGGACCGCCGGCGTTCACTGTTGGACGGCGCTTGTCCGTCGAGATCTCATCGTGCATGAACGAGCGATCGTCGCCGACGTCCCACAGCGTCAATACCAGGTTGCGCTCCACGCCGGACGGCCGTGGCGGCGCCGGAGGCACTGCGCCCTTCGCGACGCGCTCGGTCCAGTCGGCGTAGACCCTCAGCGAGCGCTGACCCTGATTCGTGATGACGCCGTACATCGAGTCGCCCCGGACGCCCGTCCCGAGCCGCCACTCCCACGCCTCGACGTGCGTCTTCTTCTCCGGCCTGGCCTTGAAGACGTGGTCGACGCTCCTGGTGAGCTGGTTGCCGAGCTGATGGCAGAAGTTGCAGTCGGACTTGAGCGAGTTGATCCAGTGATTCTGCGACTGCATGGCAGGGCCGAGGCCGTTGCCCTGCGGCCCCGTGCCGGGGAACTCGCTCGCGGCAGGCGGCTCGAGGAGCGAGAGCCAGTAGTTGCCGGGATACACCCGCGCAGCCTCCTGCGGAGTCTTCGCCGGACTGACCCGCAGCGTGACCGACGCCGTGCCCGGCTTCATCTGCTGCGGCGCCGAGTCGACCAGGCCATACCCCCGCACGAAGACGTTGTAGCTCGCGCTCGGCAGCTCCGGCAGCATGAACCGGCCGCGATCGTCCGTGACGACGATCTTGATGAAGTTGGTTGGCAGATCCTTCGTCTCGGCGACGACCCAGACACCGGCTTCCGGCCCGGCGGCGCCCTGCACGACGCCGGTGATGTAGCCGGTGGGTGGTCCTGCTTGCCCAAGCACGCTGACCGAGATCATGGCGGCGATGAGCGCCGCCACGGCAACACCGACCGCTGTCTTGTACGTCGTCACGTCAACATCTCCTCGTCAACTCCCAACTTCCAATTCCCAACTCCCAAACGCGCGGGTCATTGGGACTTGGGAGTTGGAGATTGGGAGTTCATACAGGGGTATCAGTCTAACCTTGATGTGACAATTCGTCTCCGGTCTCCGGTCTTCGGTCTCCGGTCTTCGGACTCCGGTCTTGTCGCTCGTGTAGGATGAAGGGCATCGGGGGGCACACATGGAACGGCCGCCATCTCGTCTCTTCGAGGCAGCCCGCAGCGGGGACCTCGCGACCGTCCGGGCGCTGATCGAATCTGGCGCCGAGGTGGACGCATCGGATGACGCTCGGCGAACGCCCTTGTTCGTCGCCGTCAAGCAGGGACACCTCGACGTGGCCCGCTGCCTTCTGGAGGCCGGGGCGGATCCGAATACGATTGCCGACTACGACCCCGATGAGTCCAGAGTACGACCGCTGACACCCGCGGAGCTGGAGCACCGCGACCGTCTGACCAAGCAAGTCGGCAGTCAGGTTCAGAACTTTTCGGTCCTGGTGCTTGGCGACGAGATGCTCGAACAGGTGGCGCGCGGCGCCATCGCGGGGGTGAACGCGGTGGCCGGAGCTTCCACGATCACGGTCGACGACTATATTTTCTACGCGCCTTTGCACGTCGCCGCCCGCCTGGGCCACGAAGCCATGATCGACCTGCTCATCGCGTCAGGCGCGGAGATCGAACTGGCCGTCACGGGTGGGCGTCGCCGCCGGCCGCTGCACATCGCGGCCATTTTCGGACAGGCGGACGCGGTCCGGCGTCTGATTGCCGCCGGCGCACGCGTCGACGCCGTCGCGGAGTTCACTACACGGACGCCCAACACGGGCAGGACTGCGTTGTCTTACGCGATCGAACGCGGGCACGCGGAGGTCGCCCGGCTGCTGACAGAGGCCGGTGCGCGAGAGACCGGCACTCAGGCCGAAGCGTTGATGCGGATGGTCCAGGAGGGCGACGCTGCCGGCGTGGCGCGCGCGCTCGGTGAAGGCCTCGACCCGAACACCTCGACGCCCGACTATCGGAGCCCGTTCCTTGCCGCGTGCAACAGCGGGGACGCGAGTCTCGTGGCCGCTTTTCTCGACGCGGGCGCAACGGTGACCGGACAGGCGCTCGAGAACGTCGCGTTTCGACGGTCCACGGACATCCTCACGCTCCTGCTCCAGCGCGGTCGCCGTTTCGACGTGAGCCTCGCGAAGTCGGCAGAGGTGCGACGGATTGCGAAGAGGGAAGGCTGGGAGGACGTTCCGGAGCGGCTGAAAGAGATCGACGACAGAGCGCGCCCAAGGAACCGCACAGAGCGTGGACAAGGATCCAGGCGGGGACGCGGCTGACGCCGGTCTCGCTTCGGCGTAGCATCGCGGACTCTTGTGAAGATGGCGACGCCCGGGTATAGGATTGGCGCCTGGAGGGCGACCATGCGACTGAATCCCCTCGTCCCCGCCGCGTTGGCCCTCTGTGTGTCGGGCTCGGCCTTTGCCCAGGGCTGGATCGAGTACGTCAGCCGGGCTGACTCCTTCACGCTGAACTTTCCCGCTGACCCCAAGGTGCAGGACATCACCTACACCTCGGAATACGGCGCGATGTTGCCGGCGCGCGTCTACAGCCACGCGAGCGGACCGAACCGCTACTCCCTCACCGTGGTCGACTACTCCGACGCCGAGCGAATCCACGCGGCTCGGGCCAAGGCCTGCCCTCCCGACGCCCACACCGGCTGCACGGGCGCGCCATACACCGGCGTCGGGTCATGGAAGATCGACGTACGAGGAGCGCCTGAGTACGCCTCGTGGTCGTTCATGCAGAGGAAGGCGACGATCACGTTCTTCGGGTGGAGCTTCGTCGACCTCGTCGAAGGACGTCAGCTTCACCTCACCAATCCCGACGGCTCCCGCGCGTTCGTCGGGATCTACATGCACGAGAACCGCCTCTACATCCTGGAGGCCACCGTGCCTCGGGGCTCACCCGAGCCGGGGCTCTTCCAACAGTCGCTGGGATTCATCGACAAGGACGGGAAGGGAATTCGCTACGAATCGGTCTACTCGAACGGCTTCCCGCCACCCCGTCGCGTGAGGTGACCTGTGATCACGTCCTTGCGTTTCGCCGCCCTGTTCGCGACGGTCTGCGCCGTGCCCGTCTGGGCGCACCACTCCCACGGCAACTACGTGATGAGCGACTTCACGACGCTGCAGGGCACGGTCAAGGAGCTGCACCTGATCAACCCGCATTCGTGGATCTACCTCGAGGTCAAGGACGACAAGGGTCAGCCGGCCGTGTGGGCGCTCGAGGCCACCAGCGCCGTCGGTCTCGCGCGAAACGGCATCGACCGCGACCACGTCAGAGTCGGCGACCTCATCAAGGTGCGATGCCATCGGCTCAGGGACGGCTCGAACGGCTGCCTGCTCGGATTCGTGACCCCGCTGCACGGCGATGCGGCACGAGGCACGGGGATCGAGAGACTGTGGGACTGATTCGCGTTGCCCGAAGTCAGGCGGGCGACGGCAAGCCTCAGACGCCCGGGTTGCCCGTTGGCGGAGGAGCGAGGTCCTGTTTCGCCGGCGGACCAAGGATTTCCGTGAGCATCGGCTTCAAGGCGTCCGCCCACACCTGATATCCCCTGATGGTCGGGTGAAGCTGGTCGCGCTCGTTCATCATGCCGGCGTGGAGCCGGCCTGAGCTGTCCGCCAGCCTGTCGTTCACGTCGAGATAGCGCACTCCCCTTCCGTCCGCGAGCGTGGAGAGACGGGAGTTGATTCGGCGGATGATCGGCATCACGCCCGGGTTGTCGTTGCGGGGAAAGATGCCCGTCAGGATGATGGCAGCGCGCGGCGCCTTCTGCTGCATCACGTCCAGAACGGCGGTGATGCCCCGGACGACCTCCGTTGCCTTGGCTTCGACGCCCTCGGGCGGGACCGTCGCACCGACGTCGTTGGTGCCGGCCAGCAGGACGATGGCCTTGGGATGAACCTCGTCCAATTCGCCGTTGTTCAGCCGCCAGAGGATGTTCTGAATCGTGTCCGCGCCCCACCCGAAGTTGCCGGCATTCCAGCCGAAGAAGTTCTGCCTCCAGTTCGCCAGCAGATCCGGATAGTCGGTCGCGCCCCATCGGCGCGTGATCGAATCGCCGGCGAAATAGAGGTCGACGCGGCCTCGTCTGGCCTTGGCGAGCAGTTGGTCGTGCGCGACCGCTGAGTTCCGATCGGTCCTCTGAACGGGCTGGCGGGCTCGCATGAGAAACCTGTCGGCCCACGGGATGAAGTACTTCCAATTCGGGCCGTCCGTATGCCCGCCGTCGTGCTGCCGCCACGCGAGTTGACCGTCCAGCAGACTGACGTTCACCGGCGGCATTTTTTCCTTCTTGTAGTCGTCCGAGGTGCCGAGGTCCTTCGCGCCGAGCAGCCGGAACACAGGCCCGGCGGCAACGGTGGCCATGAAGCTCCCCTGCTGATCGAGCCAGCGGGCATCGCCCCTCTCGGGCACGCCGTAGCTGATGAAGGTCGGACGCGGCGCGCACACGGCGATGAGTTGGTGCGCGTCCACGGGGATGTCACCGGCATTCATGCTGCCGAAGGACGCCTCAGCGGCGCCGTACTTCATGAAGTTGCCGGCCATCCAGTGGTATTCGCCCGCTCCGGTCAGGTTTTCAACCTGCTCACCCCAGTTGCGACGGTGGAGTTTGGCGCCGCCTTCTCCGGAGGATCCGACCAGCACGGACGCGAACCGGGTGTCGAAGGCCATCGCGACCAGCGCCGCCTTGCCGTAGCGCGAGACTCCCTCGATTCCGACGCGTGTCCCGTCCACACCCTCTGCCGTTTCCAGGTAGTCGAGGCCGCGAGACGCACCCCACGCCCACGCCCTCAGCGCGCCCCAATCGTCCGGCTTTCGGGGCCGCCCCTTGTTGACCAACCCGATGATGCCTTTGGTGAGACCGGCGCCGTTGTCGGCCTGAATGCTGGTGGGACTGATCGACGCATATCCCCATCCTGCGGCGATCAGTTGTTCGGTCGCAGGTGGATCGCCCCCGGTGACGCCGGACGGGCCACCGCGCCCGGCGGCCTGCGGCCCGGCCGGAGCGAGCACCCCTCTGCCGAACATCATCATCACGGGCACCGACGCCCTGGCGTCCGCCGGCACGACGAGTGTCATCTGAATGTCGACGGCGATCGCCGGATAGGAGGCGTTGTCCACGTGACCGACCAACTGCTGTGCGACGAGGGAGCGACCACCGATCGTCTGCTGAACCGTTTCGGCGACGGTCCACGTCACGTCCGGGACATCCGGTGGAACACGCCCGACGACTTCCCGCTCGAAGTCCTCCACGATTTCGGGCCGGCGCTCGCTCCACCACGCCGCGGCGGTCGTCACAAGCCGCCCGCTCTTCGGCGTCAGGACGGGGGGCAGATCCGGAAACGGGTTCGCGGTCGCCTCGTCGTAGTTCGCGCGATTCGGCGCCGACTCGTTGCCGCTCGGGCCCGGCCGCAATCTCGTGATACCGAGCTGCGCCATCATGTCCTGATGGTCCTCGGCCGTCGTCCAGTTCGTCGGCGCGGGCGGGGCCGGACTGCTCTGCGCGCCCTGCGCACGAGAGGACGCGGATCCGGCGAACCCCGCCACGGCAACGACACCGAGGCCTATCCACGTCACGCGTCGCATCTCAGTCACTCTAATTGAACTGACGCCAGGATACACGACCCGGGCCTGGGCGCAGTACGACCCCAACGCGCACGCTGAAGCGTGCGCTCTACGGGCGTCAGTGACACTCGTAGAGCGGCGGCTTCAGCCGCCGCGTGGCAGTGACCCACCACTGCTGCGTAGGTTCACACCGATTTCAGCGATTTTCAGCGTCGCGGTCAGGACTTCCCGCCGGACCTCACCCACACTCATCTCTGTCACCCACGAGTCGCAGGACGAAGAGGACGGATCGAGGCAGAGATGAAGGGTCGAGACAACCGGATATCGAGGCGTGCGTTCCTGAAGACGTCATCAGCGGCGCTCCCCTGCCTGCCGCTGGCAGCCTGCATCGCCCGCCCGCTCCCCGTACGATCGCCGTACGGGTCGGCCATTCCCAGCCACGAGGTCGACACGCTGGTCAACGACGTTCACTCCCAGCTCAATCCGACTCGCGTCGGAACGATCGTCCGGCCAGCGACGCTGCACGACCTGCAAGCCGCCGTCCTGGAGGCGCGAGACACCGGTGCACCGATCTGCGTCGCGGGCGGCCGTCACGCCATGGGGGGACAGCAGTTCGCGACCGCCGGTGTTCTCGTCGACACTCGCGCGCTCAACCGCGTGCTCGCCTTCGATGCCGACCACGGCGTGATCGCGTGCGAAGGGGGCATCCAGTGGCCTGAGCTCCTCGGGTACCTCGCCCGGACTCAGGAAGGGCGCGAGAGCCAATGGGGCATCCATCAGAAGCAGACCGGCGCGGACAGGCTCAGCCTCGGCGGCGCGCTCGCGTGCAACGCGCACGGCCGCGGCCTGACGCTGAAGCCGATCATCGACCAGATCGAGTCGTTCGATCTGCTCGACCACACCGGCCAGACTCGAACCTGTTCGCGCCAGGAGCAGGCCGAGCTCTTCCGCCTCGCCATCGGGGGCTACGGGCTGTTCGGGATCGTCACGGCCGTTCGACTCAGGCTGCGGCCTCGGATCAAGGTGAGGCGGGTCGTGGAGCTGGCCGACGCCGCGGGCATCATGGACCGGTTCGAGGAACGAATCCGGGACGGCTACGCGTACGGCGATTTCCAGTTCGCCACCGACGCCAGCCGGGACAGCTTCCTCCGCCAGGGCGTCTTTTCCTGCTACCAGCCTGTCTCGCCGGACACACCGCTCACGCCCAACGCGGCGCGTTTCAGCCCGGAAGACTGGGCCCGGCTCACGTTCTACTCACACCGGTACAAGCGACGCGCCTTCGAGGTCTACTCCTCGCGGTACCTCGCGACGTCGGGCCAGATCTACTGGGCCGACGCGCAGCTTGCGGCCTCGTACGTCGACAACTACCACGCCGACCTCGACCGGGCGCTCGGGTCGCGCGTGAAATCCACGGAGATGATTTCGGAGATCTACGTCGAGCGCCGCCAATTCGCAGCGTTCATGGAGGCGGCACGAGTGACGCTCAGGCGGCGTCGGGCGAACATGATCTACGGAACCGTCCGTCTGATCGAAAAAGACGATGAGAGCTTTCTGGCGTGGGCGCGTGATCGATACGCGTGCATCATCTTCAACCTGCACATCGAGCACACGCCCGAGGGGATCGAGGCAGCCGCCGACACGTTCCGCGAGCTGATCGACCTCGGGATCCAGCATGGCGGCAGCTACTATCTGACCTACCACCGGTGGGCGCGGCGGGATCAGGTGGAGCGCTGCTATCCGCTGATGCGCGAGTTCCTGGCCCTCAAGCGGCAATTCGACCCTGACGAGCGTTTCCAGAGCGACTGGTACCGGCACCATCGCGACATGCTCCCGTAAGAGGCGCCTGATCGAAGCGCTCAGGAGGAGGACCGGCGCGATCCCTTGCCTACGAGAGAATCTGTTTGGCGATCGTCTGCAACTGCATGTTCGTCGTCCCTTCGTAGATCTGCCCGATCTTGGCATCCCGGTAGAACTTCTCGACCGGGTAGTCCTTGACGAACCCGTAGCCGCCGAACAGGTTGATCGCCAGCGAGCTCACCCGCTCGGCAACTTCCGATGCGAACAGCTTGCACATCGCGGCTTCGGTGAGAAACGGCGCGCCGGAGTCGCGCAGGCGCGCCGCGTTGTACACGAGCAGGCGCGCCCCCTCGACGTCCACGGCCGCCCGCGCAAGCTGGAACTGCACTCCCTGGAAGTCGGCGATCGCCTTGCCGAACTGCCTGCGTTCCTTCGTGTAGCCGAGCGCGGCGTCGAGGGCGCCGCGCGAGATCCCCGCCATCTGGGCGCCGATGCCGATTCGCCCCTCGTTGAGCGTCTCGATGGCGATCTTGTAGCCCTTGCCCGGTTCGCCGAGGACGTTGGCCACCGGCACCGGACAGTTGTCGAAGAGCAGCTCGCAGGTACTGCTCGCGCGGATCCCGAGCTTGTCCTCCTTCTTCCCGATGGTGAAGCCCGGTGAGTCCCGGTCGACGATGAACGCCGTGATTCCGCGATAGCCGGCCGAGGGATCGATCGTCGCGAACACGATGAAGACGTCGGCCTCGATTGCGTTCGTGATCCACAGCTTCCGGCCCGTGAGCAGGAACTGACTGCCCTGTTCGACGGCTCGGGTCGTCAAGGCAAACGCGTCGCTCCCCGAACCGGCTTCCGACAGCGCGTACGCCCCGACCGACGCGGCGGCAAGCCTGGGCAGATACCGCTGTTTCTGATCGTCGGACGCCCACGCCAGGAGGGCATTGACGCACAGTGTGTTCTGCACATCGACCATGACGCCCACCGACGCGTCGACCGACGAGAGCGCCTCCACGGCGAGCACGGAATGGAAGAAGCTCGCCCCGGCGCCACCGAATGCCTCCGGGATCTCCACACCCATGGCTCCCAGCTCGAACAGCTTGTCGATGAGGCTCCGCGGAATCTTCGCGTGGTCGTCCATCTCGCGAACGAGCGGCGCGACCTCGCGGCGCGCGAACGCCACGATCGAATCGCGAAACAACTGCTCGTCCTCGGACAACCGCGTCAGCGGGGCAGGCCGAAGCTGGCCAGTCGGTGAATCGAGCGACATGATGGACGTGTCGAGACGGATTCTACTGTGGACGAAGCCCGGTCACGTCATGTCCGGTAGCGCCACCACATGCGGAGCAACTGCGTGGTGGCTCTGATCGAGTGGCCCAGGCCGATCTTCGAACCCCGAACAGCCGTCCAGCGACGGAGCGGGACCTCGACGACGACCCGCGTGACGGGCGGGATCCGCCGCTCCCGCTCCAGCCGCTGCAGGCGCGCGAGAATCTCGACGTCGAACGCCCAGGGCGAGATGAACTCCTGGTCGAACACCCGCCGAACAGGCTCCGTGTTGCGAAACAGCTTGGCGCCACACTGCGTGTCGTACACGCGCAGCCCGAGGGACAGGCTTGCCAGCGTCGCGAAGACCCGCCCCGCGTAGTGGCGCCAGGCAGAGCGCTCGATCTCCCTTCCCAGCATGGCCACGCGCGAGGCGAGCACCACCAGCACGTCCTCGTCCTCGAACGCCGCAGCCATGGCCGGGAGCTCCGCGATCGGCGTGGCCAGGTCTGCGTCGAGAAAGCCCACGAGGTCCGCACTCATCGAGAAGGCACGCAGAAGTCCCTGCCTCACCGCTTCGGCCTTGCCCTGGTTCCGGCCCAGCTTCAGCCAGTGCAGTCTCGAAGGGTCGTATGAGGTGAGCTGGTCGAGTACGTAGTCCGTGCCGTCGCTCGAGCCGTCATCGACGAACAGGAACTGCAGGCCCGGGAGCTCGCGGACGGCGGCCAGGAACGCCTTCGAGTCCAGGCGAGTGGCTTCGTTGTAGCACGGGATGACGACGACGGTTCGGCGCACGCAATCCAACCGGTCAGGCCGCGGACCACTGTACGCCAAGTGCTCGAGGTCGTGGGGGCATGGAGGCCAGTAGGCCTTTGCATCCACGCGGACCCATGACAGACTGGCGCCACTTCCGAAGGGACGGACGTGCGCCTTCGACGCGGGGAGGAACCTATGGTGCGATGGGTGTCGATTCTCGTTGGGCTGTTCGGTCTGTCGGTCTGCCCCGCCTCCGCCCAGGACGTTGACGCGCGGGCGGCCCTGCTCGCCTCTCTA
>Ga0209640_10001054_pt1 | contig 22804 bp, 27 predicted proteins | sample RifCSP10_1_FD_184018 | JGI IMG/M metagenome (GOLD analysis project Ga0209640, IMG submission 184018) | Soil microbial communities from Rifle, Colorado - Rifle CSP2_sed 10_1 (SPAdes) (version 2) | ecosystem: Environmental > Terrestrial > Deep subsurface > Rock core/Sediment | place: Rifle... | reverse complement strand
TCTCGGGCATGACCGTGCTGGAGCTCGAACTCGAGACGGGCCGGACGCACCAGATCCGGGTCCACCTCGCACACATCGGCCATCCGGTCCTTGGCGACCGGGTGTACGGCGGGCGGCGGGAACGGCGACGCGTGGCGGCAGGGACACCACGAGCGGACCGCCAGATGCTTCACGCGTGGCGCCTGGGCTTCCACCACCCCCGGACCGGCGCTTGGCTCGAAATCGTGGCCCCCCCTCCCGAGGATTTTCTGCGGTGCTCCGGCCCTCTGTCCTGACCCCGGCCCAAGTGTGTCTCTTGTACCAGTTATCCAGCCCCGCACATCCCCTTTCCACGCGCGGGTCTCAAGCCGAATTTGAAGTTGACAGCGGCGTGGGCGGTGATACCATGCGTGCGCCTCGAGGCCTTCCCTACCGCTGCTGAGGGGGGGGACAGCGACATGGTGGCCAGCGGAGATATGTGGTCTGGCCGGGCAAAGCTTCTGCCTGTGCGCGCACACCGACACGGCCCTTCGGGCAGGGTTGAGCCCCGAAGGATCGTCCATTTTTCTAGGCCTGCATCCCCTCTCTGCTGTCGCTTGGCCGTTCATTCTCAAAGACTGAAGCCTCCAAAAGCTCCCTCCTGTATTTGCCGATGGAAAGAGCGAAACATGGCGTCCTATCCGCAAGGCGATCGAGCTCTTGGGCAGCACCAACTTTGCGCACATCGAGATTGAGGATGAGGTCATCAGCAACATCATAGTGCGAGGAACGATTCTCCGCCGGATCTCTCAAGAGTCGCTGATAAGCTTTGTGCTGGAGCGGATGAAGCCGATCATGGGGCCGGACGAGATCCTGCATCTGGATCTTTAGGTTGCTGTGCCGCCTCGGGGGCTGCTGTTTCTGTAGGTCACACCCGTGCTTGCGCACCCGCAGACGAGGCCCAAGACGCAGGTCCTGATCGTCGATGACGATCGCGCCGCTCTGGAGGCTATGGAGGCGGCGCTGGGCAGGGAGTTCCGCGTCTTTTTGGCCCCCGACGTCCCGACCGCCAACAAGGTGCTGGATCGAGAGGTGGTGCACCTCATCATTCTCGACGTGGTCCTCGACCAGGTGAGCGGGCTGGATTTCCTGGCTGGCCTGCGCAAGAAGAGCGACGTTCCCGTCCTGCTGATCAGCGGCTACGGATCGAAAGAAATGGTCATTGCGGGCCTGCGCTCCCGGGCCAGCGACTACCTCGACAAGCCTTTCAACGCCACGCAGCTCCTGGACAGGGCCTGCACGCTCATCGCCCAGGGCCCGCGCCCCAGCCACATCTCGGACCGCGTCCGGGAATTCATCCAGCAGAACTACATGCATGACTGGACGGTGGAGAGCCTGGCGAAGGAGCTGCAGTTGTCAGTACGGAGGATGCGACAGATGTTCCGCCAGCGCCACCGGCGGTCAGTCACCGATTACCTGGAAGATGTGCGGCTGACTCAGGCTCGCGAATTACTCGCGGCCACCGACCTTTCGATCCAGAAGGTGGCAGCAGCAGTGGGCTATCGGGATCCGCACTATTTTGGCCGCGTCTTCCGCCGGCACGTCGGGAAGTGCCCGCGCGAGTTCCGAGCGGAGCAACGTCATGAGCCGCCCACTCCCCTGTCACACTCAGCCTGAGCTCCGTGTTCTCCGTGATGAGAGATCTGCCCTGACCGAATTTTCCCCCTCTGAGACCGCTCTTTCCCGTTGACGCTCTCCCAGGGCTACGATAGACGATGGAGAGGGCTCCGCGCAAGCGCGTCCTGGCCGTGGACGATGAGGCCCCGGTGCGGGAGGCCTTCCAGGCCACCCTGGAGGCCAAGGGCTACGAGGTAGTCCTGGCCACGGATGGTCGGGAGGCCCTGCGGCTCGTGCGGCGGGATCACTTCGACCTCATCTTCCTCGACATCCTTCTCCCGACAGTCGGTGGAGCCTCGGTCCTGAAGGCGATCAAGCGCCGGGACCCTGAGGCCGTGGTGGTCCTCACAACCGGCTACCCATACCACGACGATACCTTGACGGCTCTCGAGCATGGACCGGCCATGCTCCTCCCGAAGCCGATCAGACTCCAGGATATTGAGGCTGTTCTGAAGATCATCTTCAAGGGGTAGCGAGCCCCTCCGCTCACGCGGGGCAGGGACGGATTAACCCAAGGTGCCTGGAGGGTTCAACGCAGTCGGGGTGAGGAGGCGTAGTTTTTGCCCCGGCAACGTCATGCCGAGGGTCTTGGTGGTTGACGACAAGCCGCGCTCCTGCTGTGAGCCATCGCTGGCATCATCGAAACCTTGAAGCATCGAACACGGGCTTCTGGCCCCCAGATGGCCTTGGTCCGGGTTGCTGAGTCCGGCATAGCCCTTGCAACTGCGCTAACCCTACGCATGTACAGTCCCCACCTTGCTCTCCTAGGGTCAAGGGCGATGAAATTCCCCAAAATCCTCGTGGTTGATGACAGTCCTGCCGACCTGCAGCTTGTGGCGGGCGCGCTCGCGGATATGGACTACCGCCTTGCAACAGAAACGGACGCCGTAAGGGCCCTCAAGCGTTTTCAAAACGAGGGCCCCTGGCATCTGGTCATCTCTGATCTGATGATGCCGGGAATGGACGGGCTGACGTTGCTCAAGAATGTCAAGGCCTCCGACCCGTTGACAGAAGCCATCATCATCACCGGGCACGCGAACACCAGTTCCGCCATCGAGGCTCTCGGCCTGGGGGCCTTCAGTTACCTCACGAAGCCGCTGCACCTTCAGGAGCTGCGGCACTGCGTCGGGCGGGCGCTCGATCGACATCGGCTCACGACGGAGCAGCGACGTCTCGTGAAGGAAATGGAGGATCGGGACGCCCGGTGGGGCAGAAAAATCGCAACGATCGCTTCGATGGGGGAGATGCTGAGCGGGATGGGGGGATCTGGGGAGCTTTCCGACGACCTCGTGCGCAAGATAGCGATGGCCCTTGAAGCGGAAGGCATTGCCTTCTTCCTCCTCGACGCGGCCAGAAACGAGCTGCTCCTGACGGCGCATTATGGGCTTCCGCAGGCGATCGTTGACGAGATGGTCCAGAAGGGGCTTCCAGCGGCGGAGTGCACCATGGCCTGTCCGGTCCACTCCCACGGGTCGGTCGTCATTGAGAAGGATGCCTCTCTGGACTCGCAGCCGTGTACACGTGTGTTTCGAGCCGCCGGCGCCAACCACGTCCTGAGCGTCCAGTTGAGAGCACAGAACGAGCTCGTCGGCTGCCTCGTGGCCCTGAGCCTGTCCGGAGGCGTGCCTCCCTTCACGTCGGAGGATCGGGAGTTTCTCGAGGCGATCGGCCATCTCATCGGCAACGCCATCCAGGCGAGGAGAATGGAGTTGCAGGCCCGCGATGCCGAGACGCTGGCGGCCGTGGGAGAGCTGGCCGCGGGAGTCGCCCACGAGCTGGGCAACGTGTTAGCCATCGTGGGGGGGGCGGTGCAGTATCTCCTGGCGAACACGGACGTGGCCTCTCCATCCCGGCAGTACCTGAAGGCGATCCACCGGAATGTCGCCGCCGGGGACCGGATCATCAAGGGGCTTCTCTCCTTTGCGCGCCCGAGTCCCCCCTGCCTGGCTGCCACCGACATCCAGCCGATTCTCGATCAGGCCTGCCTGCTCCTGGAGGGAGAGATGGCCAAAGCGAGGGTCAAGGTCTCCCGGCACTCCTGGCCAGAACCTCTCCAGGTCTTCGCCGATGCCCAGTTGATGCAGCAGGTCTTCCTCAACATCCTGCTGAACGCCATCCAAGCCATGCCCCGCGGCGGCACGGTCACGCTCCGGACTTTCCCGGAGCCACCCCTCCTGCCCTGGACGGGCGTGCGGGTCGAAATCGCCGATACGGGAGACGGTATCCCCGCGGAATACCTGTACCGGGTCTTCGACCCGTTTTTCACCACGAGGGAGCGGGGAACGGGGCTTGGCCTCTCGGTGTCCCGCCGGATTGTCGCGGCCCACGGCGGCGAGCTGGGCGTGGAGAGCCAGAAGGGCCGCGGTACCAGGTTCACAATCCGCCTGCCAATGAGCCCGCACGCGTGTCCGCCTCCGGGAGACGCAGGCAGGCCTGCCAGCGGCGCAGGCGGGTCCGATTCCGCTGCACCCCTTGACCAGGGGAGGACTGCATGACCGCCCGTATCCTGGTGGTTGACGACCAGCAGGACATCTGCTGGATCCTCTCCCACCTCCTCGAGGACGCGGGGTACGCCGTGAGCACCGCCGCCGACGGTCAGGAGGCCCTGGAGATGCTTGCGAAGCAGCCGCCGGACCTGGTGCTTATGGACGTCCGCATGCCCGGGCTCGACGGGATGGCCACCCTCGAGCGCTTGAAGCAGGGCCATCCCCACCTGCCGGTGATCATGCTCACGGCGTACGGCGAGGTGGCGTCCGCCGTGCAGGCCATGAAGCTGGGGGCGGAGGACTACCTGCTCAAACCGTTTCACAACGAAGAAGTCTTGCTCGCTGTCCGCCGCGCGCTGGAGCGCGTCGCCCTCTCCACCGAGGTCCGGGGCCTGCGCGCCCAACTGGAGAGCGCGGTGGGCCTCGGCGAAGTGATGGGGACAAGCCAGGAGATCCAGAAAGTCTTCGTCCAGGTTCAACAGGTAGCCCGGACCAATTTCGCCGTGATCCTCCAGGGAGAGACCGGCACGGGCAAGGAGCTGGTCGCCCGTGCCGTCCACCAGCAGAGCGACCGGCGGGACAGGCTCTTTCTGGCCGTGGACTGCGGCGCCGTCCCCGAGACCCTTATCGAGAGCCAGCTCTTCGGCCACGAGAGGGGCGCCTTCACCGGCGCCGACGCCAAGAGAGAGGGGGACTTCGAGCTGGCCTCGGGGGGGACCCTCTTCCTGGACGAGGTCACCAACCTCCCCCGGGGGATCCAGGCCAAGCTCCTCCGGGTGCTCCAGGAGCGCCAGATCCGCCGGGTGGGCGGGAAGCAATTCATCGGCGTGGATCCCCGCATCCTGGCGGCAAGCAACGTGGACCTCCAGGGGGAGGTCCGGCGGGGCCGGTTCCGCCAGGACCTCTTCCACCGGCTGAACGAGTTCGCCATCGTGATCCCACCTCTGCGCGAGCGCCGCCAGGACATTCTGGTCCTGGCCAGGGTTTTTCTGGCCCAGGCACGGATGGAGCTGAAAAAACCCATCCGCGGAATCTCTGAGGCGGCCGGAAAGCTCCTCCAGGAGCATGCATGGCCGGGCAACGTCCGGGAACTGAAGAACGTCATCCGCCGGGCTGCTCTCCTGTGCGCCCACACGATCGAGGCGGAACATCTGGTCGCTCTCGGGTACGTGCCGTCCCTGCAGGGGTCTGTGGCCCCCCTGGAGGAGAGCCTGGACCGCGGCCTCTCGTTCAAGGAGGCCACCCGGGAGGCGCGGGCCGGCGTCGAGCGCCAGGTGATCGAGCGGGCCCTGCGCGTGACCAGGGGCAACCGAAGGGAGGCCGCGCGACTCCTCGCGATTGACGAGAAGACGCTGCGCACCAAGATCCGGGGCCTGGGAATCGGGTCCCGGGAATTGCCTCCCGACTTCGGGAATTGATTCCCGTTTCCTCACGCCTCCCACCGGCCGCCCGCTGACCGAGATCATTCCCTCTTCCCCTGTCCTACCGGCCTTTCTACGAGTTGCGCCTTCCCTCCGCCCCACCGATTACGGGGTCCCGTCAGGCTGGTACAGCCCTCGCATCTCCCCCTCCCGTGGTTCGTGGCTGCGTACGCTCACGTAACACAAGACACCATGTGATGCAATCCCCCGCCCACAAAGACCCCGTGGTGCTGCTGGTGGAAGATGACCGGGACATGCGCTGGCTCTTGCGGAAAGTCCTCGTGCAGGAGGACTGTTCGGTGATCACCCGCGCCACCGGGAAGATGGAACTCCTCGGGAGAATCAGGGAAGCCCTGGGGCATGGGGAGCGGACATTGTGATGACAGCGTGGTTTTCGGACTCGGGCTCCCCCGACAGCAGACGAGACAGTTCGCCGGGTCTGGGGGGTCCGACACGCCCGGTTCTCTGATCCCGTACCGCGGACGGGACGGCGGGGGGCCGGGGCACTTCACTAGGGAAGGGAGGTGATACATCATGGCAGTCGAGAAGGCGATCGGGTCATCCAGCCTGGTCGAGGTGGTGGACCGGATCCTCGACAAGGGCGTGGTCATCGATGCCTGGGTTCGCGTCTCCCTGGTGGGGATCGAGCTTCTGGCTATCGAGGCCCGGGCAGTGGTGGCCTCCGTCGAGACGTACCTGAAGTACGCCGAGGCCATCGGCCTGACCGCCACGGCAGCGTCGCCGGCCTAAGGCCAGGCGATCGAGGGGTTTCTGCCGGGGCACCCTTGAGCGGACGATCGCGGAGAGCGTGTCTCGCCAGGATCTCTCTCCTGAGCACACAAGAGGGCGCAACCCAGGGAGGGAAACATGGCGTCCAGGAAAAGAGCAAAGAAGGCCCCTGAAAAGCCTGAGATGTTCACTTTCCCCCAGGAGGGGGTTTCACACGAAGGGGGGGGCACAATGGGAAGGGCCGACGACATGCGGAACCTGGCCCAGGAGACCGTCAATTCCTTCGATGCCCGGGTGGTAACAAGGGCGGCCTTGAGACAAAGGGTGGAAGCTGTGAGACAGGAGACCACGGCGAAGCTGAACGGGTTTCAGCGGGAGATGAAAAACGTTCGGCACGAGCTCAGGCGGAAGGCGGCGGACCTCAAACGATTCCTCGGTAACGCTGCCGCCTCCCGGATGAGGGACTTCCGTGCGATGCACCAGGGGATCAGGGCTCGCCTGGAGGCCATCAGGGCCCGCCAGGAGGAAAGGAACAGGGAGGTGGCAGGCATGATGAGCGGCTTCCGAGGGGAGCGTGAGGCCGCGGCTAGCCACTGGCAGAATATGGCCGCCACGATGGCGAAGAGGCGCGCCAGCGCCAGCTAGGAAATGACCGGTGACCCCAGGACCAACCCATGCGTAAGGAGTCCAGGGCAGGGCCGATGGCAATGGCGGAGGAGATGGCGAGCCTGGCCCGGCAGGTCATCGCCTCCTACGAGGCCAGGGTCTCGTCCGTCGAGCAGATTATCGAGGCCACTCACGAGATGCTGGAGGCCTTCCGGAACCAGCGGGAGGCGATGCGAACCCGGCTCAGGGAGGCCCTGGCCCGGGCGGCCTCTCTCAGAAGGCGTGACTTTGACGCCATGATGCAGGGGATCCTCGCCCGCCAGGAGGCGCGCGAGCAGGCGATCAAAGAGACGATGAGAGACTACCTCCGGGAGCAGCGGGCGCTGGCGGCTGCCTTAAGGGAAGCCCTGGCGCGGGGCGAAGCGGACCGGGTCGGGACGGTCAAGGAGATCTTGGGAAGGATCACGGCCAGGCGGCAGGAGCAAGAGTGGGAAGTCAGGACCCTCCTGGCCGAGTTTCGAAAAGAGCAGGAACAAGTGGCGCGCGCCCTAGGAGGGTTCTTGTCCAACGGCGGCTGCATCAAGGTGAAGGACTTCAAGGCCACCCTCAGGACTATCCAGGCTTGTCACGGCGCCGGGCGGCACGAAGGGGGAAGAGATGGCGGCGGTCAGATGCGCCTTCTGCCGGGGGAAGGGGCACGATCCATTTGACCTCCTCTCGCCCCTGGCCAGGTGCCAGGTCTGCTTGGGGAGGGGTATGGTCTTGGCGGAGGACCCGGGGGCCAGGTGCGCGTACTGTCGGGGGAGTGGGGTGCATCCGGGCTCACGGCTAACCTGCCCCTCTTCGCGTGTAGGAGGCGTTAATGATTGAGGAACTCAGCACGGTCCTGGAGCCACGCGCTCTGCCGGACTTCGTGGAGACGAACTTCGTCAAAGCCCTGACCGAGCGGGCCCTGGGCTATATCACGGCCGGCTTCCCGGTCCATTTCCGGGGGGCCTCCGGGACGGGGAAGACCACGCTGGCGCTCCACGTCGCCTCCAAAATCGCCCGCCCGGTGGTGTTGATGCACGGTGACGAGGAGTTCACAACCTCCAATCTGGTCGGGGGGGAGAACGGCTACCGGTTGCGGAAAGTAATCGACCGCTTCGTCTCGCGGGTCCTGAAAGTCGAGGAAGACCTGGTCAAGCGGTGGGTGGATAACCGCCTCACCCTCGCCTGCAAGTACGGTTTCACGCTGATCTACGACGAGTTCACGCGCTCCCGCCCCGAGGCGAACAACATCCTGCTTTCCATCCTTCAGGAACGGATCCTGGACTGCCCGGCCGGCCGAGACGGGGGGGAAACCTACCTGAGGGTGGACCCCAACTTTACGGCCATCTTCACCTCAAACCCCGAGGAATACGCCGGCGTGCACCGGAGTCAGGATGCCCTCCGCGATCGGATGGTCACGTTGGACCTGGACCACTTCGATGAGGAAACCGAGGTCGCAATCGTCCGGGCCAAGTCCGGCCTCCCCCGGAAGGACGCGGAGAAGATCGTGAAGGTCGTCCGGGCCCTGCGGGAGTCGGGGAAGTGCGAGTTCGCCCCGACCATCCGCGGGAGCATCATGATCGCCAAATCCCTCAAGGTGTTGAACGGCCGTGCCAGCGCCTCCAGCGCTGTCTTCCGGCAGGTCTGCCAGGACATCCTGGCGTCGGAGACGAGCCGGGTCGGCAGCAAGACCAATCAGGCGAAGGTCAGGGAGTTGGTGAAGCAGTTCGCCGGCCGAACCTCTTGAAAGAGACTTGGCAGAGAGGCGAGATCCCGAGGCATTATGGCCCCCCCATGCAACCGTCCGTAGCGACCAAGGCAAATAGATCCCCCATCTCACGGGGGTCTGCGTTCCTCCGCGAGCCGACGCTGCCTTCCCGCGATGGAGAGCTGGGAGCGGATCTGTACCTGGATATCCTCGCTAGCATCCCCTCCTCCATCCTGATCTTCGACAGCAGCCTGAGGGTGGTCTTTGCCAACCGGAACTTCCTGGTGAAGTCCCGGAAGGGACAAGGGGAGGTTTTGGGCAAAACAATCGGCGATATCTTCCCTCCGGTGATCCTGTACTACACCAACCTGGAGGAAAACCTTCAAGCGGCGCAGATGGGCAGGCCCCTTGACGGGGAGGAGATGGAGTATCGGGCCCCAGGCCTGGCGAGCCGCGTCTACTTCTACAGCCTCACGCCGTTGAAGGACGAGGGGGGACGCGTGAGGAACGTGATGCTCTTCATGGACGACGTCACGGAGAAGAAGAGTTTGGGCGAGCGGGTCGCGCGGGCCGAGCGCCACCTGGCGAGCGTGGTGGAGAGCGCCAATGACCTCATCGTCTCCATGGACGCCCACGGCGCCGTGATGACCTGGAACAGCGCCGCCGAGCGGATCCTCGGGTTCTCGGCGCCCGATATGGTCGGCGGGCAGTTTGTCCAGCTCTTCCCGGACGCCGAGCGAGCCAACCCGGAGGGCCTGTTCGCACAGCTCATCCGGGGAGGCGAGCCCCAGGAGAGGGAAGCGAGCATGCGCGCGAAGGGGGGCCAGGAGCTCCTCATCGCCTGGCGCTTCTCCACCATGAAGGAGGAGAGGGGCCAGGTGGTCGCCCTGGTGGGGGTGGGGCGGGACCTCACGGAGAAGCGCCAGCTCGAACTCCGGTTGATCCAGTCGGCCAAGATGGCAGCCCTGGGGGAGATGGCTGGCGGAATCGCTCACGAGATTCGCAACCCCCTGGCCATCACCTCCTCCGCCGCGCAGATCCTCCTGAAAAAGGGGAGGGATCCCGAACTCCGGAGGGAGGCCGCCCAGAAGATCCACACCGCCGCTGGCCGGGCCGCCACCATCATCGAGAATCTCCTGCGATTCGCCCGTCCATCCGAGGGCCTGGTGGAGCGGGTGGACCTCAATAGCGCCGTCGAGGACACCCTCTCCCTCATCGGGCATCAGATCTCGCTCCAGTCCATCGAAATCGAGAAGCGGCTGGCCCCACAGGTCCCCAGGTTGACGGGCAACAAGAACCAGCTCCAGCAGGTCTTCATGAACATCATCCTCAACGCCTACCACGCGATGCCCGAAGGGGGGAAATTCACCATTACCACCCGCGTGGTGCCAGCTATCCCGCCTCCCGCGGGCCCATTGCCGGGTCGCGAATTCCCCGAGCCTGTTCGGCCTTTGGCCTCCAATCCACAATCGGCCGTGGACCCGCCACAGGCGGGCCAATGGGTGGAGATTCGGTTTTCCGATACGGGATGCGGAATCCCGGAGGAGAACCTCCACCGCATCTTCGATCCCTTCTTCACGACCATGCCGGTGGGCAGTGGGACGGGTTTGGGCCTCTCCATCGCCTACAGCATAGTCCGGCAACACGGCGGGTCCATCCGTGTGGAGAGCCAGGTGGGCTCGGGCTCGACCTTCACCGTCAGCCTGCCTGCCGCTCCCCCTCACCTTGTCCTCTCCCCCATTGGGGGAGAGGACAAGGTGAGGGGGCGGACCTGACGGCGACTGGAGATTGGAATGCCGGTCCCAGGCGAAGGGTAGGACAGCCAGATGACAGATATTTTGGTCGTGGATGACGAGAAGGATATCTGCTGGGCCCTGGAGACCGCCCTGGGGGACGAGGGCTATCAGATCACGCAGGTAACCCGGGGGGAAGATGCCATCCGGGAGGTAAGGCGGAGGCCATTCACCTTGGCCATCGTTGACGTCAAGCTCCCGGGCATGAGCGGCATCGAGGTCTCCCGGGTCATCGGCCAACTGGATCCTCGCATGAAGATCGTTCTGATCTCCGGCTACCACTACGAGGAGGATCAGCCGATCCAGGAGGGCATCCGGCGGAGGATGTATCGAGGCTTCATCAGCAAGCCCTTCGAGCTGGATGAGGTCTCGGCCCTGGTGCGGAGAGTCCTTGCAGAGAATGAGAACACCCCCCCCGTATTGGAGGAGGCTGACCACGATAGAACCGTTTAGGGGGAGTCGCCAACCGCCAAGGCCTCCTGCCGCTTGTCCGCCAGTCCGCCGGGTATCCGCGACATAGCCGTGGGTGACGGACTCCTTCGGAGAGGCGGACGGATAGGGAGCATCCAGCTATGAGGGGCATGACCGACGTCAGCGGCCTGAGAGAAATCCGGAGCCTGCACAGCACCGGGAAGCGGGGCATTCCGAGGGTGCAGAGTTCGGCCTACTTGGACCTCTACGTGCTGGAGAGGGAAAAGGAGCGGCTGGAGAAGGAGGCGGCCCTTCTGGACAAGCGCAACCGGACGATCCTGAAGCGGCTCGCGGACATCCAGCGGCAGACAGAGACCCTGGAGAAATCGGCTTCCCTTACGGGAGGCCGCAGCAATGAGCGTGAGAAGGGGGCGAAACGGGACAGCCCCGGGAGGAAGTGGAGGACATCCCCCCTGAATTACTGAGCGGGCGGATGCCAGGGGAAGGTTTCTCCAGCGGGACAGCGCGGCCGCAATGGGGCGGTAAAAGGTGGGACCGGGGAGATGGAAGCTCTAGTGGCGAGCAGGATCCTCGTGGTGGATGACCTCCCCCAGAACCTGGAGCTGATGGAGGCGCATCTTCGGACACTGGGCCACTACGTCGCCAAGGCCTCCAACGGAGCGGACGCCCTGCAGAAGGTCAAAGAGGAGACCCCTGACCTCATCCTCCTGGTCGTCATGATGCCCGGGCTGGACGGGTACGAGGTCTGCCGCCGACTGAAAGCGGATGCGAATTCGGCCTTCATACCCGTCCTCATACTCACCGCCCTCTCGGCGCCCGAGGAGATGGTTCGGGCCATCGAGGCGGGGGCGGACGACTTTCTGACCAAGCCCTTTAGCGGATTGGAGCTGCTGATCCGGATTCGCTCCCTCCTCCGCATCAAGAAGCTCCATGATCAGGTGGAGGCCTACCGTCGGATGGCCACGGTCGGGGAGCTGGCCGGCGGCATCGCCCGGGAGATGCGGAATCCCCTGGCCATCTCGTCCTCGGCCGCCCAGATTCTCCTGAAGAAGGGCGACGACCCCACGCTTCGGCAGGAGTCCGCCGAGAAGATCCGCGCCGCCGCCCACCGGGCGGCCGCAATCATCGAGAGTTTCCTGCGAGGCACCCGTCCCGCCGGAGTTCTGATGGAGCCGTTGGGTGGAAACCACGCCATCACTGTTCCCGTCGAAGGTGCCGACGGATTGGGGCCAGCGCCATCCAGGCGTGAGAGAAGATAACGCGAGGTGATGGAACGTGGAAGCGTATGGCTGGAAACCGGAGGCCCTCCATCTCTACTGCGTCGTCGGGGCCGTGGGCGAGAGGGAGTTCGGCAAAATCCGCCTGCCTGTTGCAACGACGCAGACAGGTCTTCACGCTGGCCAGCCCTGCCTGTCTGCCGGACATGCCTTTGCCGTCCACCATCAGGATATCGCCGCCATCGTGAGTCCCGCACCCATGCGAGCATACAGGTCCATGAGGAAGGAGGAGGTCATCCCCCACCTCTTCGCCCACCAGGCCGTCATCGAGAAGATCCTGGTGGAGCACACGGTGGTGCCGGTGAAGTTCGGCACCACGGCCCGGGATGAGGAGGAGGTCCGAACGATTATGGAGCAGGGCTATCCGCAGCTCAGGGCTGCGCTGGAGGCCATGGGGGGGAAGATCGAGCTAGACGTGGTTGCCCTGTGGAGGGACCTCAATTCGGTCCTGCGGGAGATTGGCGAGGAGGACGAAATCAGGAGAGCCAAGGCAGCCATTGCCACCCGATCCTCCGAGGAGACCCGGGAAGAGCGGGTGCGGATCGGCAAGCTGGTCAAGGCCAGGCTGGACCGGCGCCGGGAAGAACGGGCCACGGAGATCGTGGAGGCCCTGGAAGGCCTCGCCCAGGACTTGTGCCCCCACGCCCTGCTGGACGACCGGATGATCCTCAACACGGCTATCCTCTTGGAGAGGTCGAGGGAGGGGGAGGTGGGGCAGGCCCTCGAGCGGCTGAACGGCCGATGCGCGGAGCGCGTGGACTTCCGATGCGTTGGGCCGCTGCCCCCCTACAGCTTTAGCACGGTGGAGATCCAGCGGTTCGAGGGGGAGAAGATCGAGTGGGCGCGAAGAGTCTTGGGGCTGGGGGAGCGGGCGGGCCCCCTGGACGTGAAGGCGGCCTACCGGCGGTTAGCTCATCGGTGCCATCCCGACAAGGCGCCAGTCCGCCAGGGGACGGGTGAGCGCTTCGAGGAGGTGACCCACGCATACAGGATGCTGTCCGATTACTGTGAGGCGGCCGGGCAGAGTCATCCGGGCGCTGAAGCCGCGGGCGTGATCGCCGTGAAGCTCTGTCACTGGGGCGCGGAGGCCGGGGTTGCCTGACGAGGGGAAGTATCTTTACGGCATCATCGCGACGGATGAGGCGCGGAACTTCGGGCCCATCGGAATCGGCGGCCGGGACGACGAGGTCGGGACGATTGCGTATCGGGACCTCAGCGCGGTCATCAGCAACTCCCCCATGGCCAGGTATGTCCTCGGCAAAGAGAACCTCCTGGCCCATGAACGGGTCATCGAACGGGTGATGAAAGAGTACACCGTGCTCCCGGCCAGGTTCTGCACCATCGCGGTCAATGCCGAGGACATCCGGCGGCTCCTGGAGGGGCGGTACGGGGAGTTGAAACACCTCTTGAAGGACATGGATGGCAAGGTGGAGCTGGGGGTCAAGGGCCTCTGGCGAAACATGGATCTCATTTTCCAGGAGATCGTGAACGAGCATGGGGAGATCAGGCGCCTGAAAGAGAAGATCCCCCTGGCGCCTCATCGCCAGTCCCACGCCGAGCGGGTTGCCGTGGGGCGGATGGTCCAGGCCGCGCTGGAGGAAAAGAAAGCACGGGAGAGCGAGGAGATCCTGACGAAACTCAAGAAGATCTCCGTCGAACATCGCCTCAACAGGACCGTCGGGGACAGGATGCTCCTCAACGCCGCCTTCCTGGTGCATCGAGGCCGTGAAAAGGAGTTCGACGACCTGATGGAGCGGCTGGACCTCCGGTACGGCGAGCGGATCAAGTTCGCCTACGTGGGGCCCGTCGCGCCCTACAACTTTGTCAAGATCGCCCTCCACCCTGAAGAGTGACCGCCACCCCATGGCCGTGGAAGGGAAGTACATCTACTGCATCACCGAAGAAGCCGAAGAGGAGACCTTTGGCCCCCTGGGGATCGGGGGCCGGGGGGATCAACTTCGCGCCATCCATTATCGGGATATCGGTGCGGTGGTCAGCGACGCGGCCATCAGGCGGTATCCGGTCTCCCGGGAGAACTCCCTGGCCCACGAGCGGGCCATCGAGGCGGTCTTCAAAGGCCAGACAGTCCTCCCCGTCAGGTTCTGCACCATCGCCGAGGACGAGGCGAAGGTGCGGGCCATCCTGGAACGCGAGTACGCAGAGTTCAAGGGCCTCCTGGAGCGGATGCGGGGCAAGGTGGAGCTGGGCCTGAAGGCGATCTTCCACGAGGAACTGATCTACCAGGACATCCTGGAGGGGCACGAGGAGATCAGGCGGCGAAAGGCAGCCGTGGCTGCCATGCCCCCGCAGAAGGCCCACTGGCAACTTGTCGAGATCGGGAGGATGGTGGAGGCAGCCCTGGAGGTCGAGAAGGCCAGGGTCCGGGAGGAGATCCTGGAGGCCCTCAAGGGGGCCTGTCACGACTTCCGCCTGACCCATCGGATCCTCGGCGAGCGAATGATCATGAACGCCGCGTTCCTGGTGGACCGCGCCCAAGAGGCGGAGTTTGACCGGAGGATGGACGCGCTGGCGAAGCGGTACGGCGAGCGCGTCAGATTCAAGTACGTGAGCGGATTTCCCCCCTTTAACTTTGTCTGCCTGACAATCAATGTGGAGTAGGGGAAGGGACCATGCTTCTGGTTGATGATCTGCTTGCGCTGCCTTTCAAGGGCCTCTTCGGCATCTTTCAGAAGATCAGCGAGATGGCGGACCGGGAATTTACCGACGAGGCCTACATCCAGAGGAAACTCCTGGAACTCCAGCTCCTCTACGAGATGGACGAAATCGGCGACGAGGAGTACGACCGCCAGGCGGCGGAGTGGGAGGCGAGGCTCAACGCTGCCAGGGGGGCCGAAGAGGCCGATGGATATGCGGAGGAGGGAACGTTCCGGGATTCGAAGGCGGCCTGACTGCGCCGCGGGGTCCTGCGAATCTCCAGGCGTTCTCAAGAAGAAAGATCAGGAGGGCTGAGCCATGGGAGGCACGTTCAAATGTCCGGGGTGCGGGGAGACGACCTGGGGGGCTCTGAACCACTGCCCGAAGTGCGGTGAGCCCCTGACCCGGAAGTGCCCGTGGTGTGGGGGAACGTGGCGGTACATCTACGCGGACGAATATCGGTTCTGCCCGACCTGCGGCACCAGGGCCGAGCCTGTGAAACTGGAAAGATAGGGTAGAGCCATGCCACAGGCCATCACCCACGGCATCCAGGCGACCAACCTGGCCGACATCCTGGAACGGGTCCTGGATAAAGGGATCGTCATCGCAGGGGACATCAAGGTCAGCATCGCCGACATCGAGCTGCTGAGCATCAAGATCAGGCTTCTCGTGGCCTCGGTGGAGAAGGCCAAGGAGATGGGCATTGACTGGTGGCAGAGCGATCCCGCCCTCTCGTCGAAAGCCAGGGCCATAGAGGAAGAGAACAGGGGTCTCAGAGAGCGTCTCGATCGGTTGGAGGCGCGGATACAGGTGCAGTGATGGGCTGCTCCGCCTTGGGCGGATAGACCGGCAGCGACGCCGATGGGGGGCGAGTCTCATGGCCAAGAACAAGAAGAGCGAGCGAGGCGAAGGCGAGATCAACCTGGGGCTGGGAGGGGTTTTCCGGGGGCTGGGGAACCTCATTGACCTCCTCACCGAGATGGCCGAGGAGGGGAAGACGGAGGTCAGCCGCACCGGAGAACTGAAAGGCAAGGAGCTGAAGGGGGTCTACGGATTCAACATCAAAATCGGCCTGGGGGGGACTCCCACCGTCGAGACATTCGGGAATGTCAGGAAGACCAAGGAGGGGCCGGTCGTCGAGGAAGTGCGGGAGCCGCTGCTGGATGTCCTCGACGAGGGCGACTCGTTTCGCATCATCGCCGAACTCCCCGGGGTCGAGGCCAGCGACATCAAGCTGGACCTGAAGGACGACATCCTTACTATCGCCGCCGAGGGCAAGGACCTGCCTACCGGCCAGGCAGGCCGGAAATACAGCAAGGAGGTCCTCCTCTCTTCGCGGGCGCAGCCCGGACCTCCGACGATGTCCTACCGGAACGGGATCCTGGAGGTCCGCGTGCGCAAGGCCCCGACGGGATAGGACCGCCGGATGCTGAAGCTCATCCTCTTCGGCGGAAAAGGCGGGGTGGGGAAGACGACCTGCGCGTCCGCCGCCGCCGTGCAACTGGCCGACGCGGGGGTGAGAACGCTCTTGCTCTCCTCCGACCCGGCCCACTCCGTCTCCGACTGCCTGGAGCAGGAGATCGGCCCGGAGATCAGGCCCGTGGACGGGGTGAGGGGCCTGTGGGCCGTGGAGGTGAGCGCCGAAAAACTCTACCTGGAGTTTCGGGAGGAGCACGGCGAGGAGATCAGCCGGATCCTGGAGACCGGCACCTACCTGGATGCCGAAGACATCGCCGGCCTCCTCTCCCTCCCCATCCCCGGCCTGGATGAGGTGATGGGCTTCAAGGAGCTGGTGGATCTGATGGAGAAGGAGGAGTACGACCTCTACGTCCTGGACACCGCCCCGACGGGGCATGCCCTCCGCCTCCTGGCCCTGCCCGAGGTTCTGGATCAGTGGATACGGATCCTGGCCAGGATCCGGTACAAGTACCGATACGTGGTCTCCCGGCTCTCGGGCAAGGAGGTGCACGAGGCCGCCGACGATTTCCTCTTCAGCATGAAGCGGGTCCTGAAGAAGGTCCATGCCCTGCTGCGGGATCCGGACCGGTGCGAGTTCGTCGTGGTCACCGTTCCCGAGGCGATGGTCATCGCCGAGACGCGGCGACTGACGAGGGCCCTGGCCACGTTCGGGATCCCGGTCAACCACCTCATCGTCAACCGGGTGATCTCCTCGGACCACCGGGATTGCCTCTTCTGCCAAGAGCGGTGGCAGGGACAGCGGGGCGATCTCCAGGAGATAGAAGCGTCCTTCTCTGCCACCATCCCTCTCAAGATCCTGGAGCTGCCCCGCCAGGTGCGGGGGGTGAAGATGCTGCGTGATCTTCCCTGCCCCCCTACCCTGGCTTGCCGGGTCTCTTCGGCCGCGAGGTGAACGTGCCGCGCGCAAGACGATGGGCGCTCGTCGGCAAGGATCGCGCGGAATTCGGAGGAACCCTTAGGCCTCCGTTTCTGAATTACGGTGACGTATTGTGTCCGCGCACCCTTTCGTTCCCCTCTCCCCGCCGTGGGAGAGGGCCCGGGTGAGGGGGGCTCTCGGCACGGCAGCCCTCACACACCCTCACCCCAACCCTCCCCCATCGAAGGAGAGGGGGCATAAAGGATCCCCTCGCCCCCGTCGGGGGACAGGGTGAGGGTGAGGGGGAAAGGACCGAAGAGATGCACGAAAGCCCTCCCAAAACGCTGACCCTCCGGGCGGCCGAGGCCCTCTCCAAAGATGTGGGGAGGGGGCTCGCCCGGCTGGACCCCGAGGACCTGAAGCGCCTGGGCGTGGAGGTGGGCGACATCGTCCGGATCGGCGGGAAGCGCGCCACCGTCGCCAAGGCCATGCCGGCCTACGCGGAGGCCAGGGGGAAGGGCATCGTGCAGGTTGATGGCCTGATTCGGGCCAACGCCCAGGTCGGATTGGACGAGAAGGTGACCGTGGCCGGCATCCCGGTCCGGCCGGCCGCCCGGATCGTCCTCTCCCCGCTCTCCCCGATGCGGGCCACACAGAAGGAGCGGGATACCCGCTACATCGCCAGGCTCATCGAGGGCCTCCCGGTCCTGGCCGGCGACCGGATCCGGGCCAACCTCTTCGGCTCCCTTTCCCAGGAGTTCACGGTCGTGGAGACCGCGCCCGAGGGCGCCGTGGTGATCCACCCCGCCACCAGCCTGCGGATCAAGGAGGTGGAGGGTCCGGGGGAAGCCGCCCGGGTCTCCTACGAGGACATCGGCGGGTTGGACAAGGAGATCCAGCGCGTCCGCGAGATGATCGAGCTCCCCCTGAAGTACCCGGAGGTCTTCGAGCGCCTCGGCATCGGGGCCCCCAAGGGGGTCCTCCTCCACGGCCCGCCGGGCTGCGGCAAGACCCTCATCGCCCGGGCCGTCGCCAAGGAGACCGACGCCCACTTCCTGGCGGTCAGCGGCCCCGAGGTCATCCACAAGTTCTACGGGGAGAGCGAGGCCAAGCTCCGGAAGATCTTCGAGGAGGCCGAGCGCCACGCTCCCAGCATCGTCTTCCTGGACGAGATTGACGCCATCGCGCCCAAGCGGGAGACGGTCGTCGGCGAGGTGGAGAAACGGGTGGTGGCGCAACTGCTGGCCCTCCTGGACGGTCTCCGCTCGCGCGGGCAGGTGATCGTCATCGGGGCCACCAACATCCCCAACGTCCTCGACCCGGCCCTGCGCCGGCCCGGGCGCTTCGACCGGGAGATCGCCATCCGCATCCCGGACCGGAAGGGGCGGCGGGAGATCCTGGAGATCCACACGCGCGGCATGCCCCTGGCCGAGGAGGTGGACCTGGAGGCGCTGGCGGAGATCACCCACGGCTTCGTGGGCGCCGACCTGGAGGCCCTGTGCCGCGAGGCGGCCATGGTCGCCCTGCGGGCCCTCCTCCCGCGGATCGAGTTCGACGTGGGCGCCATCCCCTACGAGACCCTCATGGAGCTCCGGATCACGAGGGACCATTTCTTCGAGGCCCTCAAGGAGGTGGAGCCGTCCGCCCTCCGGGAGATCGCCGTGGAGGTCCCGGACGTCCGGTGGGAGGAGGTGGGCGGGCTGCAGGCGGTGCGGGAGGATCTGCTGGAGGCCATCGAGTGGCCCCTGAAGTACGCGCCCCTGTTCAAGCATGCGGGGGCCAGGCCGCCGAAGGGCATTCTCCTCCATGGACCACCGGGGACGGGGAAGACCCTCCTGGCCAAGGCGGTGGCCACCGAGAGCCGGGCCAACTTCATCTCCGTCAAGGGCCCCCAGCTCATGTCCAAGTGGGTGGGCGAGGCGGAGCGAGGGGTGCGGGAGGTCTTCAAACGGGCCAAGCAGGCGGCCCCCTCCATCATCTTCTTCGACGAGGTTGACGCCCTGGCTCCCAAGCGAGGCCCGGGGGACGCCTCAGGCGTCGCCGAGCGGGTCATCAGCCAGCTCCTCACGGAGCTGGACGGGATCGAGGAGCTTCGGGGGGTGGTGGTGCTGGCGGCGACGAACCGCCTGGACATGCTGGACCCGGCCCTCCTTCGCCCGGGGCGGTTCGACCTCCTCATCCAGCTCCCACTCCCAGACGAGGCGGGCCGGCTGGAGATCTTCGGGATTCATACCCGAGGAAAGCCGCTGGCGGAAGACGTGGATCTGGGACGGCTCGCCCGGGAAACCGAGGGATACGCTGGGGCGGAGATCGAGGCCATCTGCCGCAAGGCGACGATGCTCGCCATCCGCGAGTACCTGTCTGGGTTGGCCTCTGGCCTGCCTGCCGCGGCGGCGCCGGCAGGCGGACAGGCAGAGGGAGATTCCACCTTCAGCGGGTTCGCCATCCGGATGGCCCATATGCATCGGGCCCGGGAGCTGGTGGGCAAGGTGTGAAGGAGATGGAGGAAGGAGAACGGCGATGCGGAGGCGCGGGAAGCTTCTGGTGGTGATGGAGCAAGGCGCAATCCGCCGGCTCCTGACGGCGGCCCTTTCCCTCGGAGGATACGACGTGAAGGTTGCCGGGGACAGCCCGGGGGACCTCTGCCCCCCAGCCGGAGAGCGGCCCAACCTCGTCCTCTACGATGTCTCCATGCCCGCCACCGGCGGAAGGGAGACCCTGAGGAGGATCCGGGAAAAGGATGCGGAGGCACGGATCGTCGCCTTCTCCGACCCCGCCACCGCGGAGATGGCGCGCCAGGCCCGCGACCTCGGGGCAAGGGAATACGTGGGGGACCCGTTCGATCTTTCGACCCTGCTCCGGGTCATCGCTGACAACGTGCCGTCGGCCCCCGCTCGATGAGCAATGCGGAGGTTGATCTACGTCCCGATCGTCCATACGGCGGCCGATATGGGCTCGCAGGCAGAGGCGCTGGAACGGGAGCACGTGCGGAGGCACGGCAGGGGCGAGTGGGCGCGGACCCGGCGCCTCATTGACGAGGTCTGGGAGGGGCTCCGGACACGCCTGCTGGCCTTGAATCTGGACTTCCGCAGGGTGAGGATCTACCAGGACGGCCTCCCGGTCTGCGGCAGGGAGCTGGACATCGTCCGGGAGGTGGCCCAGGGGGGAAGCAGGAACTACGCCCTTATCCTCGAGCTGCTGGACCGGGGGGCCGTCGTCGAAGGGACGGAGAGTCCCGGCGTCCTTCGGGAGGAGTACGAGCGCATCCGGTCGGCCATTCCGAAGGAGTCCGTCCCCCAGGACCCGATGCGGGCAGGCCTGCCTGCCGAAGGCTCGGCGCAGGCAGGCGGACTGGAGGCCCAGGCCGAATCCCGAAAAGCGGGACCGCCCGACCAGGCCCGGGAAGAGTACGCCAGGGAGGGCGAAAGGATCCTCCGCCAGCGGGATGAATTCATCGGCCGCAGGATTGACGAAAGCCTGAAGGAGGGAGAGGTGGGCATCCTCTTCATCGGGCTCATGCACCGCGTGGATCGGTTTCTCCCCCGGGACATCGGGGTCCAGTACCTTATCCATCGGCTCCCCTTCCACATCCCTCCCGGGGATCCGGGACAGCGGAGCGGCCATGACGGATAAGGCGGGGATTCTGGGGGCGCGCGCATCCGAGAGGGGGGTGGGCTGGTACGTTTACGCCGTCCTCCCCTGGTCCATGGAGGTCGCCGTGACGGCCGGGATCGAAGAGGGACGCCCCTCGGTTTTCATCCCCGATGGCCCGATCATGGCCGTGGCAAGCCCTGTCTCCCTCGCAGTATTTGACTCCGAGCCGCTCTGGAGGCACATGGAAGATCCCCGCTGGCTGGCCGAGAAGGTCTACAGGCACGAGGCGGTCGTCGAAGCCATGATGGCCAGGGGCCCTGTCCTCCCGATGAAGTTCTGCACGATCTTCCGGAGCCGGGACGCGGTGCGCCGTATGCTCCGCGAACATGCCCCCCGATTTCACGAGGGCCTTGAATTCGTGAGGGACAAGGAGGAGTGGGGGGTCAAGGGATTCGCTCACCGGGGTTGTCTCAAGGAGGCGGCCCTGCGCCGGGACCCGGAGCTGCGCCAGATGGCGGAGCAACTGGCCGTGTCTGCCCGAAACAGACCGGGCAGCGCCTTCCTCTTGAAACGGAGGATGGATGACCTCGCCGAGCAGAGGCGAATAGAGCGGGAGGCCGAGCTGATCCGGGAGGCGGTGGAGGCGCTGCGAGGTTCGGTGGTCCAACTCACAAGCAACCCCCCTCTCCGGGGCCAGAGGGGGGACAAGGGCGCCCCTGGGTCCACCGTAGGTGGACACACAGGCGAGGAAGTCGTGCTCAATCTCGCGTGCCTGGTTCTCAGGCAGGGAGTGCAAACGTTCCTCGCCGAGGTCCAGCGGTGGAACGAGGCCCGAGCGGATCAGGGCCTGTGCCTGGAGGCCTCGGGTCCCTGGCCCCCCTACAACTTCTCGCCGAGGTTGGGGAATCATGCTCGCTGATGTCGAGCGCGGTGTGGCAGAGCGACGGATCACGCTGCTGGAAACCCTGGACCGGCTCCTGAACAAGGGGGTGGTGATCGCCGGCGACGTTACCCTCTCGGTGGCGGACGTGGATCTGATCTTCGTGGGCTTACGCCTGCTGTTGTCCTCCGTCGAGACGGCCCGGAACCTGCGCCTGGGCCGGGACCTTTGAACGTCCAGCCCTGGCGGACTTGAGGGAATCGTGCAGGGCATCTACATCTACGGCATCATCGGTTTTCCGCCGGAGCTGGCGCGCGGGATCCAGGGTCTCGGGGGAAATCCCGTTCGCCTCCTGCCTCAGGGGGACGTCGCCGCGGTCGTGAGCCCATCGCCCCTCAGCCCCTGGCCCTTCGACGAGGCGCACCTGTCCCTCCATGAAACCGTGGTGGAGGAAGTGATGCGCTCCCGCCCCATTCTTCCTGTCCGGTTCAACACGGTCCTCAGGGCAGAGGAGGCAGTGACGGCCCTCCTCACCGAACGGGCTCAGGTCTTCCGCTCGGCGCTCGAGCGGGTGACGGGAAGGGTGGAGATGGGGCTGTGGGTGCTCTGGGAGCCAGCCGCGGAAGCCGAGGTGTCGCCGGACGAGGAACTCGAGGAAGGGGGGCCCGGAGCGGAATACCTCTACCGGAGGCTCAAGGAGGAGCGTAGCCGGTCCAGGGTCCGGGCGGAGGGCGAGAGGCTGATTCACGCGCTTCAGGCGCCCTTGCTCTCTCTGGCCGTCGAGAGCTGCCCCCACCCATTCCCGACGGAACGCTTGCTCCTCGCAGCGGCCTATCTCGTGGATCGGGATCGGGTGGACGCCTTCAGGAATTGTGCGGCGAAGGTCCGGGAGGATTTCCCGGACCTTCGCTTCCTGCTCACCGGCCCCTGGCCTCCCTACCACTTTGTCAATGGAACCGAGGATAACAAGCGATGACGCTCTGGATGCGTGAGGGCCCTCTGGCCGAGTTCGAGGGTGAGCTGGAACAACTCACGCAGGCCCTGCCGAGGCGGATCAACGCTGATCCCGAAAAGGTTGAGCAAGGGCTGGCCAAGCTGGTGCTGACACTCATCGAGCTGCTCCGCCGGCTTTTGGAGAAGCAGGCGCTGCGCCGCATGGCTGGCGGCGACCTCACTCCCGACGAGATCGAGCGGATGGGGCTCACCTTTCTGCGCCTGGAAGA
>Ga0209640_10001053_pt1 | contig 22813 bp, 21 predicted proteins | sample RifCSP10_1_FD_184018 | JGI IMG/M metagenome (GOLD analysis project Ga0209640, IMG submission 184018) | Soil microbial communities from Rifle, Colorado - Rifle CSP2_sed 10_1 (SPAdes) (version 2) | ecosystem: Environmental > Terrestrial > Deep subsurface > Rock core/Sediment | place: Rifle... | reverse complement strand
TTTCCTGTATTCTCCTCCAGATGGCCCCATCCTCTGGTGTCCGGATGCCTAACTGGACGTTCTTGAAGAAGTAGCGTTCATGCCCTTGGTCTTGCCCTATCCAAGCATCGGCGATGCTATCCGCACCCGCGCGCGGCTCGTCAGCCCTGGTGGCGGTTGCAAGAACCACGTCAAGATCGATGGCGGAATCGTCAACGGCTGCCGCTGGCCATGGAATGCTGAGCAATCCCTCTTTGTCTACTGGGGGAATCGGGGACGCCACCTTGTTGTGGAAAACATCAGCCCACTCTCGAAGCCATGGAGCTGAGGCAGCTTGGTCACGGAACAGGAACCCAACGCAGCCCCATCCGGTCCGTGCTGCGATGCTCCCGGATTCCGCGTGACGGTTCTCTGCTTTCCAAAGCTCCTCCGCCTCGGAGAGAAGCGCACCAAGATCAGGAATGGGATGTTTGCAAGGCACCAGGGCTCCCTGTCCCGACGGGCCATCGGTGGCAAACGTCATTGTAAAGCAGCAGCCCCAGGTCTGGGATCGTCGTCCGTAGCGAATTGGCACCTTCACACTTACCGCCTGGTCCAGCATGAGGCGCGACTTACGCCACGCGTCTCTCTCGGGGTGCCAGAGCAAGGAGCCGATAATCAAAATTCCGCCACGCATGATGTCCCCCGCGCTTGGTGCCTAACGACATCGAGGGTGAGCGGCCCGCGGGACGCGCGTACGCTCGAACCTCTGGTTCGGTGCTACTTTATGCTTATCGGCAGCACCTCGATGATCGCGCCTGCTTCTGATTCGGAATCAACTCTTGTTTTCATGACGCTCATTTCGACGACACAGGAATCCTTGCCCTCCGTCTCGCTGAAGATCGTCTGATTCAGGGCGTCGGAGAATCGTTTCATGAGGTTGTCCAGATCTGGTCCGTACGGCAGGTCTGTGGGGAACTTGTTCGGCGGCAGAAGGAATGTGACTCGCAGGATACATGCTTCTGTGACCTTGGGGAGGTGCCTTGTCTACTCGATCACCGCATCGGTCCATCGATTCGGAGCGTCTGTATCTCCCCGGGCCTTGCTTCTGCTGTAGGGCACTCCTGATATCAGGTGCGAGAGGTGTTTCATCTCTTCATTTCACCGAACCACTAAGTGAGTCGGTCAATCTATCCCCGCCGACGATCTCGTAATTATGAGCAATTCTATATTGTTTTTCGCCGCTTAACAACAAACATTCCGACCCGACAAACACTGCACTATTGTCAGCCTTTGCCGGCTACAGTCGGCCCGAATCAATCCCAAGTTGATCCGCCGGACTATGAACTCCCTTACCACTCCGCCTCCCTCAGGTTGACAGGATAGTTTACTGAGGATAGTCTTTGCGCGTCGGATTTCCCGGGAAGATTGAACAAGAAAATTTACTCCGAGCGAGGTGAAGCATGGCCAAGAGTTTGAGGACGTTCTTGGAGGATTGCAGAAAAGAGATCCCCAGCGAGATTGTGCATGTAAAAAAAGAGGTCGATCCTGCCCATTACGACGTCACGGCGATCATCAAGCACCTGGACGGGATGAAAAAGTTTCCCATCTTGATCTTCGAGCGCCCTTTGAATCTCAACGGCAAGCCCAGCGAGGTCAGGCTGGTGATGAATTGTGAGATCTCACAGCACAAAACTCAGATCGCCCTCGGCCTGCCCAAAGAGATGAATCGCACCCAGATGGCCGAAAGGTGTCTTGAGCTCGAGGAGCGCCGCATCCCGCCGATCATTGTGAATAGAAAAGACGCGCCGGTCAAAGAGGTGGTCAAGGCGGGCGCGCAGGTGGATCTGTATGAGCTCCCGATCATGCGCCACCACTACATGGATGGAGGTCCGTACATCACTCTGTCCACGATCAGCAGGGATCCCAAGAGCGGGGTTTACAATTGCTCCTACCACCGGATGGAGATCAAATCCAAGAACACGACCGCGGCTCACGCTTCGCCGCGCCACCTGTGGAAGATTTTCCGCGCCTATGAGCAGGAAAACCGGGAATGCCCGGTCGCGACTGTTCTCGGGCATCACCCGGCCTATCACATGGGTGCGTGTTACAGTGGACCTTTTGAGGTCAGCGAGTTCGACGTCATTGGCGGCTATTTTCAGGAGCCCCTGCGCCTTACTCCCTCGGAGACCTGGGGAGAGGATTTACTCATCCCCGCCGATGCCGAGATCGTGATCGAAGGGGCACTGATTCCCGGAAAGCGCGTCGTCGAGGGGCCCTTTGGAGAAGCGCCCGGCTACCTCGGCCCCCAACGCTACGCGAGCTGTCTGTTTTACGAAGTACGGGCTATCAACCGACGCAAGGATGCCATGTATCAGTCCGTCATCACTCCCGAAGGGGACAAGCCATGGATGGATCTGCCGCGCGAGGGCGCCTATCTGCGGCGCTGCCGCGAGGCTGTCCCGGGAGTCACGGCGGTCTGCAAGATGGGTCGACATGCGCACTACAACGTGTTCATCTCGATGAAGAAGATGTCCGAGGGCGACCCCGGCCGCGCCGCCGCGGCTGCTCTGACTTTCGATCATACGAAGAACGTATTTGTTTTCGACGACGACATCGATGTTTATAACCCTACCGATATCCTCTGGGCTCTTGCGACCCGGGTGCAGCCCCATCGACAGGTTTCGATCCTCCAGCCGCTGTTCAGAGGCAATTTCTTGGACCCCTCCTTGGTCGACGAGATTAAAACGTCGTGCATGATCGTCGATGCCACGCGGCCATTGGACCGTCCCTTCTCGCCGGTGTCCAAGTGTCCGGATGACGCGATGGCGAGGATCAAGCTGGAGGACTATATCCCCGGGGAGATCCTGCAACATATTCCTATTGACCGGACGACCTACTGGGCTTAGAGCAAGTCCTAACCTCCGAGGGAAATAGCGATGGTTCCCGCGACGGTAAACAAGGTTCCGGTTGCTGTCCGATAGTTGACTTGCTCGATGTCCCGCATCAAGATCACGGTGCCGATCAGGACCCACATCGGGGTCGTGCCGATGAAAGGGGCCACCAGCACGACTGGCCCCGCGCTGAGGGCGGCAAGGAATAAAAGGAATCCCACGGTTTCAAAAATTCCCGCCAGCACAAAAGACTTGAGCGCCTTTTGATCCCAACGGAGTCGCTGGTTGTGGCCGGGCAGGGCCAGAGAGCCGCAAAGGCCGAGAAGTGAAACCACACCTACGACGGCCGAAAAAAATACCGGTTGGTTCGAGATTCCCAGGCCATAACGGACCATCGGATGGACAACGCCCGCAAAAAATGCCGCCGCCAGCGGTATCAGCGTGTGCCACGGCCGGTAGGAGGCAACCCTTTCTCCGCGTTGCCAGCATATGAGGACGACTCCTAGAACAACCAAGATTGTGCCTGAGGCGATGGGGAGGTTGATCTTCTCTCCCAGCGCTGCGACGGCAAAAACCGCGCTGAAGAGAGGGTGGGTTGCCCGCAGCGGCGTGCTGCGAGCTGCGCCAATCTTGGCCATGCCGGTATAGGTCAGAAGCCGGATGATCGGCATGAGAAAGCCCACGAGGATGAACATTAACAGCGCCAAAGGTAGAACAGTGGGGATGCCCGCGGTAACGAAAACAATGGTCCACAGCGCGAGACTCTGGACGATCATCGATATCCAGGTCATCGTGAGGGGTGTGGAATACAGAAGGCCGCGCCGGGACGCAATGTTGCCGGCGGCGTAAGCGATCCCAGCACCCAGGCCGATCATTTGTGGCGATAGGTCCATCTCATGTAGAGAAATGTCGCAGGATTTAAATAGGCTGAGCCCTGGCGCGCATCCTCCGGCAGTGCTCAGTTGCCAAGACCATATATTATGGGAGAGGGAGGCACAAATTCCACCCTGGGGGTTGAGCGGCCGTTGGAGTCAAGCCGGGATATTTGATAAAAATAATCAGGCGGGGGTTATGATGAAAGACACGGAAATGATTCAAGGCTATCATGCTCATGTTTACTACGACCCGAAGAGCCGCGAAGCTGCGGCGCGGGTCAGGGAAGGGTTGGCGGCCCGCTTTCAGGTTCAGCTCGGGAGCTGGCACGACAGGCCCGTGGGACCCCACCCGAAATCCATGTATCAAGTTGTCTTCGCTCCCAAGCAGTTCGCCCAGATTGTCCCGTGGTTGATGCTTAACCGTGAGGGGTTGGATATCCTCGTCCATCCCGAGACCGACGACGCCGTTGCGGACCACTTGGAGCGCTGCCTCTGGTTGGGGAAGAAACTCAAGCTTGACGTTGGAGGTCTGGGTTAAGATGATCTCGGAAGAACCAAATCATCGGGCCGGGCCGAAGGCGGAGCCGCATCGCTCCGGCTTTGTGGCGATCGTCGGGCGGCCCAATGTCGGAAAATCCACGCTGCTGAACCAGCTGCTGGGGGAGAAGATCGCCATCGTGACGCCCAAGCCGCAGACGACGCGGAATCGGATTCGCGGTATCAAGACCATGGCGAATGCCCAGGTCGTCTTCCTGGATACACCCGGTATTCACCGGGCTCACTCGCTGATGAATCGGCGCATGGTGGAGGTCGCGCGGGCCACCTTGCACGAGGTGGATGGAGTTCTCTGGCTCCTCGATGCCAGCGAGAAGATCCGCACTGAGGATGAGGATATCGCGCGCATGCTCGCTCAGTCCGAGGCCGCCGTGTTGATCCTGCTCAACAAAATGGACCTTATCTCCAAGGGAAAGCTCCTGCCGCTGATGCAGCGGTGCGCCGAGTTATTGCCGGGAAGGGAGATTGTCCCGGTGAGCGCCCTCAAGGGAGAGAACCTGCCCCTGATTTTGGATCTCGTCGTCAAGCAGCTACCGGAAGGGCCGCGCTATTACCCTGAGGGAGAAGTTACGGATCAGACCGAGCGCTTTCTCGCGGCTGAGATTATTCGCGAGAAAGTCTTCATCCTGACGCGCGAGGAGATCCCTTACGGCACCGCGGTAGTGATCGAGGAATTCAGCGAAAAAGAGGAGCGCAACCTGATCGTCATCAAGGCGGCGATCCACGCCGATCGGGAATCGCACAAACCTATCCTGATCGGCAAGAGAGGGTCCATGCTCAAGGAGATCGGCACGCAGGCGCGGGAGGAACTGGAGAGGCTTTTGGGCTGTCGAATCTTTCTGGAGCTCTTCGTCAAAGTCCACAAGGGATGGACCCAGGACCCGTATGCCTTGACCAGCCTAGGTCTTTAAAGATGGCCCGGATGACAGAGTTCAGCCCCGGCCCTTCTGGGCGCCTTCCGGTTCTCGCCCTCGTCGGTCGGCCCAATGTCGGTAAATCCGCGCTTTTTAACCGCCTCACCGGCAAAAGGAAAGCCATCGTGGATAACACGCCAGGGGTGACTCGAGACCGCAATTACGGCGCGGCTGAGTGGGAGGAAAGGAAGTTTATCCTCATTGACACCGGTGGGTTTGACTCGGAGGCGGAGAGCGGTCTGGAGAGAAAGATTCAGGAGCAAAGCCGTCTGGCTATGGAGGAGGCAGATGTTATCTTGTTTGTCTTCGACGGAAAGGCCGGCTTGAATCCCCTGGACCGCGACGCGGTGCTTCTCCTGAGGCGAGTTAACAAGCCGGTATTTTATGCCGTCAACAAAATCGATACCCCTCCTAAAGAGGACCGCCTGTACGAGTTTTACACCCTGGGAGTAAACGAGATTTTTCCGGTTTCGGCAGAGCATGGCCTCGGGATAACCGCGTTGATGGATCGGATCGTCGCGGCCTTTCCGTCGGCGGCTGAGAAGGTCCCAGGCGAGGAAGAGGTGCGGCCAAGACCGCTTTTTCTTGCCGTCGTCGGGCGTCCCAACGTGGGGAAATCAACCTTGGTGAATCGGCTGCTGGGCTATGAACGCTCCGTGGTGGATTCCGTTCCCGGCACCACGAGGGACGCCCTGGATACTCCTTTCACATTAGGGGGGGAACCGTACGTTTTGGTGGACACAGCGGGAATCCGTCGCAAGGCGAGAATTGTGGACCGGCTCGAGCGCTATAGCGTGATCCGTTCCCTCGGCTCGGTGGAGCGAGGCGATTTGGTCATCCACCTCCTGGACGGGCCGGAGGGCGTAACCGACCAGGATGCCCAGATTCTGGCTTATGCATTGCAGCGCGGAAAGGGGCTGATTTTGGCGGTGAACAAATGGGATCTCGTGCCACCCGAGCGAAGGAGCCCGGAGTCCTATGGCGAACGGGTGTTTCACAAGCTCGCCTTCGTCGATTTTGCGCCGCTTGTTTTTCTCTCGATGCTGACGGGGGAAGGGGTCGAGGATCTGCTAAAAGCAGTTCAAGGGGTGGCCCTTTCCTATCAGCGCAGGATTCGAACCGCACCGCTCAATCAGGCCCTGCGGGAGGTGGTCCAAGCGCATGGGCCCCCCCTGTATCAAGGCCGGGAAGTAAAGTTCTTTTATGCCACCCAGACCGCGGTATGTCCCCCGACATTGACGGTTTTTGTGAGCGTCCCGGAAGGGGTTTCTTCCGGCTACCAACGCTATTTGATCCATCAGCTGCGACTAGCTTTGGGGCTTACGGGATCACCGATCCGCTTAATTTTACGCGCGCGCAGGGACGAGCGCAGGAGAAGAAAAAAGTGAAGCACGGGTTTTTTGTCCAGGTCTCCCAGGCAGGAATCAAGGCAGTGCGGCTGAGGAAAGAAACCGACCGTGAGTCAGGCTCCACGCGAGCGAAAGTGGCGAGCGGATCCGTGCGGCGCTGGGAGAACCTCGCGCGAAAAGAGATCAGGGCCTACTTGGCTGGCCGGCTGCGCTCATTTAGGGTGCCGTGCGATCTTTCCGGCCTTCCCGGTTTTACGCGCGCAGTCTTGAGGGTCACCGCGCGGATCCCTTACGGCCAGGTCAGGAGCTACCGTTGGATCGCTCGGCGGCTGGGAAGACCGGGAGCTAGCCGGGCGGTGGGCAACGCGTTGGCTCGGAATCCTGTCCCTATTATCATCCCGTGCCATCGCGTGATCCGCAGCGACGGGCAACTGGGCGGCTTCGCGTTGGGCCTGAGCTGGAAGAGAAGACTTCTGGAGCTTGAAGGACTCCGCGGGGGGCTGCGAGCCCCGCGCCACAAGGAGCGAGAGTAGGGGCGTTCTGCGGGGCGTCAGGAGTGAGTCTGGCGGTACACGGGGTTTTACAATATAATAAGTTATTCTTGGTATCCCTGATTCGAGCTCCAGACTAAGCACTTCCGGTTGACAAAAGGCAAAAAGATATGGTTCAGGCTTGTATAAATTTGGCGGAGGATCTCTTTTTGCCTTCTTTGGTAGGAAAGGATTGTGTTCCTTGGCTTGCCCTGGGGCGAGTCAACCGGCTGGGTTGTGTAGGTTTTAAGAGACTGGTCGAGTATTTTGGCGATCCCACGCAGGCCTTTTCCGCCTCGGAGGCGGAGTTGGGCGAAATCCCCGGCCTCGATAGGGAAGCGATCGCGGGAATGCTTCGCTTCTCCCAATGGGAGGAAGTTGAGCAGGAAGGACGCCGTGCATCGGCGGCCGGCGCCGGGATTCTCCCGTTCAACGCTCCGGATTATCCTGGGCGCCTGCGGACCCTTCCCGATCCGCCGCCTTTCCTGTACGTCAAAGGGCAACTTCGACCCGAGGATGACAGGGCTGTGGCCGTGGTCGGGTCGCGCAGCGCGAGCGAGTACGGCCTCCGGATCACCCGCGAGCTTGCTCAAGGTTTGGCCGGGATGGGGTTCACAGTAGTGAGCGGCATGGCGCGTGGCATCGATGGGGAAGCACACAAGAGCGCGCTCAGCGCCGGGGGAAGAACCTTGGCGGTTTTGGGTTCGGGTGTCGATGTGGTCTACCCCCCGGAGCATGAGGATCTCTATCGAACGCTCTGCGAGCGCGGGGCGATTGTTTCCGAGCAACCGATCGGAACCCCACCGTTTTCCTACAACTTCCCTTCGCGTAACCGCCTGATCAGCGGTCTTTCTCTCGGTGTTGTAGTGGTCGAGGCGACCGAGAAGAGCGGGTCCTTAATCACAGCCAGCTTGGCCCTGGAACAGGGGCGGGAAGTTTTTGCCGTGCCGGGGGAGGCGGGTGCGAGCCGCAGTCGCGGCACTCATCGTTTGATCCGGCAGGGGGCCAAGTTAGTGGAGGGCGTGCAGGACATCGTCGAGGAGATCGCGCCCCAGCTCGTGCGGCGAGCGGGCGCGCTTGAGGGCGCTTCCCAGCGCCGCGTGCCGGCAGGGCTGAGCGTCGAGGCGAGGAAAGTGTTCGAGCTGGTCGAGATCCATCCGCTCCAGATCGACGAAGTGATCCAAAAAAGCGGGCTCTCTGCCGCCAAGGTTTCAGAGCTGCTTTTGGAGCTGGAGCTTCAGGGGCTTTTAAAACAGCTTCCGGGAAAGAGGTTCGTGGCAAACTAGACAATCACAAATTGCAGATCTCAGATCTCAATTTCGAAATCTGAGATCTGGAATCGGAGATATGAAATTGATCTTATGGCAGCGAAAAATCTAGTCATAGTCGAGTCCCCGGCCAAGGCCAGGACGTTGGCGAGATACCTGGGTCGGGATTTCCAGGTTGAGGCCTCAGTCGGCCATATCGTGGATCTGCCCAAAAGCAAATTGGGCGTGAACATCGAGAAAGGGTTTGTGCCCGACTTCCACGTCATCCAGGGAAAAAAGAAGATTATTGAAGCGCTGCGCCGGGCCGCTAAAGGCAAGGAGCAGATCTACCTGGCTTCCGACCCCGATCGAGAAGGCGAGGCCATCGCCTGGCACATCGCAGACCAAATCGGTCGCGACCATCATCGCCTGCACCGAGTTCTGATCAACGAAATCACCCGTAAGGCGGTGCAAGAGGCGATCGCGCATCCGCAGAAGCTGGACCGGAAAAAGTTTGAGGCCCAGATCGCCCGTCGGATCCTGGACCGGCTGGTGGGCTACCAGATTAGCCCTATCCTGTGGAAAAAGGTACGGCGGGGATTGAGCGCCGGGCGGGTGCAGTCGGTGACGGTGCGCCTTGTCTGCGAGCGGGAAAAAGCGGTCCGCGCCTTTGTCTCGCAAGAATATTGGTCCTTGAGCGCGCTCCTGGAGGGGCGGGTCGGCCCGTCGTTTGAGGCGCGCTTGATCGAGTGGCAGGGAGAGAAGGTCGACCAGAAGAAATCCCGCATCGAAGATGAGGCCGCAATCCGCAAGATTGTCGGAGCTTTGGAAGGGCTGCCGTGGGCCGTCAGCCAAGTGGAAAAGAAAGAGCGGCGCCGGTTTCCCACGCCGCCGTTCGTCACCAGCAAGCTCCAGCAGGAGGCGGCGAGAAAACTCGGATTTCAGCCCCAACGGACTATGCAAATCGCGCAGCGGCTTTATGAAGGGGTAGAGTTGGGGCCCGAAGGTTCGGTTGGGCTCATCACGTATATGCGGACCGATTCGACCCGCGTTTCCGCGGACGCCCTGGGAGAAGCGCGTCGTTTCATCCACGACCAGTACGGAGAAAAATATCTGCCGGAGAAGCCGGTCACCTATCGAGCCAAAAAGGGCGTTCAGGATGCCCACGAAGCCATTCGGCCAACCTCGATGGAGTATGCGCCGGAGCGGGTGCGGAAATATCTGCGCCGTGACGCCTTTGCCCTCTATTCCCTGATTTGGGAGCGGTTTGTAGCGAGCCAGATGACCCCGGCGTTGTTCGATCAAACCGCCTTTGACATCCGTGTCGGAGAGGCGCTGTTCCGCGCCACCGGCCAGCAGCTCAAGTTCGACGGGTTCATGAGGCTTTACGTTGAAGGGGGGGACGAAGCAGAGGAAGAAAAAGAAGGGACGCTACCGGACCTGGCGGCCGGCGACCTCTTGAAGCTGCTCTCGCTGGATCCCCATCAGCACTTTACTCAACCCCCGCCGCGTTTTACCCAGGCCTCGCTGATCAAGGAGCTCGACGAAAAGGGAATCGGTCGGCCCTCCACTTACGCCGTGATCCTGTCCAATATCCTGGATCGGGAGTACGTGGTCTTGGATGAGAAGAAGTGCCTGGTCCCCACCGAACTCGGCGTTCTTGTGACGGAGCTCTTGGTCAAATCCTTTCCCGATATTCTGAACGTGGAGTTCACTGCCGGCATGGAGGACATCTTGGATAAGGTCGAGGAGGGGAAAGAGGACTGGCTCAAAGCCATGAAACGGTTCTACGCCTCATTTTCGCGCGATCTGAAAAAAGCGGAAGCGCAGATGAGGGACGTGAAGCGCGAAGAGGTGCCCACGGAGATCCCCTGCGACAAATGCGGCGCCATGATGGTTGTGAAATGGGGGCGCAATGGCGAGTTTCTCGCGTGCCCGCGCTATCCCGAGTGTAAGAATACGAAAAATTTTACGCGTGGCGCGTCGGGCGAGGTCCAGGTGGCGGATGAGATCGAGGTCAGTGAGGTCTGTGAGGAGTGCGGGCGGCCCATGCAGCTGCGCTGGAGCAAGTACGGCCAGTTTCTTGGCTGCAGCGGCTATCCCGAGTGTAAGAACATCCGGCCCCTAATAAAACCAAAGGATCTGGGGATCCGCTGCCCTGATTGCCAGCAGGGAAATCTCCAGGAGAAGAAATCCCGGCGGCGCAAGATCTTTTACGGCTGCGAGCGCTATCCGGAGTGCCAGTTCGCCACCTGGGATCGGCCGGTTGCGGAGGCCTGTCCGCAGTGCGGGGCGCCGATCCTGGTGGAGAAGGTGACCAGGCGAGCCGGGCGGGTGAGGCGCTGCCACAACAAGACCTGCGACTATAAAGTCCAGCTTGCAGAGTAGAGGATGGAGCGGGTTGTTCGGATCATCGGCGGCGGGTTGGCCGGATGCGAGGCGGCGTGGCAACTTGCCCGCAGAGGCGTGGCGGTTGAGCTGTTTGAAATGCGACCCGGAAGGATGACCGAGGCGCATACGGGCGGCGAGCTGGCCGAGTTGGTGTGCAGCAACTCCTTGCGCTCGCTCTCTTTGACCGCTCCTGCCGGTTTGCTGAAAGAAGAGATGCGTCGGCTCGACTCTCTGGTCATCCGGGTCGCCCACGGTCATCGGGTCCCGGCGGGTTCGGCCCTGGCAGTGGATCGCGAGGGCTTCTCCCGCACGCTCTCACGCACAGTCGCGAGCCTGCCGCAGGTACGCCTCATACGGGAAGAGGTCAAGCAGATACCCGCGGGATTCGTCATCGTGGCCACAGGTCCGTTGACGTCGCCGTCTCTGTCGCGCCACTTGGCCTCTCTGCTCGGCTCGGACCATCTCTATTTCTATGATGCGATCTCGCCCATCGTGACGGCGGAGTCCGTCAACATGGAGCTCGTCTTCAGAGCCTCGCGCTATGGGCGGGACCCGGAGGATTATCTCAATTGCCCGCTGACACGAGCGCAATACGATCGATTTGTCGACGAAGTCCTGGCTGCTGAAAAGATCCCGACGCGGAGCTTTGAACGCTTTATCCCCTTTGAAGGGTGCATGCCCATTGAGGAGATGGCCGGGCGCGGCAGGGAGACGTTGGCTTTCGGGCCAATGAAGCCGGTCGGTTTAATCGACCCCCGCACAGGGAAGAGCCCTTATGCGGTAGTGCAATTGCGCCAGGAAAACCGTGAAGCGACTCTCTACAATCTGGTCGGCTTCCAGACCAAAATGACCTATCCGGAGCAAAAGAGAGTTTTCTCGCTCATCCCGGGCCTGGAAAAGGCCGAGTTCGTCCGCCTGGGAAGCCTTCACCGAAACACCTTCATCGACTCCCCCCGCCATCTTTTGCCCTCGCTTCAGTGGCGCGCGAGCCCGACGAGGTTTTTTGCCGGCCAGATCACCGGTGTAGAGGGATATGTGGAGTCGGCAGCGTGCGGCCTGATCGCTGGGATCAACGCGGCCAGATTGATTTTGGAGTTGGAGCCGGTGGTGCCGCCAGCGACCACCGCCCTGGGGGCCCTGCTGCTCTATATCACGGATCCGTCGCGCAAAGACTTTCAACCCATGAACGCTAATTTCGGTCTGCTGCCAGCGATCTCCATGCCGCTTCGGGGCAGGGCGCGAAAGGAGCGTATGGCCCAGCGTGCTCTAGCAGATGTGGAGGTCTGGGCCGCGCGCCTGGAGGCGGAGCTAGGGTTCAGCCACAGCATGGGGTGGTCTCCGGGTAGTTCCTAAGGGCATGGCAGGGAAGCGATTTGCCGCGATCGATATCGGCACCAACACGATCCTCCTTCTCATTGCAGAGCTTAAGGAAAACAGGACGTTTGAAGTTCTGGAGGACCGCGCGGAGATAACGCGCCTAGGGAAAGGAGTCGATCGCACGCGCCGAATCTCTGCGCCCGCAGCAGAGCGGACCCTGAAGGTATTAAGGGCCTATCGGGAGCGGTGCGCAGAGCTGGCCGTCGATGAGATCGTGGCCGTAGGGACCAGCGCCCTTAGGGATGCGCGTAATGCCACGGCTTTTCAGGCCCGTCTCAAGCGGGAGCTTGATTTGGAGTTGCAGGTCCTCAGCGGTGAAGAGGAGGCTCGCTATTCCTACCTGGCAGTGGAGCGCGGGCTCGATCTCAAGGGAGAAGAGGTGTTGGTGGTGGATGTGGGCGGAGGCAGCACGGAGTTCATCTGGGGTAACGACGGGAGGCTTTGCCGCTGGGCCAGTCTGGATCTTGGCTCAGTGCGGCTCACCGAACGATTTCTCGCTACGGACCCCGCGCGGCAGGATGAGCGCGACCGGTTGATGACGGCGATCGATCGCGAGCTTGACTCGTTGATTGTGGAGTGGGCGGTGAAGCCTTGTTTCTCGGCGATGGTGGGGATCGCCGGCACCTTTACGACTTTGGCTGCCGTCGAGCGAGGGTTGGTACGGTATTCCCACAGCGAGGTCCATGGCAGTCTTTTAAGCCGCGTCGAGGTGCGGCGGCAGATCCGGCTCTATCAGGCGATGCCGATCGCGGAGCGAAGAAAGATTTCCGGCTTGGAGCCTCAAAGGGCCGACGTGATCCTTGCCGGGGCGATACTGATTGAGAGGATCATGGCATTTTTTGGGCTGGACGAGGCACGGGTAAGCGATCAGGGCATCCGCTACGGTTTGCTCTACGAAAGGCTTTAGCGTTCGGCATGGATGATTGCATTAACCCTTTTTCCACATCCGAACTTTTACTATTTTTCTGTTGACATTTTCTCCTGAATTCGGAATTATGACCCCCTATGCGCAGACCCGACAGATATTGGTTGTACCAAACGCAGATGAAATTGTGTCTGAACGGAGGAGGTGAAGGATCATGACGAAGGCGGATCTTATTAACGCCGTGGCCAAGGCGGTAAAGCTCAGCAAGCGGGCTGCCGAGGATGCCGTGGATTCCACCTTTGAGACTCTCACCCGAGCCATCAAGAGAGACAAACGATTTCAGGTGCCCGGGTTCGGCACTTTCACGGTGCGCTCCCGCAAGGCGAGAAAAGGGAGGAACCCTCAGACGGGCGCCGAGATAACCATCAAAGCGAGTCGAACGGTGGGCTTCAAGCCGGCTCCGAATTTAAAGCGCGGGCTTTAGGCGGCTGGGCTTCGATTTCGGGGCCACCACGCGGTCGTGGTGGCCTTTTTTATTTTGCCCTTGTGGAAGGCCAGTCGCCGACATAGAATAGTTGGTGAAAATTAACCTCACGCGGTCAGATCAGGATAGAGTATGTCACTGAAAACGAAAAACATTTGGCTCGACGGGGAGATGGTTCCTTGGGAGCAGGCCAAGGTGCACGTCTTGACTCACGCCCTTCACTATGGGACCGGATACTTTGAGGGCATCCGTTGTTACGCTCTGGAGGATGGCCGCTCGGCAGTCTTTCGCCTGGACGAGCACATCCGCAGATTTTTTGACTCGGGCCTGATCTTGGGCTTTCCCCTTCCCTTTACGGTGGATCAGATCAAGCAGGCGGTCCTGGATATCATCAGGGTCAACGGGCTCAAGGAGTGTTATATCCGTCCCCTGGCCTTTTTGGGGTTGGGGGAAATGGGGCTCTACGCGCCTGACAACCCGGTTCACGTCACCATCGCTGCCTGGTCTTGGGGAGCGTATCTAGGGGAGGAGGGGATCAAGAACGGCATTCGAGCGAAAATCTCATCCTATACCCGCCATCATGTCAACGTCATGATGACCAAGAGCAAGGTCTCCGGTAATTATGTCAACTCTGTTTTGGCCAAAGCGGAAGTCAAAAACGCCGGTTACGATGAGGCCGTCATGCTGGATACCGAAGGGTATATCGCCGAGGCCAGCGGTGAGAACATCTTTATGGTCCGAGGGCGGGGGGTAAAGACCACGCCGTTGACCTCGATCTTGCCCGGGATCACACGAGAATGCATTGTCACGCTCGCACGCGACAAAGGCTACCAAGTGGTCGAGGAACGCTTTACCCGCGATGAGCTCTACACGGCGGATGAAGCCTTCTTTACGGGCACGGCTGCCGAGGTCACGCCGATCCGCGAGGTAGATAACCGCAAGCTCGGTCACGTCTGCCCCGGTCCGGTGACTTCGGACCTGCAGCAGACCTTCTTCAGCGTCATCAAGGGCAAAGACCGGCAATATGCCCGTTGGCTCACCTACGTTTAGCTCCAGCCTTGGGAATCGTGTTGGCTAAAGCCAAACTCGACCGGTTTTCCTGGCTGCTCTACGACTTCGCCAACAACTCCTTCTCGGTGATGATCGTCACCTTTGTCTACCCGGTCTATTTCAAGAACGAGGTTTGCGCGGGGTTGGGCAATCTCGGCGACCTTCTTTGGGGAATCAGCGGCACTTTCTCCTTGCTTGGAGTGGCGTTTTTGTCGCCGATCTTGGGCGCCGCCGCTGATCTATCAGGCAGGAAAAAAATCTTTCTGATCGCCTCTGGCCTGGGGTGTATTCTCCTTACCTCACAGCTCGTCTGGGTGGGGCGCGGAATGGTTTTTTGGGGCATGGCGATATTTATCGCCGCCAATATTATTTATCAGACGGGCCAGGTCTTCTATAATGCGTTTCTGCCCGACCTGGCAGCCCCGCAGGAGTTAGGCCGTCTGAGCGGCTTTGGCTGGGCCGCGGCGTATCTCGGCGGGATCGCCATCGTCCTTCTTGCCCAGCCGCTTCTCCAGGAGGGGGAGCCAGAAAAAGCTCGCCTGGTGTTTCCTCTCACCGCCCTCTTTTTTTTGGTTTTCTCCCTGCCTGCGTTTTGGTTTCTCCCTTCCACGGCGAAACGCGAAGCCGGGCTTGCGTGGGGTGATGCCTTCAGCGCGGGACTAAAGCAGGTGAGGAGCACCCTCAAGCGTTTGGATCAATACCGCCAACTGACCCGTTTTCTCCTCGCCTATTTCGTCTACATGGAGGGGGTTTCAACTGTGGTGTACTATACCAGCATCTATGCCCGGGACACGCTTGGTTTTACGATGGTCGAGCTCGTGCGGCTCTATCTGGGGCTGCAGACGGTCGGGGTTGGTGGCGCGGTGGGCTTCGGCTATCTAAGCGACCGGATAGGTCCGCGCACGGTGCTGATCCTGATCCTGGTGCTCTGGAGCGCCGTCGGAGTCGGGGCAGCCCTGGCCACCAGCAAGGGCGTCTTTTGGTTCGTGGCATCGACCGGGGCGATTTGCCTGGCATCTGTGCAAGCGGTGAGTCGGTCGATGGTTGGCTTGATGGTTGAGCCGGACCAGCAGGCGGAGATCTTCGGCTTCTACGGCATCAGCGGTAAACTCTCCTCGGCCTTCGGACCCTTGTTGTTCGGCTTAATTTCGCTCCTCAGCGGAAGCCAGAGAGTCGCGATGCTAGCGGTCGGGCTTATCTTTGTGGCCGGGCTCTTTTTGCTGCTCCGCGTGGAAGAGCCGGTGCCCAAGCGGGAGGGAACGGCATGTCCATAGGTCGCGAGCCCGCGCTGAGAGTCACCATGCTGCCCCGGGATACGAACGCCCGAGGCACGATCTTTGGGGGAGTCATTCTCAGCCACATTGACTTAGCCGCCGCGATCGCCGCTCATCGGTATGCGGCAAGGAATTTCGTAACCAAGGCGATACGCGAGGTCGAGTTCATCGCTCCGGTGTTTGTAGGTGACGTGGTGAGCTTTTACGCGGCGGTCGTGCGCGAGGGAAAGACCTCGCTTACCGTCCAAGTAGAGGTGGAGGTGGAGAGGTTTCGAGAGCCGGGAAAGAGCGTCAAGGTTACCCAGGCGGAGGTGGTTTTTGTGTCGGTGGATGATAGCGGCAGGCCGATCCCGATTCGATAAGGCAACTTGGGTTTTGACATTTTCAGATAATGTATATATAAGAACAGTTTACACCTTAAGCATCAGCGGGCTCGGCTCCGTTTACCCATGCATTTTGTGAAGCATCCGGCGGTAGGTCATATTTTCTCTCCACTGTGGCTTGTCCGTTTCGTGATCACGTCAATCCTCTTATTATCGTCGCAGGGAGGTTACGTCGTTCTGGGTGGGGCCGACTCTTCAGCGCCGGTTGCTCAGGACGGCGGTAGGGTGGGTTGTCCCCGTTGCCAGAGCGATGGCTCTGAAATCTCACAGTTGCTCAGAAGGGCAGATGATCTCTATGCGAGCTTAAGAACGAATGAGGCTTTAACGGAGCTTTTTAAGGTCCTCAAGCGGGATCCCCAGAATCCCGAAGGGCTCTCAAAGATCGCCCGCGTCTACATCGATCTCGGCGACACGGTCGCGGAGTCTGAAACCAATTGGCAGGAAAAAAGGCTAAAACAGTACGCCGTGGCTGAGGATTACGCACGCAAGGCGGTGCAAGCTGATCCCAATTTGACCTGGGGGCATTTCTACGTGGCAGCGTCCCTGGGGAAGATCGCGATGCTCTCTTCCACATCCAAACAAATTGATCTCGCCCGCGAAATCCGTTCAGAGGTGGAAAAGGCTATTGCCTTGGATCCCCGAAACGGTTACGCCTACCATGTTTATGGCGTGTGGCATAGAAAGATGGCCGAGATCAGCCAGATGAAGCGGGTCCTCGCCAATGTGATTATGTGGCGCTCGATCCCCAAGGGCAGTCTGGACTCATCGGTCGAGTACTTGACCAGGGCGATTTCTCTCAATCCCAAGGTCATCGCGCATTACCTGGAACTGGGCAGAACCTATATCGCTATGGGCCAGATGCAGCTTGCCCGCGGCGCGCTCAAATACGCGCAGGAATTGCCGGTGGAGTTTTCGGATGATCCGCTGAACAAGAAAGAGGCCCAGGAGCTCCTGCGCGAGATCAGAGATCGCTGACACACCCCGAGCCCGTGTGTTGTTTCAGAAATGCGGCCACCTCACCTTTGACACTTCCCGGCGGCAGACGGTGGCCGGAGTCCGGGAAGACGACAAGGCGGTGAGTTTTCCCCAAGGACTGGAGCTTATTGTGGAGCATGACGGCTTGGCTGGGGGGGATCACCTGGTCTCTGCCTCCATGCAGGATGAGCGTCGGGGCGCGCCAACGGGGCGCTTCGGCGAGAGCGTTAAACAGCTGAGGCTCCGTCTCTCCCCGGGGGTTCATGAGGTGGCGTAACCACCCGTTGGGCGTGTTTTGATAAAGGCGCACGAGATCGTAAGCGCCCGAGTGCAAGACAACACTTCGGAGGTGAGGAATTCGGCCCGCCAGGATGGCGGCGAAGGAAGCTCCCCGAGAGAAGCCATAAAGCATCACACGGTCTTCATCCACCCAGGGTAAATCTCTCACTTTAGCGATTCCATCCAAGATCAGGCCTGCGATGGTTTCGGTGTCCGTTTCGCTCGCCGGCACGTCGGTCATTCCATAGCCGGGAAGCGAGATGGCGAGGGTGGCATAGCAAAGCTCCTGAGAAAATTGCTCCGCGACGGGAACCATTTGCTTTGCGCCGGATCGAAGCCAGCTGTGGCCATGGAGCAGAACCACGAGAGGGAAACGCCCGTTTCCTTCGGGCCGGCTGAAAAAGCCCTCGACACTCCCGCCTCGGCTTTCGTAAAAAAACTGAATCGCCTTCCCCGGAGCATCCTGAATAATTGTCGGAGAAAGAGCCGAATGGCTGTTGCAGGCGGAAGCCAGGGTCAAGAGGAGCAGCGGAGATAAGAACCATCTAGACATGGAAACGACTCGACTCAAAGTGCATACTGTATAGCATAGAAGCCCAGATTGTCAAGGCATTAACTATCGACGCGTCAATCATATTGCACCGCATGCGCTTTTAGGCAGGAGGACAGGCCTTGCGAGGCTAAAGCATGGTTGCACCGGGGCAGGGGTTTCAGTATCAATGACTCAAGCATGAAGAGTTGGCTCTCCCTCGCTATCTGGTTTTTCATCCTGCAGGGATTCCTTGCCTGTCGCGGCGCCCACGATGGCGCTAGGGTGCTGCGGGTGGGGTTTGTCCCCTCGGAGAATGTCCAGCAGGTGGCGCAGAACGCGCAACCGATCGTGGCAATCCTGCAGGGAAAACTCAACCTCGAAGTCCAACCCTTTGTGGCCACGGATTATACCGGGGTAGTCGAGGCGCTGCGGGCGAATAAGCTCGATATCGCTTTTCTCACCCCCGCGTCTTACGTCTTGGCCAACAGGGAGGCTAACGTGAAGGTCGTTCTCAAGTCCCAGCGCAGGGGCATGCCCTACTATTATGCGGCGATCATTACGCGCGCGGATAGCGGGATTCGCGGTTTGGAAGATCTGCGCAACAAGACCTTTGCCTTCGGCGATCCGCTTTCGACTTCGGGCCATGTGTTTCCCAGAAAGATGTTCAAAGAAAAGGGCATCGATCCGGTGAAGGATTTTAAAAACGTCATCTACTCGGGAGGTCACGATGCCACGGTCCTGGCGGTTCTGAACCGTAAGGTTGATGCAGGCGCCACGTTTGCCAACTCGCGCGAAGGCAGGGAGGGCGCTTGGATGCAGTACTTGAAGGACCCCGAGGAGCAGAAAAAGATTCGCCCCATTGCTTATTCTGAGCCCATCCCGGCAGATAATCTCGTGGTCAATGCCAATCTCGATGCCGCGCTGGCGAAAAAAATTGAGCAGGTTTTCCTCGAGCTCAGCGTGGACCCGGAAGGAAGAAGGATGCTGCGGGACCTCTATAAAATTGACGGCTTCGTTGCAGCGACAGACAAAGATTATGAGACCGTAAGGGAAGCCTTTGCGGTTGCCGGAATCAACCTCAAGCAGGCCTTGAAGCGAAAGAAGTCATGACCATCTTGGAGGTAAGAAATCTCCGCAAAGCCTTTGGCGCTTCGGCCGAGGTGCTCCGGGGGATCCGTTTAAAGGTGGACCGAGGGGAGTTCTTGGGCATTATCGGGTTGAGCGGCGCGGGCAAATCGACGCTGCTTCGCTGCATCAACCGGCTCATCGAGCCTACTTCCGGCGAGATTCTTGTACCACGGTCGATTTTCGACCCCGAGGGGGATGGTCTCGGGCTTGATGTCTGCAAGCTGGATTGGCATGAGCTGCGCCTTTTGCGGCGCAGAGTCGGCATGATCTTCCAGCAATTCAATATCGTTAAGCGGCTTTCGGTCATCGAGAATGTTTTGGCCGGTGGCTTGGGTTACCAATCTCCTTGGACGAGCTGTCTAAGGCTTTTCTCGCGCGGGGAAAAACGCCGTGCCCTGACGAATCTCAAGCGCGTGGGCCTTCTGGAGCATGCCTATAAGCGGGCTGATGAGCTGAGCGGCGGGGAGCAACAGCGGGTGGCGATCGCGCGGGTGCTCATGCAAAAACCCGCCATTATCTTGGCTGACGAGCCCGTCTCCAATCTGGATCCTAGACTTTCGCGGGTCATTCTCGACATCCTCAAAGGTATCTGCCTCGAGGACGGGATCACAGCGTTGGTGAGCCTTCATACCCTGGATTTGACCCGACAGTATGCGGATCGCATCGTGGGGCTGAGAGAGGGTCGGGTCTATTTTGATGCTCTCACCGTGCGGTGGACCGAGGAGATGGTGGAAAAAATCTATGAGGGATCCGGGTCAGAGCTGGTTTGATCTTTACGGCGTCGGAAGCTCATCCGGGAGACTGGCGGTGAAGTAACGCGGTTCGATCTTGAAAAAATCGGGACCGCGCCGGTCGATAGTGACCTTAACCCAGTTCATGCGCGGGCTACCGAAGCTCTCGAGGCGAGTGAAATTTTCGACCCTGCGGCCATGATTCTGCTGGCGCAGCGGATGATCCACGCGGAAGGTGTGGGTGTCGCCGTGGATCAGCAGGACGGGCTTTTTAAAGGCTACCACTTCCCGTTCGAGCTCGAGTAAGAAGGAGCGAAAGCCGCTCTTCTCGCCATGTCGCTTTTCGAAGTAGGGGTCGGCGTGCATGATCAGGACCACGCCGTCCAGCTTTTCGCTTCTGGCGAGGGCAAAGGCCTCTCTCATCCAGTGAAGGGTTGCGTCGATGCGCTCCCGATGTTCTGCGTCGTCTGCCGGCGTCCGCCCGAGATTGTTATTGGAACCGACAATGTGGAGGCTGGAAAACACCGTGCCGTCCGCGATCCAACGGGCGTTCTCGCGAAACTTTCCGTGGGCCGGAGTACGGCTCTGGCGAGCAAGCGGTATGGTCTTTTGCCCGAGGCTTTCCTCACTTGGGAAGAAAATTTCGCGCAGCCTGCTGAGCCTTTCCGATGGGTCATACCCTCCCAGCCCCCATCGGTGGCAGTCGGTCCATTCGTTGTCTCCTGGCGTGTAGATCAAGGGGCGCTGAAAAAGGTCGAACCACTGCCTCACCTGCAGGAACACTTCGTCCGAGCACGGGGTGGTGCCGCCATTTTTGAAGTCGCCGATGTGGACGACGAGGGTGATTCCCGGATCGTGGTTGATGTCTTCGATAAGGGCGGGAAAATTGGCTTCCTCCTGAGGAGTGTAGGGGGCATCGCTTATCACAGCCAGGGAGAGTGGCGAGGGGCTTGGCTGAGCCCCCAACTGCAAAGCGGCGAACCACAAGGCGAGCAGAATGAGGCAGAAAAGGGGTGTCTTGCGGATGGGCATGGACAGTATCTCTCGCGGACCAGGCAACGGTTACTCCAAGCCAAAAACTAAGCCATACGAGTGGCTTCGTCAACCGTGAGGGCGGTTCTTAGAACCGGCCCGCCACCCGTGCGATAGCGACGATTCAAAAACACCATAGCATTGAGGAGGGAAATAACCTTGGCACAACCGCCTGAACCCAAATCGGACAGAATCGAGCAAGACATTTTGGATGAGATCGCGCCGCCGCCGAAAAAGGGGCTGAGTTCTTTCCTTTTGCTGGCGGCTTTTCTTCTGGTCCTGGGGTGGGCTTTTGAGGGCGCCAAGCTCAGGCCCGGAGAACTGTTTTATGGGATACCGGAAATCGGAATCACAATCGGGCGAATGCTGCCTCCGGATTTCACCAAGGTTACCGATCGGGGGAGCTACTATTTCCCCGAGAACCTTTCCCCTGCTGAGTTGCTTCTTCCCCTTCCGCTCTCGGCAGAAAAAGGCAGGATCAAAGACAGATGGTGGGACAATACCTTCCCCCAGACGATCGTAGGGGCGACGATCGAGACCGTCCAGATGGCGCTGGCGGGAACATTTTTGGCCCTTCTGGTGGCGTTTCCGGTTGGCTTTCTTGCCGCGCGAAACACTACACCGCATCCGCTGGTTTATTATGGCACGCGCCTCGTCTTGAATTTTCTGCGCACCATCCCCGATCTCGCCCTGGGGCTCGTCTTTGTGGCCGCCGTAGGTCTCGGTGCCTTCGCCGGCACGCTGGCGCTTTTTGTCCACACGACCACGGTACTGGGGAAGCTTCTTTCGGAATCCGTCGAGAACATCGATGAAGGGGTGGTCGAGGCGATCCGGGCCACGGGAGCCAGCTACGGGCAAGTTCTCACCTTCGCTGTGCTGCCGCAGATCTTGCCAGATCTGATTTCTTTTACCCTCTACCGTTTGGAGACCAATATCCGGGCCGCGTCGGTTCTCGGTTTGATCGGCGCGGGAGGCATCGGCTATCTGATGAATACGAGCTTTAGGACGTTTCAGTATCAGGAGGCTTCGGCCATCGTCCTGGTCCTGATTGTTCTCGTCATGGTGGTGGATTATGCCAGCTACCGCCTGAGACAATTGGTAGTTTAAATGGACAATTTTTCCCCCGTTGTGGTAATCTCACGCCCTGGATTGGGATTGGCGATGATGCGCACGGTCGGTCTGGTGGTGAAATACGAGGAGCCCAAGGCAACGGAGATCGCAAGCTGGCTCGTCCCCTGGCTGAAGGAGAAAAAGAAGCAGGTTCTCGTGGAAGCGGGCGTGGGGCGCTTCGGTGGCAGATCCTGTAGCAAGAAGGAGATGGCCCGGAAGACTGACCTGATCATCGTGCTTGGAGGGGATGGCACGCTGCTGAGCGTGGCCCGGTTGGTGGAGCGGCCTGAGGTTCCGATTCTCGGCGTGAACATGGGCGGCCTGGGTTTTATCACCGAGGTGTCAGTCGATGAGCTGGAGTCGGTTTTGGCGCGGGTCCTCGTGGGGGACTACTCGGTAGAAAAAAGGATGACACTGGAGATCCGGGTTTTCGGTAAAAAAGGACCGCCTAAGAGATTTCGGGTTTTGAACGACGGCGTGATTACCAAAGGGGCGCGCTCGAAAATCATTAGCCTCGAAACTTACGTGGGGAAAGAATATCTCTGCACCTACCGTGCCGACGGGCTGATTATCTCTACTCCGACGGGCTCGACCGCCTATTCGTTGGCTGCCGGCGGGCCGATCATTTTTCCTTCCCTCGGGGCTATCGTTTTGTGCCCGATCTGTCCGCACACGCTGACCAATCGGCCCATCGTTGTTTCGAGCAAGGCCACGATCCGGGTGACTCTGCGCTCTGCGGGAGATACGGTCGTGTTAAGCCCTGACGGGCAGCAAGGCGTGCTTCTGAACGACGGTGACATCGTCGAGGCCCGCGATTATGGTGTGCCGGTATCGCTAGTGAAGGCTCCTTCCCGCAGTTGGTTTGAGGTTCTGCGGAGCA
>Ga0209640_10001052_pt1 | contig 22825 bp, 18 predicted proteins | sample RifCSP10_1_FD_184018 | JGI IMG/M metagenome (GOLD analysis project Ga0209640, IMG submission 184018) | Soil microbial communities from Rifle, Colorado - Rifle CSP2_sed 10_1 (SPAdes) (version 2) | ecosystem: Environmental > Terrestrial > Deep subsurface > Rock core/Sediment | place: Rifle... | reverse complement strand
ATATCTACGATCCGGCAGTGATGAAAGAAATGGGATTCTCTTATCGTGCGATCGGGCGCGGCTGGAACGGTAAATAAATTTATTTCGCTTCCAGGAGTCGGGTACAATTGCCCGACTCTTTTTTTATGGATAAACAAACCACTCCACCCGTCTGTAATTACGAAGACTCAGATTACCAAACTTCCTTTTGGGATGAGGGTGGGCGTGAATATGAAGACCGCACGGAAGCCATTGCCCTCAAGCGACTCCTGCCGAAAAGCGGGCGCCTCCTGCTGGAACTGGGGGCGGGTGCCGGGCGAAATACGCCGCGCTACCTCGGATTTGATCGAATCATCCTGCTCGATTATTCGCGCACACAATTGGAACAAGCCCAAGGACGGCTTGGCAAATCCGATAAATACATTTACGTCGCGGCAGATGCGTACCGCCTCCCGTTTGTAGACGGCCTGTTTGACGCGGCGACCATGATCCGCACATTGCATCACATGGCCGACGCGCAAAAAGCCCTGAGTCAGGTGCGAAATGTTTTGGGATCAGGCGGGGTCTTTATCCTTGAGTTTGCCAACAAACTGAATCTTAAAGCCATCTTGCGTTACCTGGTTGGCAGGCAAAAGTGGAGTCCGTTCACGCTGGAGCCGGTCGAGTTTGTAAAACTTAATTTTGATTTTCATCCCAAAGCGGTCCGCAATTGGCTGAAACAACTTGGTTTTGAGATCGAAAGGACTTTGACCCTCTCTCACTTCCGTGTGGGACTTCTAAAGCGGATTGTTCCAACAGGCATTCTGGTCTTCCTCGATTCACTTTTCCACTGGACAGGCGCGTTGTGGCAGCTGTCGCCCAGTGTTTTTATGAAGGGAAAATTAGAGATTGGAGAGCAGAGATTGGTTGAAATTCCCGCAAATGTGATTTCGTTCTTCAAATGTCCCGATTGCGGACATTCCCCATTGGTAGATAAAAAAGAATACCTTGAATGTTCCAGTTGTAAAAAGAAGTGGGAAGTTAGAGGTGGGATTTATGATTTTAGGGAAGCAATATGAAAACAGGGTGACCAAATATCTGGTCGCCCCGTTTTATGTTTAATCCCCTTCCTGACTTGCGTGGCGAAGATTATGGTAAATCGTAAAGAATAATATTTCCCGAATTGTCAGTTTGCCCAGTATTGGATGGGGTAGTTGATATTGGTCCAATTCGCTTCCCTCCCATTTTTCAGCGATGGCCGCGAGTTCCGCACTGGCTTTTGCCCACTGATCCAGTAATTCCCTCTTTTTCTCTTCAGCTTTTCCATCGGGATTTTCCTGGTGAGGGAGGAAGCGTCCGGAGGCCTGCGCGCCTTTGGCAATTTCATCCCGATAGATCTGGCAAAGTTGCTCATATGCCATGGATCGCTTTTCGGGTTTACCAAACATTGCCTGTAGAGTGATTTTTGGTAACTTCAAGGCTTTGGTGATTGGTTTATGGGCTTTGATAAGATGGTCCAAGTTGTCAGCTGCAGACCATACTTCTCCCTGAGGGATGAAAAAATCCTTTGCAGGAATGTCCATAAACCAATCAGTGACGCGTTGATTGGAATCTTGGAGAGTGGCAATTAAGTCCGTCTTTGTGTTGATCTTGGTCATGCTGACTCCTAAAGCTTTCCAGGATTCAAAAACACTCTAGCCGAAAACTCGCTTCGATTTCATGGCGTAATTGTTGGTGACACGCCGAAATAGGGCGAGAAAGATGGATCCATAAAACACGTAATCTGGGTGAGCTGACGCGCCTTCACCGTTAGCACGTGAATCCCGGAGAAATGATAATCTCCGGCTTCTGCACGTTGATATATGGCGAAACCGGGTTGTGCATTTGCATGAAGCGGAAGCAGTTTCCAACGGTCTTTTGCTTTACCTGCAAACATTCCATTATCTGCAAACACGGTCCTGGCGGCAAAGATGCGGATCGCATTCTTTCCACGATACCATGAAGGCGAGGGTGGCATGGTAAGGATGGCATCTTTCTTCAATAAGGCGACCAAGCCCGCTATATCCGCTGTCTGCCAGGCTTCCACGTATTCATCGAGTAATTTTTGTGTCCGCTCATCAGGTTCTATCTTGGTAGGCATCTCCTGTACATGGCTATGATAGTGTTTGGCCAATGTTACCCGCGCCCGATGGAGAGCACTGTTAACAGAAGAGATGCTTGTTTCCAACAACTCTGCTACTTCACGAGCAGACCAGTCCAGAACATCGGTCAGAATCAGCGCGGCGCGTTGGCGCGGCGGCAGGGCTTGCAAGGCCGTCAGGAAGGCGAGTGAGACACTTTCATATAAGGAGTATCGAGCTTCAGGGTTGGCGGCGGTCTGATCGACCAGCCAGTCATCCGGGAAAGGCTCTAGCCAGTAGATTTCCGAGGGAGGTGGATCAATCGTCGCATTTGGGTCAGAAGCGGGATGGATATCCATCGGGAGCAGGCGGCGACTATGTCTCTGGTCGAGCACATCCAAACAGGCATTGGTTGCAATCTTGTAGAGCCAGGCGCGGAAGGAAGCACGGCCCTGATACGTGTCAAGCCGCCTCCAGGCACGCAGAAAAGTTTCCTGGACCAGATCATCCGCTTCCTGCAATGACCCCAGGATTCGGTAACAGTGAATCTGTAATTCGCGGCGGTAAGGCTCAGCCAATTCGCTGTATTGATCTTTGTCCCCGTTTTTAGCTGCTGCCAGGCGGCTATCTTCCTGCTGTAGATTTATGACGGTATTGTCAATCATCGGTTTGCTCATGTGTGCCAAATTCCAGTAAGTATGACGGTTCGAAGAGATGAAAATGTGCGGCGATGTTAGGTTTAAGCGAGAGCGCACATTTTTGGCTTAATCTCCCGTCTTATTGTTTAAGACCAACAGATAAAAGGAGCACGGTATGAATTACTTAACGATTGTACGAGGAAAACTCAAAGGTAGCCAGCAGGAAGCACAGATGGCTCACGATGCAACGGTTGAGACGTTGTCTGCCATGACGCGGCCCATGGGAGCCGTTGGGCACAAGGCGCATCTCAATCCGCAAAATCCATCGGAGTTCATGGCGATTGACCGGTGGAATAACCTGGAAGGCTTGCAGAAATTCATGGGCGACCCAAAGGTGGCCGAAGCGTTCGGTGCGCTATTCGAAGGCATGCCCGATATCAGCGTTTGGGCTGAGTCAGACTGGGCATCTTTCTAACGAGTATAGCACCTGCGAGCAAGGTTCAAGAGAGACCATGCGCAATGTAGCATGGTCTCTTGGGCATTGTGAGTCAGTTGTCTGTTTTCTCCAGGATCCAAAAGTGGGACAAGCCGAAGATTTTCAAAGGCGTTTTTTCCAGGAATTGTAAAATCTTACGCAGTAACTTTCCAAATGCGCCAAATCTCGCGATGATATTATCGTACGCGCCGAAGATGATCGTGCGCTCGATAAATGTAACCGATAAGCCGTCAAATAGCTTTTGTAGATCTCGTTTTGCATACACGCGTACATGTGGGGCGAGTTTATCTCTCAAAACACGCGGGAGATAATTTACAAATAATTTATTGCCGAAATGATATTTTCCCTTCCAATAAACACCATGTGTCTCAAACGGATATCCGCGGTTCGGGCAGAAGATGACCGCTCGTCCGCCGGGCTTGAGAACGCGGATCATTTCACGGATGGCGGCGCGGTCATCCTGTACGTGTTCAAGCACCTCGTGGCTGAGGACCAGGTCGAAGGTCCCGGACGGAAGCGGAAGGGATTCCCCTGCGGCGTTGATAATATGCGGGGAGTTCTGTCTGGCTTCGGTGGCTCGCTCGAAGTCATATTCCAAGCCAATGACTTTTCCACCAAGTGGGGAGAGGTGTTCGACGTACATTCCCACACCGCATCCGTTTTCCAGGATACGCCCCTTAACAAGTTCGCCCGCGGCCCGGACGATCATTTCGAGGCGTCGCTGTTGCCCCGCCCGCCAAACGTAGGATGGTTCTCCGCGTAACGCGGCTTTATCAAGGTTCCGTTCAGACATGGCGGGAATTATATCTTGCGTCTTTCAAATCCCTGTGCTAAAATACACATGCACGTCGAATTGATCCCCGAACGCATCGAGAAGTGGGCAACCCCCACTTTTCTGCTTGTAATACAGGAGTACACGGAGTAGTTAGCATGCCAAAGAACGAGTTCGCCCTGGCTTTCAACGAAGTGTTGGAAGAAAAACAACTCTCGAAGGAAATCATCCTTGGAGCGATTGAGTCCGCCATGGTTTCGGCTTATCGGCGGGCTGTCAACGCGTCTACGGCACAGCACGTAGAAGCCAAAATTGATGCTGATACTGGCAAGATCATGGTCTTCGCCGAGAAGGAAGTGGTGGAAGACGTTCTTGAACCAAAAACTGAAGTCATTCTCGAAGAGGCGCGCAAGGTGAACCCTGAAGCGCAACTCGGCGATATGGTGGTCGTTGAGACCACACCATCAGATTTCGGGCGCGTCGCCGCACAGACCGCGCGTCAGGTCATCCAGCAGAGAATTCGTGAAGCCGAACGTTCGAATCAGATGCAATATTTCGAGCGTCAGGTCGGCGAGATCGTCAGCGGTATCGTTCAGGCAACAAATGTTCAGGCAACCACCCTTGGACTTGATATGAAGGCTGAAGGCGTTCTGCCCGGGAATCAAAGAGTCCCTGGCGAGCGTTTCAAAGTACATGACCGCGTACGTGCCGTTGTGCTCGAGGTAAAGGATGGTTCGCGAGGTCCGCAAATTGTTTTATCGCGCGCCCATCGCAACTTCCTGCGGCGTTTGCTCGAGAACGAAGTCCCCGAAATTTATCATGGCGTGGTTGAGATCCGCGCGATTGCACGTGAACCGGGCGCGCGCGCCAAGGTCGCTGTCATGGCGACACAGGCTGGCGTCGACCCCGTCGGCGCGTGTGTGGGCATTAAAGGTGTCCGCATTCAGGCAATTGTGAAGGAACTGCACGACGAAAAGATCGACATCATTCAATGGGATCAGGATCCCGTTGTTTACATTTCCAAAGCCATCAGCCCGGCACGTGTGAGCGGCGTGTATCTTTCTGAAGTGGAAGGAAGCCGCACTGCAACTGTCGTGGTAAATGAAGATCAATTGAGTCTCGCGATTGGGCGCGATGGGCAGAATGCGCGTCTCGCCGCCAAACTCACCGGCTGGCGTATTGACATCAAGTCACTGGCTGAAGCCGCAGGTGATGCCATCCAGAAATTGCAGGGAGACGCAGAGTTGGCTGCCCTCCTGCCTAATGCCGTTGAGTCAATCCCGGCCGTTGAAGAGGTGCTGGCAAAGAAGGCTGAGAACCGTCCTATCACCCCTGAAGAATTCACAATGCTGTCGCAATTTGTTGACCGTGTGGAACGCCGTACAATCCAGATCAAGGAAGATGCAGCGCGTGCCGAAGAAGAGAAAGTTGCCAGCGTGCGCGCGGATGTCCCGGCTGCGGCTTTTGCGATGCCTCTCGATCAGGTGGGTCTCAAGGAACACGTCTTCAATATCCTGGTCGAAGCGGGATACGATACGGTCGGCGGACTTATGATGGCAATGAAGCTGGATGCCAACAAGGTACTTGGGCTCGCGGGCATTGGCCCGAAGGCGATGCAGAACATAGAAGAAACGATTGCTGGCATCACCTTCCCGGAACCGCTTCCCGCGCAGGCGGTGGTTGAACCCGTCGCTGAAGCCGAGCCTCAGCCTGAGGTGACTCCAGTTGCACAGGCAGAACCTGTCGCAGTGGAGGAAGTGCCTAGCCTTGAGAAGCAGGCCCAGGCCAAGAAAGAGGCGAGAAAAGTCGTCGAGGAAGAGGAAGATGATGAGCATGCCAAGGATGGCGTCTCATTGGATGAGCTCTTCGCGATGAAGCCTGAGATCTTCCAATCCGCTGGCGAGACTGACGAAGATTCCGCGGATAAGAAGAAAGGCAAGAAAGGTAAGAAGAAGAGCGTCGAATTGGAGTTCGACGAGGATCTTGGCGAGGTTGTTGGCCGCAAGAAACACAAACGCGGCGACGATGAGCTCGGCCAAGAGTGGTAGAACCTCAACCCCTAGCCCTTCTTTAAAAGGAGAAGGGCAGGAAAAGGAACGTGTCCAAGAAAACTATTCAGCGTGTGAAGCATATACCCCAGCGGACTTGCGTGGGCTGTCGAGATGTAATGCCCAAACGGAAGATGGTCCGTATCGTGCGGACTGCAAATGGGGTGCAGGTGGACGCGACCAGCAAGCTGGCTGGAAGGGGAGCCTACCTGCACGACCGCCGTGAATGCTGGGAACGCGGCTTGAAAGGCGCTCTTGCGCATGCGTTGAAAACGACCTTGACATCAGATGATCGCGCTCGACTTGAAGATTTTATGAACTCTCTACCCTATCAGGCGGAGAGTGTGGAGGCTGGTCCCCAAATGGGGACAGGCGAGTAACCTGTATGTGATCGAATGAATCGCTCACAGGGCTCGCCCGAACGATGAGCAAGGTGTTTGTTTATACATTCACGCAATTTGCTCATTTGAAGTATGTGATTTGTGGAGGTAGCCCATGAGCAGCAACGGAAACAAAATTGAATTACCTGCCAGCATTGTGATTCGCGATCTGGCGCAGAAGATCGAAAAAAGCCCTATTGACCTCATCAAAAAATTGATGTCCAACGGCGTCATGGCAACCATCAATCAGTCTGTGGATTTTGAGACGGCCGCGATTGTAGTGGCTGAATATGGTTTTGAAGCAACCCCTGAAGTTGTGGAAGAAGTCAAAGTTGAGACCGGTGAAGTGCCGCTTTGGAGGCAGCTGATCGCGGGGGAAGATGAAGCGCGGCTAAAAGATCGTCCGCCTGTTGTGACAATTTTGGGCCATGTCGATCATGGCAAGACCAGCCTGCTGGATGCAATCCGCCAGACGGAAGTAGCAGCAGGGGAGGCTGGAGGGATTACGCAACATATCGGTGCGTATCAGGTGGAGAGGAAAGGCAGACTCATCACATTCCTGGATACACCGGGTCATGCCGCGTTCACACAGATGCGCGCCCGCGGCGCGCAGGGCGCAGATATTGTGGTTCTCGTGGTCGCAGCGGATGATGGTGTCATGCCGCAGACAAGAGAGGCGATTGCACATGCCAAAGCTGCGCGTGTGCCGATCATGGTCGCGTTGAACAAAATTGACAAAGCCAATGCGAACCCGGATCTTGTGAAGCAGCAGCTTGCCGAACAGGAATTGGTGCCCGATGAGTGGGGCGGAAACACGATGGTCGTTCCCGTCTCTGCCAAGCAGAAGCAGGGTATTGACGATTTGCTTGAAGGTATTTTGCTGGTTGCGGACAACACGGAGATCAAAGCCAATCCCAATGGCAAGGTGATCGGCACAGTCATTGAAGCTGAATTGGATAAATCCAAAGGCGTGATGGCAACCCTGCTCGTTCAAAATGGGACGCTTGAATCTGGCAGCATTGTCGTGGCCGGGACGGCTCATGGCAAATTGCGCGCCCTCTCTGATTTCAAAGGCAAACCTGTAAAGAAGGCAGGGCCATCCACGCCGGTATCCGTGATGGGTTTGAGTGATGTCCCGTCTGCAGGGGATGTGTTCGAAGTGGTAAGTTCTGAAAGAGAAGCACGATTGATTGTGGCAGCCCGTACAGAAGCGGCGAAGTCTCAGGCGCAGGCCAAGAAGAAAGTCTCACTGGAGGATCTGTTTGCCAGTGTGCAATCTGGCGAAGCGAAAGAGCTTAATCTTATCGTCAAAGCCGATGTGCAGGGTTCGCTCGACCCGATCGTTTCTGAACTGAACAAGCTCGGGGAGGGTGAGATCGGCATCAAAATCCTGTATTCCGAAACGGGCAATATCGGCGAGAACGATGTGATGCTTGCGTCAGCGTCTCATGCCATCATCATCGGCTTTAATGTGCAGGCGGATGTCTCTGCCCGTCGTGTGGCTGAAAAAGAAGGCGTTGATATTCGCCTTTATGAGATCATTTACCGCATGACGGAGGATATCGAGAAAGCCCTCAAGGGCATGCTCGAGCCGGAAGTTAAAGAGAAAATCATGGGTCGCGCGCAGGTGCTGGCTGTATTCTCCGCGTCCAAGTTTGGTAAAGTGGCGGGATGCAGAGTAACCGATGGTGAACTGCGTCGTAACGCGAAAGTGCGTCTCTTCCGCGGGACCGATCTGGTCTACGAAGGTGATATGGGCTCCTTGCGCCATGAGAAAGAGGATGTAAGAGAGATCAAGCAGGGATATGAATGTGGCGTTGGTTTCAAGAGCTTCAACGATATCCAGGTCGGCGATCAGTTGGTATGCTACATTCTCGAAACATCCTGAAAATAAATTGGTAGCATGCCCTCAGGAATTCGTCTTCAGCGCATTGCAGATCGCATTCGTCAGGATCTTTCGGAGATGCTCATCCGGGAGCTTAACGATCCGCGTTTGAAACAAATCTATGTCACAGACGTAAAGATAGATAAAGAACTTGCCTATGCGGATGTTTATGTCTCCGCGGTGGAAGGAGTCTCGCGCTCGTCTGACGTTCTTGCGGGGCTTGAGTCTGCCTCCGGTTTCATCAGGCGGACTCTCGCCTCACGCGTGGAACTGCGCGCCTTCCCGCGTCTGCGCTTTCACTGGGATATGACGCCTGAGAACGCGGACCACATCGAAAGAGTCCTTGCCGAATTACGAAAAAAGAAATAAACTACGTTTGCGGCAGGAATAACAAAACAGAATTAAGAGGAACTTACATACAATGAATGAAGAGATTATAGAGGCCATCCAGGAACGGCTGGAAAAATCAAATAATATTGTCATCGCTTCGCACGTCCGACCGGATGGCGATGCGGTAGGTTCCCTTCTCGGTTTGGGATTAGCCCTGCAAAATGCTGGAAAATCCGTGCAAATGGTCCTGGTGGATGGTGTGTCTTCCGCCTACAGTCACTTGGAGGGAAGTGAATTGATTGTCAAAGAACCGAAGGGGGAGTATGATACATTCATTGCAGTGGATTGCGCCGATTTCAAGCGCCTCGGAAAAGTCTTTGAGAATTTCGGCCATCCGGATATCAATATTGATCATCACACGACCAACGAAAAATTCGGAAAACTAAACCTGATTGAAGCGGAAGAAGTTGCTACGGCGGCTATCCTGACCAAACATTTACCCGAATGGGGATTTGAGATCACCAAACCGATCGCCGCAGCATTACTGACAGGTATTATCACGGATACGCTTGGCTTCCGTACATCGAACACGAACCCATCCGCACTGCGGACGTGCGCGGAGTTGATGGAAACAGGCGTGGATATGCCCGATCTGTACATGAAATCTCTGATCAAGAAATCCTATCCCGCGGCACGCTATTGGGGCGCTGGTCTTTCGAGCCTGGAACAAAAGAATGGGATGGTGTGGGCCACCCTCACCTTGGAAGATCGCGAACGTTCAGGCTACGGAGCCAACGACGACGCAGATCTGATCAACTTGATTTCTGCGATTGATGGGAACAAAGTAGGTATGATTTTCGTCGAACAGGACGACAAACACGTAAAGATCTCATGGCGTGCACTTGAACCAGGCATTGACGTATCTCCAGTCGCGAAACACTTCAAAGGTGGGGGACACGCTGCAGCCGCGGGAGCAGATATTCCTGGCGGATTAACCGACATCCAACGCGTAGTACTAAAGACTACCGAGGAAATGCTTGGCCTCTCATCATAGATTCAGAAAAATGTGGCATAATTAACGTCCTAGTTATAAGGAGGAATGACAGTGAACAGTCAAGATGTAAAAAACGCAATCTCCGGGGTTTTGGTGGTTGATAAGCCCGTGGGGATGACATCACACGATGTGGTGCAGGCCATTCGCAATGGAACGGGTTTGCGGCGCGCAGGGCATACCGGCACACTTGATCCGCGTGCATCGGGTGTGCTCGTAATATTGGTGGGTCCCGCAGTTCGATTGAGTGAATACGTTTCCGCTTCCGATAAAAGATATCAAGCCATCATTCGCCTGGGCGGAAGGACCGATACATTCGATGCAGACGGGAAGATGACGCAGGCGAACCAGCCTGTCAATGTGACCGAATCTCAGTTCGAGGAAGTGTTGAAGACCTTTATCGGTGAGATCGAGCAGACCCCGCCCCCATACTCTGCCGTCAAAGTGCAAGGTCGCAAGGCATATGAAATGGCGCGTCAGGGCGAGGATGTGGAGCTGGCTCCGCGTAAGATAACCGTCCACCACCTCGAAGTTTTGGAGTGGGCGCCGCCTGAAGTTGTGATCGACGTACATTGTTCGTCGGGCACTTATGTCCGTTCATTGGCGAACGATCTTGGTGAAAAACTTGGTTGCGGCGCGTATCTCGTAGGTCTGCGCCGTACAAAGAGCGGGCGATTCTCCCTGCGTGATGCCGTGCCTCTGCGCAAATTGCAGGAATCATTCCATGCCGGGAACTGGTATCAATATCTTATTCCGGCCGCGGAAGCCCTGGGTGACTGGCCGGCAATCGAGCTTAGCCCTGATGATGTTGAGGGTGTGCGCCATGGACATCGCGTGAAAGCCGAATCAGATGCGGTACTTGGCAGTCGTGTACGAGGCGTCAGTACGCAGGGTGAACTCGTAGCGTTAATGGAACTGGTGGTGGGTGAGGATGGCAATCCCGCCTGGCAGCCGAAGAAAGTCTTCTTCACTTCAGAATAGACTGTGCTCTTACCGCTGCCGAGAGTTACTACTGAGTAAGCGCATATAATTAATTCCAGCGCCGGCCACGGCGCTGGAAACATTTATAAATATGAAACATTATCGCTCACTCGAAGAAGTCACCCTGCAAAATTCCTGGTTGACCGTGGGAGTGTTTGACGGAGTGCATCGCGGTCATCAGGCGGTCATAAAAATACTAACAACGGGCGCGCATGCAACCGGCGCGACTTCTGTCGTATTAACATTCGATCCACATCCCGCAAAGGTATTCGGGCGCGGGGATATCAAAATGCTCACCCTGCCGGATGAGCGCGCGAAATTGCTCGGGGAAATGGGTGTGGACGTAGTGATCACCCATCCGTTTAATATGGATGTGGCCAACATTACCGCGCGGGATTTCATGTCGCGAATCAAAGAGCGGCTTGGTCTAAAGCACCTTGTACTGGGGTATGACTCTGCACTGGGAAAGAACCGCGAAGGCAATGTGATGCGTTTGACGGAGATTGGCCGGGAACTGGATTATGCTGTTGAAGTAGCATCAGCTCTGAGCGACGAAAGCGGCGTGATCTCATCCACAGAAATTCGGAAGTTGATCTCTACGGGGAATGTCACAGAGGCCGCGCGCTTGATGGGCCATCCATATAGCCTGCACGGACCCGTGATCCATGGCGATGGGCGCGGCAAAAGGATTGATGTGCCGACCGCGAATATCGATTATTCACACGAGAAGATGATCCCGGCAAATGGGATTTACGCGTGCTGGGCTTATTTGCAGGGGGACACTTCGACTTCCGCTTCGACACTCCCTTCAGTCGCAGCGCAGCGGCTCAGTGTGCATCGCGCCGCAATCAACATCGGGATCAACCCTACGTTCACGCCTGATAAACAAACACCGAATGTGGAAGTGCATCTTCTCGATTTTGACCGTGAGATCTACGGGCAGGATGTGCGGCTGGAATTTGTTGCACGTTTGCGCGATGAGTTGAAATTTGATTCGGTGGATATGTTGGTGGAACAGATCTGGAAAGATGTGGATGAGACCAGAAGAATTCTTCAGCAATAGCGGCCAGTTGGCCGCTATTGCTTTATAATCTGCCAGACTTTCCACAGGAGATTAACCATGCCCGAACGTGAAATTTACCTGCTTTCGCCGCGCGCCCTCAGCCCGGAAACGATCGCGGTTGCATTTGCCAAGACTTCGCGCTCGCCTGAATCTTTCCGTGCTATCGCCTCCGAGCTCAGTGATGAAAAGTCTGCACAATTCCACGAAAAATGGGTGGTGGGGTATGGCCACGCTTCGGTGGCCGAACACGCGGTCCTGCATATCGCTTTTGAGAACGTTTCCCGCCTTGCGATTGAAAGCATTGAAGGCAATCGACTTGCCTCCTACACTGAAAAGTCAACCCGCTACCAAAAGTGGGGACCTGATGACTTCTTTATTCCTGCTGAATTACGCGAAGCAGGACAACCTCTGCGCGGCGAATATGTGGATACCGTCCGCTTCCTTTTCAAGACCTATGCTGAATCGATCGATCCGGTGCGGAGCCTCATCCTTACGCGTTTCCCGCGCCGCGAGAATGAGAAGGAGGAGGCCTGGGACCGCCGCATCCGCTCCAAATATGTGGACGTATGTCGTTTTATCCTGCCAGCCGCCTCACTGGCGAATGTGGGCATGACGGCCAACGCGCGTGTATTGGAGAACATGATCCGCAAGATGTTATCGCACGAGTTGGCTGAAGTGCGCGAGATTGGTGAGAAGGTCAAGGAAGTGGCGTTAGGCGAAACGCCAACACTAGTGAAATATGCAAATGCTGTACCATATTTGGTTGAGACAATATCAGAATTTAGCCACGCAGACACTGAGACACAGAGCAAAGAGAAAGCTCCGCGTCCCCGTGACTATGCGGCAGATAACTGGTGTTCACTGATTGATTACGACAAAGATGGAGAAAGGAAAGTCCTTGCTGCGGCGTTGTATCGCTTTGGGGAAATGACTTATGCGGACGCACTGGCTTTTGTCAAATCTCTGAAAAAAGCCGAAAGGACAAAATTAGCTGATTCGCTTTTGGGACGTTTGGGCAAATACGATATTCCTCTGCGCGAGTTGGAATATGCGACATACGCGTTCGATCTCATCATGGATCAGGGTGCGTATGCCGAATTCAAACGTCATCGCATGATGACACAGACGCCGCAAAGGCTGACAACACGATTGGGATACACAATACCGCGTCTTATTACGGAAGCGGGATTTGGGCCGCAATATGAGATGGCTATGGTATCCGCTTCAAAACTATACGAGAAGCTATATGCTTTCAACCCGCACGTCGCGCAATATATCGTCCCCAACGGATTCAATCGCCGTGTGCTGGCCAAGTTCAATCTGCGTGAAGCCTATGCTTATTGCCAGTTGCGAGCCGCGCCAAACGCACATTTTTCAATCCGGCGCGTGGCACAGCGCATGTATGAGGAGCTCTCCCGCGTTCATCCGCTGTTGACGAAGTATATGAAGCTGCATGCTGAGACCTGGCAGGGCCTGGAAGGTGATTATTTTACGAGGACGTGAACAGAAACTTGCGCGCAGATTTTTAGCCTCTTATCAACACAATCTCTCTCTGCGGTTCACCGAGATATTCTGCACCGTTTTCAGTTATCGTTACATCTTCTTCCAGACCGATATGGCCGCAGCCCTTGACTGCCAGGCCAGGTTCTATCGTAAAGACCTGCCCGACTTCCAGTTTTTGATTTGGGGAATCACCATATTTTTCCCATAATGGACCGAGCAGCGCGCCGCCATCGTGTGCGACGCGCCCAAGCTGGTGACCCAGGGCATGGGGATATTCGGGATAACCTGCATCGGTCACGATCTCACGTGAGATAACATCAATCGAATTGCCCGTTACGCCTGCCTTCATCGCCTCGCGCGACTTTTCTATGGCGGTGCGGACCGTGATAAATCCGCGTTGGACTTCAGGCGGCGCTTCCGTTTCACCTGCGCGTAGAACATAAGCCACACGTTGAATATCTGAACAATAGTCTTCGTATTTCACCCCAAAATCAAAATGGATGATGTGACCGCGTTCCACTTTGATTTCAGTGGGCCCGCTATGCCCAATGGGGGAGTCCGGACCGGAGTTCACAGCAGGGCAACTTTCCGCGGGCCACGCGTAAGTAACTCCATATTCGTGCGCGAGCTTGTGCATGTACTCACCGATCTCTATCTCGGTCTTGCCGACTTTGATAAAGTCAAAAGTCCTTTTGTAAATCTCATCTGTGATCTCGACGGCTTTGCGGATACGCGCCAATTCAGCCGGAGTCTTTCGTCCGCGCAGGGCGTTAATGACGGGTTCGGCGCTGATGAGTCTTTCGGCATAAGGTGTGCCTTTCAAATGCTCGCGCAGGATCTCGTACATGGCGTGAGTTAACCCGTCAGCGTGGACGTTGTTTCTGGAAGTGTTAACGGCTATTCGGTCGGGATTGAGGCGTGTGATCGTATCCCGCAGAAGGTCGCTTATGGCAGTGTCATATCCAAGCACTGTGTTGAATACATTAAGTCTGGATATTGCATCCTTTTCGAGATTGCCAATCATGGCGACCTTCTCACCTTTACGTGTGAGGATGAGCGCGGATGGCCACGTCAAATCGTTTGCTCCAATCAGAAAATCCAGAGCAGGGTCTCGTACGCCGCTTGTCTCACGGACAAACGTGAGCCACATCTCGATTTCGTGTTCTTTGAGGATTTCAATAGCCTGGCTCACTTTTTCCTGGATGAGAGACATGGGGACTCCTTTGTTTGCTTTAGGCGCTGTCCTCGGCGCCGCGGGCGTATGCATATTTGCGCGGGTCTTTGACAAGGAAAAACAGTATCGCCATCATAACCATGGACAATATCGTGGATAGCGCAAAGGTCCACGTAAAGCCTCTTGTGTCTGCAATCCATCCGCCAATTAATGGAGCAATGATCGTGGCGGGCGCAGTGAGCGTTTGCGCAAGCCCGATATAAAAGGGACGTTCAGCCTCGTCGCTGAAGTCCACTGTCATGGTCATGCCATTCGTCCATATCGAAACGTTTGTGAAACCTGAGAGAACAAAGATGGGAAAGAACCAGGCGAGCGAAGGAGCGATCCAGGCCAGAAAGGAACTGAAGGTCGCGGCGGCCGCTCCGAGGATAAGCATGAGGCGGTGGCCGACGCGGTCTCCCAGCCAGCCCATGCCCGCGTTGGCAACGGTTTGTGAGATCGTGAGAGTGGCTGTCAGGTAGCCTGCTGTGACTTCGTTCATTTGGAAGCGGCGCAACGCGTAGACGATGTAGAATGCAAAGCCCATTGTCGCAAATTGTGAAAGGGTGCGAGCCGTAAGAAACCAGTTGAAGTTGCGATCGCGTTTGAGGATTCGCCCCGCGCCATGCCAGAAGGGCCGCGGATTTTCTTCGACTACTTTGTCATGATCTGCGGGTTCTCTCGTCAGCGCGAGAGCAAACCATGAAAAAGTGAAGAACAGACTTGCAAGCAGGAAACAGGCTGTGAAGTCGAAGGGCGAATCGAGCCAGTCCAGCAGATATCCCGCTCCCACTGCGGCGCCGCTGATGAAAAGGTTGGCTACTGCGGCTTGCGTGCCAAAAAACGTTCCGCGCGAATCGGGTGGGATGATCTTCGAGATCATGCTCGTCCATGAATTGGCTGTGAAGCCGCCGCCCAATCCCTGCCATGTGAGCAGGAGGAAGGTGACTACGAGTCCCGCTTGTAATCCAATTTTGGGGAGAAGCAGTGCAACAAGGGCAAAACCAAGGAAAGGTACGCGTTCGTGGATCGTTGTCATTAATACGGTCCGCTTATAGCGGCGCAGCCGGGCCGTGTAATTGGCAGTGAAGAGTTGCGGCAGGAGCCAGCCCGCGCCGTGAATAGCGGGCACAAGTCCGATCAGCGTGGCGGAGTCTGTCATCGAGGCAACAAAGAGGGGCAGGATCGTGCCGAAGGAGGCAAATCCCAACGCCACACCAAAAAAGCCGCCATCCATCAAATTGACGGCGACGTTGTAGCGCAAATGCTTGCGGATGAATTGTTCGACTTTGGTGAGGGGAAGCATTGCCCGATTCTACCCGACCATTGGATTTTTCCGCCTCTTTTGGGTTCCTTGAAAAGTTACTTTTGTAACTACTCGAAAATTACATGTGGAAATAAAAATATCTTGACAATCTGGATGAGAATCCATAGAATAAAATATGAACGTTCGTTCGTTTTATAGTAAGGAGTGTCATCATGTCCAACCTTAGACTGGGAATTGACATCGGTTCCACGACTGCCAAGGCAGTGATATTGAACGGGGATAAAGATCTACTGTTCTCCTCCTATCGCCGTCACAATGCCGAGACGGTGCAGACTTTGCAGGCTGCGCTTGCAGAAGCAAAAGAAAAACTTGGCAACGTGGAAGTCGATGTTTTTGTCACTGGATCTGCGGGCATGGGGGTGTGTGAACGGTTCAACCTACCTTTTATTCAGGAAGTGATCGCGTCCGCTGAAGTCGTGCGGCAGATGTATCCACAAGTGAAAACATTAATTGATATCGGCGGTGAAGATGCCAAGATGATCTTCTTCAAGGACGCGAACGCGGGCTTGCCAGACATCCGCATGAACGGTTCCTGCGCAGGCGGGACGGGTGCGTTCATTGACGAGATGTCTAATTTGTTGAATGTGCCTGTCTCTGAATTGGATGCGCTGGCGAGCCAACACACCATGATCTACCCGATGGCTTCGCGCTGTGGTGTGTTCGCGAAAACGGATCTGCAAAACCTGTTGAGCCGCGATATTCCGCGCGAGGATATATCCGCTTCGGTGTTCCATGCGGTGGTACTACAGACGCTGGCGACCCTGGCGCGTGGATATACTCCCAAGCCGTTGATCCTGTTCTGCGGCGGACCCCTGACGTTCTTACCCGCGTTGAAAAGATCATTTATGGAAGTCCTGCGTCTCGAACCAGACGATATGCTGGATGTGGAAAACGCCCAGTTATTGCCTGCCATTGGCGCGGCGCTCGCTGTGCTCGCGGAATCTTCCACGAAGCAGACTTTTACACTTACATCGTTAATGGCGCGACTCAATACAATCCGGGCACATGCAACTGCAAATCAAAACCGATTGCCCGCGTTGTTTAAGGATCAGGAAGATTATCAAGAATGGGAAGCGGCGCGGATGCGTCATAAGATCGAGCGCGTAGACATCGCGCATCTCAACGGGGACAAACTATTTCTCGGCATTGATTCAGGTTCAACCACCACAAAGGTCGTATTGATTGACGAGCAGGGCAGGGTGGCATTTGAGTATTACGTCAACAACAAGGGCGACGCCATCAACGCAGTCCAGCAGGGATTGGGCGAAGCGGCAGAACGTTTTGCAGAGCATGGAAAAACTCCGCACATCACGCGCAGTATGGTCACGGGCTATGGCGAAGACCTGATCCACGCGGCGTTTGGTTTGGATGACGGCATGGTGGAGACGCTGGCGCATTACCGCGCGGCGAAGGCGTTTGATAAGGATGTCAGTTTCATCATGGACATCGGCGGGCAGGATATGAAAGCCATCTTTGTGAAGGATGGTTTCATCCAGGATATAAAGATCAACGAAGCCTGTTCTTCGGGATGCGGTTCTTTCATTGAATCGTTTGCGCGTTCGATGGGATACACTGCCGCAGAATTTGCAAAGGAAGCCACCAAAGGTGAATCGCCTTGCGATCTCGGCACGCGTTGTACCGTGTTCATGAATTCGAAAGTAAAACAGTCTTTGCGCGAGGGTGCTTCGATCAATGATATTTCTGCGGGGCTTGCGTATTCGGTCATCAAGAATGCGCTTCATAAAGTTTTGAAGGTCACGAACATCGATCATCTCGGTGAGCATATCGTGGTGCAGGGCGGCACGTTCCGCAATCCCGCTGTGCAGAAGGCGCTTGAACATCTTTTGGGGCGCGAGGTCACTTGCCCTGATATGGCGGAGTTGATGGGCGCGTATGGTGCGGCGTTGACTGCCCTCGATCATTCCAAAGATAATGGGCATGGGGAAAGCCGCTCCATTCTCGATAAACTCAAAGTGGCGGGCAATTACGCAAAGAAGACGATCCATTGTCACGGCTGCGAAAACAAATGCGCCGTTACGAAGCTGACCTTCCCGAACGGAAATATTTTTTATTCGGGCAACCGTTGTGAGAAGATCTATACAAACGGAGGCAAGGCGGAGCGGCGCGGAGTCAACCTGCCTGCGCTTAAGGTTGATCTGTTGTTTGACAGAAAAACCGCGCCCGACTCAACCCCGAGGCTGGTCATCGGTATTCCCAGGGTTTTGAATCAGTTCGAGAATTTTCCCTTCTGGAATACGCTGCTGGTGGAAAGTGGAATCAAAGTTCAACTCTCCGCGCCTTCGAGCAACGCGGTCTTCCAAAAAGGGGCGGGACACATCATGTCTGATAACCTGTGCTTCCCTGCAAAGCTGGTCAGCGGGCACATTATGAACCTGATCGAGCTGGGTGTGGATCGAATCTTCTTCCCGATGGTCTTCTATGAAGAGAGCGGGTTTAGCGACGCGGCGAATAGTTATAACTGTCCCGTTGTTTCGGGTTATGCGGATGTGGTTCGAAATGTCATTAATCCAGAAGGGAAATATGAAATCCCATTGGACATGCCTCCAGTCAACTTTAACGATAGGAAGTTGCTGAAGAAGACTTGTCTTGATTATCTTGCAAGTCTCGGTGTGCCGCATGGGGTTTCTGTTCGGGCGTTTGACAAGGCTCAAGAATCGCAGAAGCAGTTCAAAGGTCAGGTAAGAAGCGTGGCGGCGGAGATTTTGGAAAATGCGAAAGAGGAAGGCCGCCCTGTTATTTTGTTGATGGGACGTCCATATCATATTGATCCGCTGATCAACCATAAGATTCCAGACATCCTGATAAATTTTGGATTGGATGTCATCACTGAAGATTCAGTTCCGCTTGAAGAAGGGCAGAGGTTGGATAATCGTCACGTGATGACGCAATGGGAATATTCGAATCGTTTCTTTCATGCGGCGCGTTGGGCGGGCAAACAGGACGCGCCGCGTGTGGAAGTGGTGCAGTTGAATTCATTTGGCTGCGGACCCGACCCGTTCATTCTGGATGAGATCAGTTCAATCCTGAGCGAGTATGGCAAAAGCCCGACGGTGCTCCGCGTTGATGAAATCGAGAGCGTGGGTTCCACGAAACTCAGACTGCGATCCATGCTTGAGTCGATGCGCCAGACGAAACCGACGGAGCGGGTCTATAAAGCGCGCACGAAGACGCGCGTGTACCAGCGTGAAGATCGAAACAGGATATTGATCGTTCCCGATTTTTCCCCGTTCTGTTCGCCGCCGATTGTCAGACCGTTCGTGGATGTGGGCTATGACATTGTCTGGCTCCCGCCTGCCGACCGCAGTTCTGTGGATACGGGACTCAAGTATGCCAACAATGAAATCTGCTACCCTGGCATTATCACGGTGGGGGATCTGGTCAAGGCGTTGCAATCGGGGAAATATGATCTGGCGCATACCGCGATCGGGTTCTCGCAAACGGGCGGACAGTGCCGCGCAACGAGTTATGTCGGCATGATCAAGAAGGCGCTCATTGCGGCGGGATTCGAAGATGTGCCTGTGGTTACGCTTTCCACCAATTTGCAAACACTGAATGAACAGCCAGGCTTTGCGTTCAACACCAAAGCTTATATGTACAAAGCCATCATCAGCATGGCGTTCACCGACGCGCTCTCGGATATGTATTACTCCACAGTGATCCGTGAAATCCATAAAGGCGATGCGAAGCGGGTGGTTGATCGATACCTGTCTGATTTCATGGAAGGAAAAATTCCCACCGAGAAAAAAGCGTTGCTCAATGCGCTTGGCAGGGTTGTCGCGGATTTCAACGCGATTGACGTGGATGATGAGCATTATCCCAAGGTGGGGATCGTGGGTGAGATTTTTGTCAAATACAATGCCTTCTCCAATAACAACGCGGCAGAATGGCTGATGGATCAAGGCGTTGAAGTGGTCATGCCGACCTTCCTGGAGTTCTTCGCGGGCGGGCTGATCCATGTCGAGCAAAAAGTGATGACCCACCTGGCGCGACGCGACATGCTTTGGCTGTTGGCTTTGTTGGGAAAAAAGGTGCTTCGCAACTTCCTGGGCGAAGTCCATGATGTGATGAAGCAGTATCTGCGCTTTCAGCGCCATACCGAAATTGAGGATATTGCGAGGAACGCGCAGGAAATCCTCAGTCTCAACCACCAGTATGGCGAAGGCTGGCTCATTGCGGGTGAGGTCGCGTCCTTTGTGAAGAATGGGATCCCCAATGTGCTGTGCCTGCAGCCGTTTGGCTGTATTGCAAATCATATTATTGCCAAGGGCGCAGAGAAGAAGATGAAGGAAATGTATCCGCGCTTGAACCTGTTGTTCCTTGACGCGGATGCGGGAATCAGCGAAGTGAATTTCTTCAACCGGATGCACTTCTTTGTCAACCACGCGAACGAGGGAGTTGGGGTCGCGGCGTAATAGTAATCCATTTATTATGTGACATTTTTGTCTTGACGAAATTCCTCTGTTTCGTTTAAAATAAAAACGAACGTTCGTTCATTTACTTTGGAGATACGATGTCGAAAGAGAAACCAAAGAAAGGCGAAGTAACCCGTCTGGCCGTTGAAGATGCCGCGTTTGAACTCTTCATGGAACAGGGATACCACGCCACATCCATGCGCCAGATCGCCGATAAAGCAGGACTTGCGCTTGGCGGCATCTATAACCATTTTTCCAGCAAGGAAGATATTTTTCAGGCCATCATTATGGATAAACACCCTTATAAACAAATCCTGCCGCTAATCCTTGCTGCGCAGGGTGATACCGCAGAGGAACTCATCCGCAACGCCGCACGCGCTCTGGTTACCGAACTGGGTACCCGGCCTGAATTATTGAAGCTGATTTTCATTGAGCTTGTGGAATTCAACGGAAAGCACGTATCCAACTTAATTGGAGAGATTGCCCCCAAGCTCCTGCCGATGTTCGAGAAGATGGTGCATGTCCGCAAGAATCTACGCAAGATTCCTCCCCCGGTTTTGGTGCGTTCCTTTCTTGGCATGTTTTTTTCCTTCTACATCACTGAACTGTTTATCAAAGATTCCCTCATCGCCAAGTTAATGCCCAGGAACAGCTTCGACCTTTTTGTGGATATTTATCTGCACGGCGTAGTAAAGGAGAACGCATGAACTCACGCTTAATGTCCATTATCCGCAAGGAATTCATCCAGATCATCCGCGATCCGCGCACGCTGGTTCTGATCATTGTCATGCCTATCATGCAGTTGTTCCTGCTGGGTTACGCGGCTACGACAGATGTGAAGAACATCTCGCTTGCAGTCTGGGATCAGAGTCTGTCCCCACAATCGCGCTCCCTTCTGGATGCTTTCCGCGCGGCCAATTACTTCAGCATAGATTACGCTGTCGGCTCGGAGGATGAGTATAGAGCGTTGATCGAATCGGGAAAAATCCGTGCGGCGCTCATCATTCCACCCGATTATGATATCCGCCTTCTGGAAGGCAATGCTCAGGTATCGCTTGTGCTGGATGGTTCTGATGCAACAGTGGGTGGAACTGCACTCTCCACGGCAAAGTTGATTGGTCAGTCCTATGCTACAAAGGTATTGACGGAACAAGCCGCTTTGACGGGAAGATCTTCAGCTTTCAATCCACCCCTCGATGTGCGTACACAGGTTTGGTATAACCCCGATCTCATCGCGGCTTACTTCAATGTGCCGGGCGTGATCGGCATGATCCTGTTTTTCATTACCGCTTTGTTGACGGCGTCTTCCATTGTGCGCGAGCGTGAGCGTGGGACCATCGAGCAATTGATCGTGACGCCCATTCGCCCGTGGGAATTGGTGGCAGGAAAAATTTTGCCATATAGCATACTGGCGTTCATTGACACACTTGAAGTCCTCATTATCGGGCATTGGTGGTTCAAGGTTCCGATCAAAGGGGACCTGGGCCTCATCTTTGCTCTTTCGGGTTTGTTCCTTGTATCGAGCCTTGGCATTGGCCTGTTTGCTTCCACGATTGCCAACACACAACAGGAAGCATTTATCACGGTCATGGTGACCATGTTGCCAAGCATCTTTCTTTCGGGCTTTTTCTTTCCTATTCAAGCAATGCCAAAATTCCTGCAATACGTATCTGCCATTGTCCCACTTCGTTATTATCTTGTGATTATCCGTGCTTTGTTACTAAAAGGAGTTGGCGCGGCCGCGTTGCAAAATGAAATCATTGCATTAACAATCTTTGCAGTTGTCATCATGGGCGCGGCCGCCGCTCGCTTCCGCAAACGCTTAGACTAAATTCTCTTAAGGAGTTAGCCATGCAACACAAACGCCCCCCTCTTCCCGCGATCATTATCGTACTGGCACTCATTGCCACAGGGATTTATTATGGGATCCGTGCGCTGAACAGTGACGGCAACGGACAGCTCAGCGCCTCGGGAACCATTGAATCCGTTGTTGTGAACGTCTCGCCTGAGATGGCTGGCAAAGTCGCCGAAGTCCTCGTTGAGGAGGGACAACCCGTTATAGCGGGCGATCCGCTTTTTCGCCTGGACGACAGCCTGCTGGCCGCGCAACGAGCCGTCGCGGCCGCCCAAGCGGATTCGGCCCTGGCAGGCGCGCATAGCGCCCAAAACGCGCTGGCGACGGCCCAGTCCCAGTTTCAAATCACCCTTGACGCCGCGCTGGCTCAGGGAAAAAGCACACGGCTCGAAGATTGGTTCTCAGACCCCGACCTGTTCGAACAGCCGGGGTGGTACTACACGCGCGTTGAGCAGATCCAGGCCGCGCAAACACAGGTCGAGTTGGCGCAGACCGCGGTGCAGGATGCCGAGGCAAACCTGGCAACGGTCACCCAATCAATGATACAAACAGATTTTCTGAATGCCGAGAAGCGCCTCCTGGATGCCCGCCTGGCGTACCAGATCGCACAGAACGTAAACTATCGCGCACAGAACTCGGCAACCCAGGATGTACCGAAGGGTCTTTATAACCGCACCCATTGCGGAACAAATCAAGGTTATTTCGTTGAAAATGCGCGCTTGACAAACCTGATTTATAAGTGCACCGGTGACGAACAGCTTGGAGAGGCAGG
>Ga0209640_10001051_pt1 | contig 22827 bp, 21 predicted proteins | sample RifCSP10_1_FD_184018 | JGI IMG/M metagenome (GOLD analysis project Ga0209640, IMG submission 184018) | Soil microbial communities from Rifle, Colorado - Rifle CSP2_sed 10_1 (SPAdes) (version 2) | ecosystem: Environmental > Terrestrial > Deep subsurface > Rock core/Sediment | place: Rifle... | reverse complement strand
CGGGTTGACGACGTTGAAGAGGGCCGAGTAGTCCGCCTCGCCCAGTCCCTGCGCGAGCGCCCCGGCCAGGATCGGCCGCACGCCTTCCAGATTGGCGGTGTTGAGCCCGACGCGCGCCGCCTCTCTCAAAAACAGGTCCACGTCCTTGAGCAGGAGCCGGACGGAGAAGTTCGGGTTGGCGTAGTCGCGCGCGAGCAGCCGGGGCAGCTTTTTCTCGAACGCCGGGGCGAAGAGGGCGCTCTCGCGCAGCACCGCCATGAAGGCCTCCACGGCGACGCCTTCGCGCTGCACCAGGCCGAGGCTGAGCGCGAAAGCCGTCATCTCGGCCGCGATCAGCTGATTGAGGGCCAGTTTCAGCGCCGCCGCCTTGCCCACGGGACCGATCAATCGTGCGTCGCGCCCCGCCTCGCGGAAGAGGCCCGACCATTGTGCGAACTGCTCCGGCGACGCCCCGACCATGATGAGCAGAGTGCCCGCCTTCGCTTCCGCGATGCTTCCGAGGACGGGCGCTTCCAGATAGTCGCCCCCCGCAGCGATGACCTCTTGCCGGATGGCCTGGCTTTCGCCGGGGCCGATCGTGCCCATCTGGATGACCGTTCGCCCGGCCAGTTCCTGCGCGGCCGGATCCCCGAGCAGCACCGAGCGAATCGCCGGCGCATCGGCCAGCATCACGAGCACGCACTCGGCCTCGCGGATCGCATCTCCGGGCCGCTCGGCCACGGCAATGCCGATCCGGCGCAAGGGGTCCGCCTTCTCTCTCGTGCGGTTGTAAACGATGACGGTATGGCCGACGGACTTCAGCCGTTCGGCCAGGGGTCGTCCCATCAGCCCGGTTCCCAACACGGCGATTTTCACAGCCAGACCTCCTGGTAAACGCAATGGGTACGATGCATCATACCGTGGCGGCGGGCCGGGTGAAAGACGGGGCGTCCGACGGGCGCCGGTTGAAACCGACGGCACGATTCCCTTAACATCAAGTCCGCCATGCTGCGCCCCCTTGCCTTTGCCAACGCGATCGCCGTCACGACCGCCGCGCTGACGGTCTTCCTGTGGGCGCTCCGGTTTCTCCTGCCGTCGTTCTTCACCTTCTTCTTCAACGCGCAGTTTTTCGGCGCGGACGTGGCGTCGCTGCTGCCGAAAGACGTCAGCCCGCTCCTCATGCTGACGGAATTTACCGCCCTTCTCGCCGGCGCCTGGGGGATCGGTTTTCTCTGGGCCTCACTGTACAATTGTTTGATCAAGTAACTGCCCGATGAAAGTCGAACAACTCGGCGGGCTGAAAGTTCGTCTGACCGGCGGCACGGATGGCCGCGGTGGAGGCAACGGGCCGGTCGTCGTGCTCCTGCACGGCTGGGGCGCGCCGGGAGACGACCTGGTGCCGCTGGGGCATGAAATAGACGCGCCGACCGGAACGCGCTACGTCTTTCCGGAAGCGTCGCTGTCGCTGCAGATGGGGTTCGGCGACCCTTCGAGTACCTCAGGGCCGCGAGCCGAGTCGAGCGGCTCGCGCGGTTGGTGGATGCTGGACATCGAGAAGCGCCAACGCGAGATCGCCGCCGGCCGGGCGCGCGATCTTTCCCGCGAGGTTCCGACGGGATTGACCGAGGCGCGCGCCAAAGTGGTTGCGTTGCTCGACGAACTGGAACGCCGCATCGGCGTGAAACAGATCGTCCTCGGCGGCTTCTCGCAGGGGGCCATGCTGGCCTGTGACGTCGCGCTGCGCACCGGCAGGCCGCTGGCCGGCCTGGTCATGCTGTCGGGAACGCTCCTCGCTGCGGATGAATGGACGCCGCTGATACCGAAGCGGAAAGGGCTTCGAGTATTTCAAAGCCACGGCAGCGCCGATCCGCTCCTGCCGTCCTTCATGGCCGAGCAGTTGCGCGACTTGCTGAAGCAGGGCGGACTGTCGGTGGAGTGGGTCGGCTTCCGGGGAGGGCACGAGATTCCAAGTCCCGTCCTCGACAAGCTTGGCGGATTCTTGCGAGCCGTGCTCGCTCGTTAACGACGCTTCACGCTTGCGCGCCGAAGCGCATCAGCGCGCAGGCACGAACGACGAGGGCCGCGTTCTTCGACGCTCACTGCGGCGGCCAGAGGCGGTCATACCATTTCGCGGTCCGGGGGTCTTTCTTGCGATGGCGGATGTGGTAGGTCTTCGCTTGCAGTTTGTCCCAGTCGATCACCACGCGCCCGCCCTTTTGCTCGTGCAGCTTGGTCCAGGACTCCAGGATGGTGAGGCACGCATGGTCGATGTGCCGCAGCGCCTCGAAATGCATCTCGACCACGACGCCCGGAGGGATGTCTTCCAGGGCGGTCGAGAGCCTGGGCAGGCTGACAAACGTGGCGATGCCCATGAGGTGGAACCGGTAGGTGACCGTGGAGGCGCCGGTCATCTGTTCCAGATGGGCTTCCAGGTTCTGGGTCGTGTAGAGCAGTTTCCAGATCGCCAGTCCGACACCGACCAGCACGCCGGTCAGCAGATTCGTGGCGACGATCGCTCCTAACGTTCCGAAATAAATGGCCACCTCGCTCCGCCCGTAGTCCTTCAGCTCGTTGATCACCGCGATGTTCATCAACTTGTAGCCGGTAAAGACGAGGATGGCGCCGAGGCAGGCGGTGGGAATCTGCCGCAGCACGAAGGGGAGGAAGGCCACGAAGAGCAGCAGCCACGCGCCGTGGAAAACGGCCGACGCGCGCGTCTGCGCGCCGGCCTGGACGTTGGCCGAGCTGCGCACGATCACGCCGGTCATCGGCAGCGCCCCCAGCAGGCCGCAGAGCGCGTTGCCCACGCCCTGGGAGAACAGTTCCTTGTTGTAGCGGGTGCGGGGGCCGGAATGCAGGTGGTCCACGGCGGTGGCGGACAACAGGGTTTCCACGCTGGCGATGAACGCCATGGCCAGCGAGGCCGCGAGCAGGGAGGTGTCCGTCAGATGCGCCAGAGTCTCGAGTTTGGGAAGTTCGATGCTGGCCAGCAGATCGTCGCGGACCTTCACGGTGTCGATCGGGAGATCGAAGAAGACGGTGGCAGACGTGGCGAGCACGACGCCGACCAGCACGCCGGGCACGGCTTGCAGCTTCCTGGGGATGAATTTGTTCCAGAGAATAATCGTCGTAATCGTCAGGACGCCGATCGCCGCCGCTTCCTGATGGGCGGGACCGCCTTCTGCGGGAGACACGGCCTTCCAGATGCCAGCCGGAATGCTGAGAATGTTTTCCAACCCGTTCGCGCGCGGCGCGTCGTCGATCATGATGTGAAACTGGCTGGCGAGGATCAGCATCCCCAGGCCGGAGAGCATCCCGTGAATGACCGCGGGCGACACGGCGCGGAACCACTGTCCCATTTGCAGCCAGGCTGCCACCATCTGATGAAAGCCGGCCAGCAGGACAATGACGCCGAGCTTCTCCATCCCGTACGTCTGGAGATATTGCCAGACGATCACGCTCAGGCCCGCAGCCGGGCCGCTTACTTGCAAGGGGCAGCCGGAGAGCATCCCCACGACCAATCCGCCGACGATCCCCGTGATGATGCCGGTGGCCGGAGGCATGCCGGAGGCCACGGCGATACCCATGCAGAGGGGGAGCGCCACCAGAAAGACGACGATGGAGGCGAACAGGTCGTGCCGCAGGTTGGAAAAACGGTGCTGCGTTGGCGCCGGATCGGAATTCATGCAGGCGCTATTTGAAGAGATTCTTGCGGAGCTCCGCGGCTTTCTTTGCGGCATCTCCAGGCTGGCTGGTCTGGTCGGTCATGGCGCCCGTGGCTGAACGGGTAATGGCGGAGAAGGCGGCTGAGAAGGCCTGCTCCGGGGTCACCCCGCCGGTTTCTTTGCCGATGTCCGTGAGGTGGATGTCCGGAAGGCCGATCCGCAGGCTCTGGTTGCCGACGTTGGCCGTCACGCGGCCGTTGGTCAGGGAGAATTTCTTGATGAGAAGTTTCCTGGATCCCGGGGCAGCCGGCTTGTCGTCGGCGGACTTCGACGATCCGGCGGGCACGGCGGCCGTCACGTTGTCCTGGATCACGCCGAGATTGTTGGTGGAAAGGCCCTCAACGGTGACATCCGGCGCCTCCACGAGAATTTCATCGATGACCACCGTGTCCGAAAGGGACGTGAGCAGGTCCAGGCGGACGCGCGCCGTGCCCAGACGCACGGCGTACGGCGCCGTGAAGCCCGGCGGGTTGCCGATCTCGAGTCCTTCGAGTTGCACCAGGCCGCGCAGCAGCCCGATGCGGACGTTCTCCAGCGTCACCGTCGTTTTGGTGAGCCGGGAGCCGGTTTCCACGATGGCGGTCTGCACCAGCGTGCCGAGCCAAAGATTCGTCGCGATGAAGAGGAGCAGGCCCGCCGCCACGATCGCGCCGATCACGATGCTGGTCCTGGTGCTCATGGAACCCTCCTGCTCCTACTCGGCTGCCTTGACGCTGTCCGCGAAGTAGGGGGTGTCGCCGAAACAGCTTGTAGGCAGGTAACGCAATTCCTGGTAGTGCAGCACGACCTTCTTCCCCATCAGGCCGTTGATCTGCTGGGCGAGGGGCGCGTCCCACATCTTCACGCTGAAGGTCCAGAGTACCGGCGCCACGCCGGGCACGGTGGTCATGGCCAGTTCGCCTTCGTAGGTTTTACAGAGCCAGCCCTTATGCGATAATTTTTGCAGGTAGCCGACCCGGTCGCCTTCCGAGTAGCTCCAGTTGAAGATGAAAACGAGGTAGAGGCCTGCCGCAAGAACCAGCAGCACCACCGCCCATTTCAGCATGGGCCGCAGCACCGTGGCGACGAAGTCTTTGAGCCAGTCCATAGGGAATTAACGCGCAGCGAGGTCGGTGAACAGCCATGGCGCCTCGGTCTTGCGCCGCTTCTCGTAGGCCGCGATGGCCGAGTCATGCCGGAGGCTGAGGCCGATCGCATCCAATCCTTTGTAGAGGCAGTCCTTCCGGAACGGATCGATGTCGAAGCGATAGGTCGCGCCGTCCGGTGTTGCGACGGTCTGCGAGGCGAGATCCACCGTGAGGGCGTAGCCTTCCTTCGACACGCCCTTGAACAGGGCCTGCACCTCGTCGGTCTTGAGCACGACCGGCAGGATGCCGTTCTGGAAGCAATTGTTGTAAAAAATGTCCGCGTAGCTCGGCGCAATCACGCAGCGAAAGCCCTGATCCAGCAGCGCCCACGGTGCATGCTCGCGCGAGGAGCCGCAGCCGAAGTTGTCGCGCGTCAGGAGGATCGTCGCGCGTTGGTAGCGGGGCTGGTTCAGGAAAAAGTCCGGATCGGGCGAGCCGTCCTTCCTCTTGCGCCAGTCGTAAAACAGCCCTTCGCGCAAACCCGTCCGCTTGATCGTTTTCAAAAACTGCTTGGGGATGATCTGGTCCGTGTCCACGTTGACGCGATCGAGCGGGGCGACGAGACCGGTATGTGTCGTGAAGGGCTGCATGGCTGATCCCTAGGTCTTCATCGGGTCAATGAATCAATCGCCAATGATCCAATATCACTTCCAATTTCGGATGTCCACGAAATGCCCTTCGACTGCCGCGGCGACGGCCATGATCGGCGATACCAGATGCGTCCGTCCGCCCGCGCCCTGGCGGCCCTCGAAATTCCGGTTGCTCGTGGAGGCGCAGCGCTCGCCCGGCTGAAGCACGTCCGCGTTCATGGCCAGGCACATGCTGCAGCCCGCCTCCCGCCACTCGAAACCGGCGGCCTGGAAAATTTTATCGAGCCCTTCCTGCTCCGCCTGCTTCTTGACGAGCCCGGAACCCGGCACCACCATCGCATGGACGCTCTTGGCGACCTTTCTGCCTTTTGCAAAGCTGGCGGCAAGGCGCAGGTCTTCGATGCGCGAGTTGGTGCAGGAGCCGATGAAAACCTTGTCGATGGCGATCTGCGTGATGGGCATGTTCGGAGCCAGCCCCATGTATTCCAGCGCGCGCTCCGTCGCCTTGCGCGCTCTGTCGTCCGGCATGGCCTTCGGGTCCGGCACCATCCCGTCCACGCCGGTGACCATGCCTGGGCTCGTTCCCCACGTCACCTGCGGCGCAACCTGCTCCGCTCTTAATTCGACGGTCTTGTCGTACGTGGCGCCGGAATCGGTCGGGAGCGCCCGCCAGGCCTTGACCGCCTGCTCCCACAGGTCGCCGGTCGGCGCCATCGGACGGCCCTTGATGTAGGAGGCGGTCTTGTCGTCCGGCGCGACCATGCCGGCGCGGGCGCCGGCCTCGATGGACATGTTGCACAACGTCATGCGACCTTCCATTGTCAGGGCGCGGATGACCGAGCCGGTATATTCGATCACGTAGCCCGTGCCGCCCGCCGTGCCGATCTTGCCGATGATCGCGAGGATCACGTCCTTGGCCGAGCAGCGCTCGGACAAGGTCCCGTCCACGCGGATCTCCATCGTTTTGGGTTTCGTCTGGAGCAGGCACTGCGTGGCCAGCACGTGCTCGACCTCGCTGGTGCCGATGCCGAAGGCCAGGGCGCCGAACGCGCCGTGCGTGGAGGTGTGCGAATCGCCGCAGACGATCGTCATGCCGGGGAGCGTGAAGCCCTGCTCGGGTCCGATGACATGGACGATCCCCTGCCGAACGTCGTTCATGCCGAAGACGGTGATGCCGCAATCCCGGCAGTTCTCTTCGAGCGTCCGGATCTGTTTCGCGCTGACCGGATCGGCGATGCCGAGCTTCCGGTCGGTCGTCGGGACGTTGTGATCCGGCACGGCCAGCGTGGCGCCGGGACGCCGCGGCTTCCGCCCGGCCAGCTTCAAGCCCTCGAAGGCCTGCGGCGAGGTGACTTCGTGCACCAGTTGCCGGTCAACGTAGAGCAGCGTCGTGCCGTCCGGCTCCGTGCGGACCACGTGCGCATCCCAGATTTTTTCGAACAGTGTTTTGGCGGCCATCGTCGAACCCGCTCAATAAGAACAAAAGTATAGCAGGTCCGGCCGGTGCACCGAAAGCGGGGGCCGCGCGGGGGCGCGGGCGGGTCCTCTCAACCGCCCGCGCCCCGTCACCCTACCAGCTGTATTGCACGGTGTAGCGCACCGTGGCTTGCCCGTCTTTGGCCAGGTGGACCGGAAAGTGAACTGTCCGGCTGTCCTGCTTCTCGTAGTCGTGGGTCCTGGCCGTGATCTTCCAGTTGAGCCAGCGGTAGAGGTTCTCCTTCACGAGCACCGTGACCGGCTCGGTTTTGTGGTTGCGCAATGTCACCTCGATCGTCTCGGTCAGGGTCTTGTTCAAGGTGTCCAGCTTGTAGTCCGTCTGCTTGCGCTCGCCGACCACGTCGAAGGCGCTGCCCATCTTGATGAGCACCTTCTCGTTCCTGGGCGTGTGGTCGAGCGTATCCTCGCCGATGAACTCGAGCGTGCCGTCGGCGGAGTCCAGCTTGCTCACGCGAATCCGGCCCGCCGGCAGCGGCATGCCCATGTGGTGGGCCTCGTCGTTCTTGAAGCTCAGATAGACGTCCACTTTCTTGTTGGACTCGAGGCCGTAATTGCGGTCCGTCATGGGAGCGGCGAAATGGCCCCAGTACTGCGGCGCAAGCCCGTAGTAGACCAGCGTCTTCTCGCAGGGCACGCCGTGGGCGGGGGGAAACAGCTCGATCTGCTTGGTGGAGCGGTCCGGCAGCGTCGTCGGCCGCCCGAGCGTGTAGAGGTGATATTCGAAGAAGGATTTCTCGGCAAAACCCGCCGGCGCTTCCGCGGCCGACTTGGCCGCATAGTCCATCATTCTGGAAGCGGGATAGTGGCGGCCGCCCGCCGGCGCGCGGTGCACGTCGCCGGCGACCAGTTTCAGCCTGGCTTCCGGATAGCCGGCGCCGGACTGGTTGAGGATGCTGACCCAGGCGCCGACGTCGAGCTTGCAGGAGTTGGCGTTTCTCCCTTCGGCGTAGGCGACGTTGTAATCCGTCCACCAGGTGATGCCGGTCGTCTGGTACGACACGCGGCTGCGATGAGAACCGGCCTTGTCGGTGAACAGGTCCCACGCCAGCGTCGGCCGCGTGATCAGCCCGCCGGGCAGTTGCGGGAGCTTGACCCCGGTGTTGTAGGGCAGGGAATGCACGCTTCCGTCCTTGCGCTTGAGAATGAGCCCCTGGGCCGATGACGACAGGAGCATTCCCGTGAAGGTTTCGACCTTGTCGCCGCGCACCTGCTCCACGGTGATCTCGCGGTCGAGGTACTTCTGCAGCAGCTTCTCGTGGCTCACGAGGTCGAACTGAAAGTTCTGCTCGACGACGCGGGTGCCGGCGGGATCGCTCAGCGACTCGAACGACACGGTCGTCGGATCGATCAGCGCCGCCACGTCGGTGAACCGGACGGACGCCCTGCCCCTGTCCAGCGGGATGTCCCGCTCGTGCCGCACGACGGCGTAGCCGGGCACCGGCTGATGGCCGAGCCCAGACCGGTACAGCTCCGGCTGGATTGCGCCTGGTGTCGCGCTGCTGTAGATCGTCAGGGAGTTCGTGTCCCGGCCCTGGGCGAAGACCGGCCCCGCCACGAGCAACAGGGCCAGGGCGATGAGTGGATGTTTGTAGATTCTTTTCATGCGCGCCTCCTTGTTGGGCCGAGGTCTGTTCTCGGCCTCTGCATAGGGGATGGCGCGAGGGCGGAAATCCTTTCAGGAAAATGATTGTCAGGAAAAACGGAGGGTTAGCGTGCGGGCATGACGATCTCGACGGAGAGAGTGGAGGAGGAAGGAGTTGCTTCCACGACGTACACGGTCGGCCCGCCCACCCCTTCGAGCGGAGGCTCCGTCGTTTCCTGGCGAAGAAGGGCGCCTTTCTTCCCAGATTGTCCCGGCACGGCCGTGGCGGCGGGATCGGCGAGCGGGACGCGCGACAGGACGATGATCAGGCGGACAGACGACAGGGCTCCGAGAGACGGGATGAAATAACGAGCGCCCGGTTCCACGGTCGCCGCTTGCGAATCGTTGGCGAGCAGGGGATACACCAGTGTCGTTGCCCCGAACTCGTCCCGGGCGGCCGCATAGAGATAGCCTCGCTGGTTGACCTCGACAACCAGGGCCGGACCTTCTTCGCGCGGCACCAGCCCGTAGCGGAGCCCCAGCCGCCGGACCGGCGCGCCGGCGGCCCGTTCCCGGGATGCGGCATCGGACAGGGATTTTGATTTGGCAAACTGCTGCTCCATGGCCGGCGCATCCAGTTCATGGGCAGCTCCCGGCGAGGTGGACGCCTGTTCCTTCGGCCTGGTTTCATAAAATAAGGCGCGCGCGCCCGGCATGACAGCCCGGGCCGCATCGGAGCGTGCGAGCAGGCCCGGAGAGGGAGCAACTGGCGCCTTGGCGGGCGCCTGTGCGGCAGGAGGCGGCACTGCGGGCGCTTCAGCCTCGGCGGCCGGCGCCCTGTTCGCTTCCGGTGCCGCTGCCGCCGATGGCCGCTCAGAGAGCTTCATCTCCGGTTGTGGCGCAGCAGCTGCGGCCCGTCGCTCCTCATTTTTTTGCTGCTGCTGCACGTCCGCTTCGCGAGCGGCCTTTTCCAGCACATCCATCGGCTCCTGCCGCTCGGACTTCTTCTGAGTGAAGTCCTGCTTTCCAGCCGTCCGTCGATCCTTCGGGACGGCTCGCCCGGGCGCCGGCACGGCCCGGTGCGCGTCCTCGGTCACAACGGACGGAGACGGCGCGATGTCCAGCAGTCGCGTCACGGTCGTGACGGCGAGCAGGGCGACGGCGAGCCCGCCCGCGACTGCCCGGACGGCAGGAGGCAGAAGCCACTGGCACAGCCGGCTCAGCAGGGGCGGGCGGGAGGCCTGCGCGCGCAGGGCGGTGAGCAGGCGGCGCCGCGCGTGCGGATTGTCCAGCAACTCCTTCAAGGCCTGTTCGTTCGCCAGTGCGTTGAAGAGCGACTGATCGGCGAGCGCCGCTTCGAAGAGCAGCGTCCGCTCTTGCGCAGTCAGCGTCCCGGTCGCGTACCCGCCGAGCAGTTTTTCGATGTCCTTTTTGTTCATGGTGCGTCCCAGCTTCCTCCCATCGATTCGAGGAGCGCCTTCCGGCACCGGAAGTCCCAGGTGTAGACCGTGTTGACGCTCGGCGCATCCAGGAGCCGCTGCATCTCGGGAAAGGTCTTCCCTTCCAGCTTCCATTGAAACAGCCTGCGGCACCGCTCGCCCAGCGCGGCGATGGCGGTCAGCAGCCGCTCCAGCAGTTGCTTCTGTTCGGCCTCGAGGCCGGGGTTGCCGCGCGGATCGGCGAGCTGAAGCGCCTCGACCGGCACCTGATGGTATTCCCCGCGGCGCAGCGCCTTCCGGTGGGCGTCGAGGAGCTTGAACCGCGCGATCTGCAGCGACAGGGGGACCAGCTCGTCGAGCGCCGTGACGTGCGGATATTTCTCGTGCAGCAGCAGCAGCACCTCCTGCGCCACGTCCTGTGCCGCGTCCCTCGTCGCACGTAATGTCACGAAGGCGACGATCCTTTCACGTAAACCTGCCAGAATCTGGTCCCGGTGCATCACGAGCACTGTACCTCCGCGTCGCGCTTTTTGCCAGGAAACGGGGGGCGCGCGCGACACCCGGCGGGAGGCGCCGCCCGCCGAGCCGCCGTTCCAAATCCGGTCTGGCATTCCTCACCGGAGAATCGTTAGAATGCCTCTCACTTTTCGGGACCCCGAGGGCAAGCATGAGCCATCCGGCCGGCACCGAACACAACTGTCCTGCACGACGCACGCGCGCCTTCGCGTGCCTGCTGATCGGGCTGAGCCTGCTGCTGTCCTCCTGCACGACGACACCTTCGCCCGACGCCGGATCTGTCGCGTCTTCCGACTCCGCCCAGGAACCGCCGGAGACACGCAAGGCCGCGCCGAAGCGCAAGAAGGCTTCCCCGCCTCCAAAGCGGTTCGTGATGACGCCGGAGATGGACGAGAAACTCGCCGCGCCGATGCTCCTGTTGCTGGAACGGGAAGCCCAGATTCAGCAGTTGGACAAAAAGCTGGACGAGGCCGTTCAGGAAACCGTGCGCAGCAAAGCCAAGCTGGCCAGCCAGGAAAGCCGGGCCGAAGCCGCCTCCAATCTTGCCGAGGCGGAAGTGGCGCTGAAGACGCTGAAGGGCACGGTCAAGGGCCTGGAGAAGCGGCCGGATTATGAGCACGTGGCCGGGCTCATGAAGATCAGCGCCGAGGAGCTCAGAAAAGAAAACTACGGGGGCTCCCTCTTTCTGACCAATCAGATCAAGGCCCAGCTGAGGGATTTGCAGGACAGGATCGAGAGCGAGCAGCAGGACAAGTCGGCCTCGATCCCGGCGGGCACATCGTCCGCCTCATCGGCATTCGACGTGAAACTCGCCCGGCTCCAGACGCTGCTGTCGGAAAAGGACGCGCAGATTCGGAAACTGCAGCGGAAGCTCGACGACACGATCCAGGAAGCGGTCCGCACCAAGTCCAAGCTCCGGAGCCAGGAAAACAGGGCCGAAGCCGCCTCCAGTCTTGCCGAAGCGGAAACCGCGATGAAGACGCTCAAGAGCTCCCTGCCGGACTGGGACAGGCAGCCTGAAGCAGCCCAGGCCGGCGCTTTCATGGCGCTGGGCGCCGACGAGTTCAAGAAGGAGAACTACAGCGGATCGCTCTACGTGACCAACCAGATCAAGGCCATCCTGAAAGACCTACAGGAGAATTTGCAGGGGCGGGAGACGATCGCGCCGGTGGAGGGCGAGGTGCTTCTTGCCCTGCCGCTGACCCTGAAGGTTGCCGCGTCCGGGAAGGCCTATGAACGTCCTGCCGCGGATGCCGCCGTCGCCTGGTCCGTTGAGCGGGGCGCGTCGCCGACCGCGGTTTCGTACAAGGGCCCGTGGATTCGCGTGAAGGGCGAGGGCGGCCGGTGGGGCTGGATCTTCTACAACCTGATCGCGAGTCCGTAACGGGCGGTCAGTGTTACGAACCGGCCGTCAACACGCGATTGCGGCCGCTGTTCTTGGCCTTATACAGCGCCGCATCGGCGTTGCCGAGCAGGACGCTGGCGGTGCGGCCGGCTTCCGGAAACGTTGCGACACCGATGCTGACGGTGACCGCCTGGCGCTTATTGGCCGGATCCTCCGTTTCCACCGCAATCCGCTGGCGGATGCGCTCGCCGACCTCCACGGCTCCCTTTTCATCCTGATCGGGCAGCAGGATCAGGAACTCCTCTCCTCCGTAGCGGGCGGCAAAGTCGTTGGTGCGCAGCGAGGATTTCAAGATCTCGCCCACTTTCTTCAACAGCACGTCTCCCTCGGGATGGCCGTAGGTATCGTTGTATTTCTTGAAGTGGTCCACGTCCACCATCATGATGGAGAAGGACCGGCCGTTACGTTGGTGCCGGGCGACCTCCGCGTTCAGGGCATCCCGCATGTGTCGGCGGTTATGGAGGCCTGTCAGGACGTCCGTCGAGGAGAGCGTTTCCAATGCCTGGTTCCGTTCGTTGAGCGCGAGGTTTACGGACGTCAGTTCCTCCTGCGCCTCCCGCAGGTAGGTGACCATCGTGTTGAACATGGTCGCCAGACGTCCGATTTCACGTGGCGGATCGGTCGGGATGGCCACCGACAGGTCGCCGCCCGCCACCTTGGCCGCCCCTTCCGTCAGGCGTGTCAGGGGGCCGATGATCGTCATTGACAGGAGATAGGCGACCAATCCGACGCCCAGCAACAGCCAGGCCGTGGACATCAGGGCCACGTTGCGGATGTCCAGCAGCGCGCGGTAGGCGTCCTCGTAATTTTTTTCGGCCACGACACCCCATTCAAGGCGGGGCACCCGCTGCATCACCGCCAGCACCTCGAGGTTGTCGTAGGTCATCCGCTGGAGCTCGCCGGCTTCGCCCGCAAAGAAGGTGCGCGTGGCCGCTTCCGGGAGCTTGGTCGTGAGCACGGGTTCCGGCGCAAGCAGCGAACTGAGCATGCGCGTGCCGTCCGGCTTGACGATGTACAGGTGTCTCGTCTGCCCCTGGGCCCATTGCCGCAGCACGGCTTCCATCGAGCCGAAATTGATCGTCGTGGCCAGCGCGCCGAGAAAACGGCCGTTCGCGGTTTTCAACGGAACGGCCACGGTCATGACGGTTCTTCCACGGCTGCCGTCCCACCGCGCGCCGGTCAGGATCGGCTGGTCGAGCCTGGCCTGTTTCTGCCAGCCGTGCGGCAGCGAGAGGGGCGCCGTCTGCTTGGCGCTGGCCACGATCACCGCGCCGGTGGTATCGAGGACGAACAGGTCCTCGTAGTCCGAAAACTTGTTTTGGACCGATTTGAGGTAGTCCTGGGAGCGGCGCAGGACCTGGGCGCGCGTGCTGCCGCCCCGCAATGCCTTCTCCACGTTTTCGGACAGCTCGTAGGAACCCGAGAACACCCGCAATTCGTACACGCGTTCCTTGAGCCAGAGATCGAATTCGCGCGCGATGTTGATGGACGCGCTCCGGAGTTCTTCGTGAATTTTTCCGGTCAGGGCGGTTTTGTTCTGGATATAGAGCAGCCAGCCCGTCGTCCCGGTCGGGATGAGCGTGGCCAGGACGGCCAGGGCCAGGATGCGCCGCTTGACCGTGTCGAGCCGGAATGTTTGCAGGACGGCGCCGAGAATCCGTTCCAGTAGTCGCAACAGGCTACCCCTTTGCTAGACCGGTCGCCGATGCCGCCACTATAGCATAAGTACCCCATGTTGTCTCAGCGCATTGTGGGCGGAGCAGCCCGGCGGCGGTTGAACGGCGCCGGAGCCCCGTGCCATCATGTCCCATGATGCGATTGCGCAAGCTGGAAGAGCTTCCCTTCGACAACACCTACGCGCGGTTGCCGGAGGCGTTTTACGCGAGAGTCGAGCCGACGCCGCTGTCGAATCCCGTGCTGGTGAGCTTCAACCCCGATGCCGCCGCGCTGCTGGATCTGGACCCCGACGAAGCCGAACGGCCGGAGTTTGCCGGCGTCTTCGGCGGACGGCTCCTCATTCCCGGCAGCGAGCCGGTCGCGATGATCTATTCGGGTCACCAGTTCGGCATCTATGCCGGGCAACTGGGCGACGGGCGGGCCATTCTGTTGGGCGAGGTCACCAACTGCCGGGGGGATAAGTGGGACCTGCATCTCAAGGGAGCGGGCCAGACGCCGTTTTCCCGCGATGGCGACGGGCGCGCCGTCCTGCGCTCCGCGATTCGGGAGTACCTCTGTGGTGAAGCCATGCACGGGCTGGGTATTCCGACGACCCGCTCGCTGTGCATCGTCGCCGGAGACGAAGCGGTCCTGCGCGAACGTCCGGAGGTCGGCGCGATGCTGCTGCGCATGGCGCCCACGCACGTGCGGTTTGGCTCCTTTCAGGCGTTCTTCGCACGCCGTCAGCCGGAGCATGTCAAGCAGCTCGCCGATTACGTGATCGCCCGGTTTTACCCGCATCTGGCCGCCGCCGACCGGTACCCGCGATTCTTTCACGAGGTCGCGGTCCGCACCGCGCAGCTGATCGCGAAGTGGCAGGCGGTCGGCTGGGCGCACGGCGTCATGAACAGTGACAACATGTCCATCGTCGGCCTCACGCTCGACTACGGACCCTATGGGTTTCTTGACGCCTACGATCCCTCCTTCATCTGCAATCATTCCGATCATCAGGGCCGGTACTCGTTCCGGAACCAGCCGGACATCGGCTATTTCAACCTGCGCTGTCTGGGCCAGGCGTTGTCGTCCCTGGTCACGCCGCAGCAGGAACAGGAGGGCCTGGCCGCCTACGAAGCCGCGCAGGCTGCGCACTACCTGGAACTCATGCGGGCCAAACTGGGTCTGCAGGAATCGAAACCGGAGGACGGTGCGCTGCTCAACGATCTGCTCGCGTTGATGGCGGCGAACCAGGTGGACTACACGATCTTTTTCCGCGCGCTGGGCGGCTTCAAGAGCGGAAGGGACGAACGGAACGAAGCGCTGAGGGATTTTTTCGTGGATCGCGACGGGTTTGACCGCTGGGCCGTCCGGTATCGGGACCGGCTGCGGGGAGAGGCCGGTCCCGATGAGGATCGCCGGGCGCGCATGCACCGGATCAACCCCAAGTACATCCTCCGCAACTATCTGGCCCAGACGGCCATCGAGCGGGCCCGGCAGAAAGACTATTCGGAAATCGACCGCCTCCGGCAATTGCTTGCCGATCCCTTCACGGAGCAGCCGGAGATGGATGCCTACGCCGCCCCGCCGCCCGACTGGGGCCGGCAGATCCTGGTGAGCTGTTCCTCCTGACCGGCGCCTTTCGGCGCCTATGCACATATATAGGCATTGTCAAACGGAGGTTTGTGCCAAACGGCGCTGACCGGATATGTGGAAACCTGCGGGATGGGCAGGATGCCCCCGGCACTTCCCTTGGGGGAGGAGAAGAGCTGGCGGCGGCTGTATGATTACGGTTTTCTGGTGGAAGCGTTCTTTGCCGAAGCGGACAATTCCTTCGCCAGCGCCAGCGCATCTTCGCGCGGATTCCCCTTGAGCAGACCGAGCGCCTTGCCCGTATCCTGAGGCACGCCGAGCCCACGCGCGTAGATGCGGGCCAGAATGACGCGCGGGTAGGGCAGTCCTTCACCCGCCGCCGATTTGAAATACTCGAGGATCCGGCCGTTGTGGGGCGGCAACTGGCCGTCCACTCCGTTGACATAGAGCGTTTCCAGTTGAGCCTGTGCCTCGTCGCTCAGGGCCGCCGCTTCGTGGAGGAGCGCCGGCACGGCCTCCCGGGTGCGGCCCGCCCGCAGCAGCGCGACGCCGACACTTTCGTCCGCGGCCCGTCCCTTGAGATCGGAGACCTGCTGCCAGAGCGAGCGCCGGAACGCACTGAACGCATCCTGCACGACGCGCGCTTCGCCGGCCGACCGTTTGTCCGTCGTCAACGTCATTTTCCGCAATTGGACGAGCGCTTCCTGAGCCTCCGGAACCTCCTGGTCGGCGGCAAGAAACCACCAGGCGATGGCGGTCGCCAGGTTCCGATCCGCGCCCGCGCCCGATGCATACGCGACCCCCGCGTAATACTGCGCCTGGGGCACGCCGGCCTGCGCGGCGGCCAAAAATTCCTTTGTGGCCTCGGTGTCCTGCTTGTTGTGTTTGAGAGCCAGACCCAGGTGATACTGCGCTTCCGCGTGGTCGGGCCTCAGCCGCAACGCCTCCCGGTAGGATGCGATGGCGCCGCTCCGGTCGCCCAACCGCTCCCGGACGATTCCGAGATTGTAGTGTGCCGGCACCGAATCCGGCTGCAAACTCACCGCCGTCTTGAGGACGGACTGCGCCTCGGACCATGCGTGCGTGACCATCAAGGCCGTGCCCAGATGCAGGTGGGCATGGGCGAGGTCCGGCTGCTGGCGGATCACGGTACGGTAGGCTTCGATCGCGCTGTCGACGTCGCCGCTGAGATAGAGCGCCGTCCCGAGGCTGAACCGCGCTTGAACCAGGTCCGGCTGCAGCCGGAGCGCCTCGCGCAGTTCCGTCCTTGCGCCGAGTAGATCCCCCGACGACAGCAGGCCGACGCCTTGCGAGTAATGCAGATGCGCGGCATCGCGCCCGGCCGCCGGCCCGGCATGGATTGCCGGCATGAATCCGGCCGCGAACACGGCGGTGAACACGGCCAGCGTCAATCTGTTCATGGGAGCCCTCACGGTGATGGTTGCCGCAGAGGAGGGGGAGTATAGCATCCGCGGGAAAAAAGAACAGCCGTCACTCGATGGAAAGTTCCGCCCAGAGGAATGTGTGGTCGCAAGGATTGACCTGCTGCGCGGTGTACGCGCCGCGCCGGTGAGTGGGGGCCAAAGCGTCTAGATTTCGAATTCCGCCCAGAGGAACGTGTGGTCGCAAGGATTGACCTGCTGCGCGGTGTACGCGCCGCGCCGGTGAGTGGGGGCCAAAGCGTCTAGATTTCGAATTCCGCCCAGAGGAATGTGTGGTCGGACGAATTCGGCTGCTTGCGCGGCTCGATGTCCACGTCGGAGGCGACGCATTTTCCCGCCATCGGCGGCGTGGCCATGATGTGATCGATGCGCCAGCCCCTGTTGTTGGCCAGCGAATTCGGCGCCCGGTAGTCCCAAAAGGTGAACTGCTGCCGGTCCGGATGGAGCTTTCGGAACACATCCACGAATCCCCAGGCCACGGCCTCCTGATAGGCTTTGCGCGCATCTTCGTGAAAGCACACGTGGTCGAGGTGCTTCTCCGGGCTGTGCACGTCCACCGGTTCCGGCGCCACGTTCATGTCGCCGCACCAGATGGCCGGCTTCTCCGGCGAAAGGTGCTTGTCGAAATATTTCCGGAGCCGCTTGTACCATTGCAGCTTGTACTGGTACTTGGGCGAATCAATTTCGAAGCCTTGCGGGACGTAGGTATTGACGATCGGAATACCGCGGATCATGGCGCGGATCAGCCGCGGTTCATCCGGGTCGCCGTTGCCGACGTCCAGCCCGTAGGCGACGGACTGGGGTTGTTCGCGGCTGAAAATCGCCACGCCGTTGTAGGACTTCATGCCGCGGAACGTGATGTGGTATCCCGATGGCTGCAGCGCCAGCAGGGGGAAGTCCTCGTCCTGCACCTTCGTCTCCTGCACGCAGAGCACGTCGGGCTCGTGGGCCTTCAGCCATTCGAGCACGGTGTCGATCCGCTTGCGGATCGAATTGACGTTGTACGTGGCGACCTTCAGCATCGGCCCATCACCTGGTGCACCCGTCCGGTCCCTGCCGCCGGCATTATAGCAATCAGAAAAAAATCTGTCGCGCTCGCCTTTCGCCCTCCGTCTAGGTAAAATGACGCCCCTATGATCGCGGGAAGAACATCATCGTCGGGACGGGCAGTGCGGTGCCCGGAATGCAAGAAGGAATCCGTGCATCGGGTGCCCTGTCTGTCGCCGGACGAGCGCCTCATGAGCATGGTGTTCGTGTCGCCGTTCCGCTGCCAGGCGTGCGGGCACCGGTTCCTCGCGTTCCGGATCGGCCGCCACTATCCGCCGGTGACCGAGCGCCGGACGCACGCACGGGTTCCGGTCCGGCTGTCGCTGGCCTTCTCGGGAGGCCGGATAACAGGCGAAGGGGCGCTGATCAATATCTCGCTGGGAGGATGCCTGATCGAGACGACGGCACCGGTGAAGGTGGACGACATCTTTCACGTGAAATTGTTTGTCAGCGAACAGGAGCCGGCCATCGAGGTTTCCGCGATGGTCCGCTCGGTCGGCGCCAAGGGCGTCGGCATGAAGTTTTTACGCTCGGCCCGCGAGGACCGCCGGCTGAGCGCCTATCTCCGGTCGCAGGGCATTGAATGACAACCCGCATGACGGAACGCGCGCTGCAACTGAAACAGAGTGCGACGATCGCCCGGTCGGTTGGGGTGGTGACGATCGCGCTCGGATTCATCCTGGGGATGCAGGGGCTGGACCAGCCGGAATCGGGCTGGTTGAGAACCGCGCAGGGACTGATCGTGACCGGCCTGCTCGCGCAGGGCTATGCGCTCTGGTGCACCATCCGGTGGAAGAGCGAGCGGACGGACGATGACGATCGTGATGGCGACGAAAGGAACGGAAAGTAATGCAGGCCCTGATCGAAGAGTGGCGGCCCTTATTCGAGGCGATCACGCCAAACGTGCTGGCCGTGCTGGCGCTGCTGGCCGTTGTGGTGGTCCTGCGGTTCATCTTATTGCGCGCGATCGTCGAGCGGGAGAGCGTGCCGCTGGACGTGCGGCGGCGGCTCGCCGTGCAGATTCGCAACGTCCTGGGCTTCGTCTTCGTCCTCGGGCTGTTTTTCATCCTGGCCAACGAGTTGCGGGCCTTCGCCGTGTCGTTGGTGGCGATCGCCGTGGCCGTCGTCCTGGCGACCAAGGAACTGATCCTCTGCCTCAGCGGCACGGCTCTGCGCATCGGCGCCAATGCCTATACGATCGGCGACCGGATCGAGATCAACGGCGTGCGCGGCAACGTCATCGATCAGACCTTTCTGGCCACGACGATCCTGGAGATCGGCCCCGGCCATGTGACCTCCCAGTACTCGGGCCGCGCGGTCGTGTTCCCCAACAGCCTGCTGCTGGCCCATCCGTTGATCAACGAAACGTACATGAAGGATTATATCGTCCACATCATGACGATCCCGCTGGCCGTGACGGACGACTGGCAGGCGGCGGAAAAAATTCTGCTGAGCGTCGCCGACGAGGCATGCCAGCCGTTCCTCGACAAGGCTGCCCGGCACATGAAGGAGCTGGAAGGGAAAAACTGGATGGACGTGCCGTCCGTGAAACCGCGGGTATCGATCCAGATTCCCGAACCGGGACGGGTGAATCTGTTGTTGCGCATTCCCACTCCGGCACACCGCACCTCGCGTCTGGAACAGGTGATCCTGCGCCGGTTTCTGCTGGCCTTCCGGGGATCGTCTCGCACCTGATCCCGTGCCGGCCGCGGCTTCGTCGTTCGTATCTCGTGAAGCGTGAAGCGCTATCCGAGCTGCAAGATACGCTTCACGGTTCAGTTTTTCTTCGAACGCGTCTCGATTCTGAAACGAGGCGGGGCGATGGCCTCGCTGCGGCAGGCCGGGCAGCGGCCGGGCGTGGTCAGGCGGGTGCGTTCGCGGAAGACGAAGCCGCAGTCGTGACATCGCGATGGATCGAGCAGGAAGCGCCGGGTACCATCCTTCGCCAGCGACCGGACCACGTGGGCGAGGTGCTCTTCAATTTCACGCTCCGGTGCGCCGATCATTCCCGCCAGCTCGCTCGCCGAGCGCTGCGCGTCGGTCAGGAGATGCATGAGTTGTTGTCGAACGGTCAGTGGCGGCGCCGATGTCGGATTCTGGAGCGGTTCGTCGGGCATGGGGCGTTATTATAGCCCGAATTATTCATGAACGCTTCTGCTGCAATCGCGGATTCGCTGCTCCGACAAGCCTGGCGGCAGGCGTGCTCGCCGCTCAGTCGCTCCGGCCGCCTCACCAACTCGGCGGCGCGCACAAACGTGGTGCTCCTTATTCGTCGCACCGTGCGCCCCTCGACGTACTCCATTCACACGTACGCCTCAGTTCTTCGCGGCTGTGCTTGCCTGTCTCGCAACGCGACTCCACGATTTCGCGACGAACCGTCATGAACAATGCGGGCTAAGCGAAGCTGATGCAGGAAGCCAGGGGAAAGAACCGGATCCGCGGCTGTGCGCTGGTGCTGTGCCTGACAGCGCTCTGCGGTTGCTCGCAGCCCTCATGGGAGGACGCGATGGCGGCCGGACAGCAGGCCGCGGCGCAGGGACGCTACGGCGACGCCGAACGAATTTTTTTATCCGCGGTGGAGAAGGCGGAGCAATTCGGGCCCGAGGATCTTCGTGTCGCGCAGGCCCTGAGCGGACTGGCGCATGCCTATGCGGTTCAGAACAAACATGCCGAGGCGGAACCGGCCTATCTTCGGGCCTTGAAGATTTACCAGACGGTCCACGGCGAGGACCATGCGGACGTCGCCGCCACGCTCAACGATCTCGGTGTGCTGTACCGGCGGCACGGCCAGTATGCCGATGCGGAGCCGCTGCTCGTGCGGGCCGTGGCCATCAAGGAGCGGGTCTTCGGTCCGGACCATCTGGAGCTGGCGCTCACGCTGAAAAATCTCGCCCAGCTCTATGTCAGCCAGGGGCAGTTCGACAAGGCCGAGCCGCTCATGAGGCGGATCGTGGCCATCCGTGAAAAGGCCCAGGGCGCCGTCCACCCGGACGTGGCGAACAGCCTCGACGAGCATGCCATGCTGCTCCGGCAGATGAAGCGGGAGAAGGAAGCCGAGCCGCTCGAGATCCGGTCCCAGGGCATCCGCACCGCAGCCTCTTCGCCGAACCCGAAGCACGCTCCACGCTGACCCCGGCGCCATGACGGCGCGCGCGGCGGCGTCACGGTCATGTAGACGGTCTTCCCCGGTTCAGCTACAATTCATTCGATGTCCGATTCCAGTTTCCCGCCCGAGTCGCCCCGTCCGCAGCCAAACGAGAATCACCGCGTCTTCAGGTCCGCCGGCATGATCGGTCTGGCGACTTTCGCCAGCCGCATCCTGGGTTTCATCCGCGACATGGTGCTGGCGCGGCTGTTCGGCGCCACGGCCGCGGCCGACGCCTTCTTCGTCGCGTACCGCATTCCGAACCTCCTGCGCGAACTGTTTGCCGAAGGCTCCATGTCCTCGGCCTTCATTCCCGTCTTCACGGAGTACCATACGCTCCGCGCCAAGCAGGACGCCTGGGAACTGGCAAGTGCCGTCTTCACGACGCTGCTGACGATCGTCACCGCGGTCACGCTGCTCGGCATCCTCGCCGCTCCGGGGATCGTCTGGCTGCTGGCGCCTGGCTTCCACGGGCATCCCGACAAACTGCTGATGACGACGCTGCTGACGCGGATCATGTTTCCCTACCTGCTGTTCATCAGCCTGGCGGCGCTGGCCATGGGCATTCTCAACTCCCTGCGCGCCTTCGCCGCGCCGGCGTTCTCGCCGGTGTTCTTCAATCTGTTCATCATCGGCTGCGCGTTGTTTCTCGCGCCCACTTTCCCGGAACCGATTTTCGGCGTGGCCATCGGGGTCGTCGCAGGCGGCGCGGCGCAGTTCGCAATGCAACTGCCGGGGCTGGCCCTTCGCGGCATGGTGTTCGGCTGGCGGTTCCAGCCCTGGCACCCCGGCGTCAGGCGCATCGGCGCGCTGATGGTGCCGTCGCTGCTCGGCCTCTCGGTGACGCAGATCAACATCACGGTCAGCACCATCCTGGCCTCGTTCTTCGCCGGAGGCCCGACCTATCTGTTTTACGGGATGCGGCTCATCCAGTTTCCCCTCGGCATCTTTGGCGTGGCGCTGGCGACCGCCATCCTGCCCACGCTCTCCGCGCAGGCGGCGCGCGGCGCATTGGACGAATTGCGCGGCACGCTGGCTTTCGGTCTGCGGATGATTTTCTTCATCATCCTGCCCGCGATGCTGGGACTGATTCTTCTCCGGCAGCCGATCGTGCACCTGTTTTTCGAGCACGGCTCGTTCACGGCGGCGGATACGGCGGCCACAGCGATGGCCGTGCTGTGCTATGCCGTCGGCCTCTGGGCGTTTGCCGGCGTGCGGATCGTTGTGGCGGCGTTTTACTCGCTGCAGGACACCGTCACCCCGGCGCTGGTCGCGGGAGGGGCGGTGCTCGCCAATATCGCTTTGTCGATCCTGTTGATGGACCGGCTCGAATCCGCCGGCCTGGCGCTGGCGACCGCGCTCGCGTCGATGCTCAACGTCGGCGTCCTGATCGCGGTGCTGAACCGGAGGCTGGGCGGCGTGGACTGGCGCTCGGTCGGGCAGTCGGCGATGCGCACGGCCTGCGCCACGGCACCCCTGATCCTGGTCTGCCTCTGGGTGGCCGGCGCCGAGGTGTGGACGCATGACGGAGAATGGACGGGCAAGACCGTTTTGCTGGCGGTCGGCATCGGGTTGAGCGTGACGGGCTATGTGGGCGTGCACGCCCTGCTGCGGTCGGAGGAGTTGGACGTGTGCTGGGGGCTGGTGCGCAGGAAGATCGGGAAAACGGGCGCCTGAACCGGGCCTGTGCTCGCGCACCGCGCGCGATGAGAGCCGAGCGTGGCGTGCGGTCTGCCTTCCGTGCTCGCAGAACGGGGGAGGAGGGAACGAGTTGGCGTCTTGGTTTCCTCCTTGCTCGCGCATCGCGCACGATCGGAATGTGCTCGATGGACGCGCGCAGTTGGAGGAAACCAAACCGCACTCGTAAGAATAGGGATGAGTGCGCGCAGTCGAAGGCAGACCGGCCCGCCGCTCGAATGAGGGAAAGTGTGGGCGGGGACAGACCGCTGATAGGCCTGTCCCCGCTCGGAATGGAGTCCACATGATCAGAAGGGGCTCGTTCGATCTGTTATGGGGGTGAGGGATGAAAAACAAGAAGATTACGGAGAAGCCAACGTCTCACGTTTCACGCCTGACGCCTCACGCTATCT